>Ga0131853_10019156_pt1 | contig 12453 bp, 6 predicted proteins | sample TergutLab28metaG_FD_92764 | JGI IMG/M metagenome (GOLD analysis project Ga0131853, IMG submission 92764) | Labiotermes labralis P1 segment gut microbial communities from Petit-Saut dam, French Guiana - Lab288 P1 (version 2) (version 2) | ecosystem: Host-associated > Arthropoda: Insects >...
TGCTGTCATCGAATTTCTCGTTAAAGAGGAAATCCCTGCTGTAGAAATTCACCAGAGACTTCAGCGTGCTTATGGAAGTGTGTGCATGGGTGCGAGCAGTGTTCGAAGATGGGTGAAACATTTTCAAGACGGAACACGAGGATCCAAGATCAGCCTGAACGCAACAAGGAGACAGTGGATGAGATCATTCAAGACGACAGGCGTGTGACTGTGGACACAATAGCCCGAACACCTGGATTAGGGCACAATGCAGTACAGGAGCTGATTGAAAGCTTAGTTACACGGACTGAGAATTTTCATTTGTTTATGGTAGTAAATGATGGATTCACTAATCTTTTAAAGACGGATTATCAAAATTGATGTTACTTTGAGCACTGAATAAAACTGTGGGCATGAATAAAGAATTCAATGATTCTACTCTATAAAGAGGCCGTTTATTAAATAAAATTCTTCTTATATTGTTTACGGAGGCATAGCAAAGACAGATTAATGATTAGTGACAAAACCATTCAATTTTTGGGCCTTCAGAAATACAGTCAGGCAATTATGAACCATGATGCTTTAAGAATAAATGAAAGCGTAGAGCAGGAACTCCTTCAGTTGTCTCAGATTTTAATACTGGGGTGTTGACAGTACGTGATTTTGGTGTGACGTTTTGTAACAAAGTTCGAACTACATGGCACTTTCTCAGCAACACAGTTCGATATAGGCGTATACTAGGATATCGTAGGAAGAATGAGCAATTCTTTATCATTATACCGCTGAGTGTAGCTATTATTGATGAAAGTGAATTTAAGTTATATTACTGAAATTTATTTACCACATAGTTGCAACTTGAAACACTGATCAGTCCATTTTATTGAGTTGCACAGTAAACATTCTGCTTCGAATTTTGGGTAGCAATGAAGTTAATGAAGTTTACAATCTAAATAATAACTGTACGAAAAGAAAACTTAAGAATAACACTCCAACCACTTCATGTACAAATAATCGTATTAATATTTCATAATATACAAGACACCTTGTAGTTATTGATACAGTATTTAGAATGAAGTATCTACTGCTGCAGTTGCAAAAGGATACAGCTTAGTGTTGGAACAGAGAGTTCTGTTGTTTGAGGAGTCAAACTTCGTAACTAAGCAGTGACGTGATACAAAGTTGTGGAGTGGCTTTCATGTGTACTGAAAACTTTATATGCGATTTGACGCGAATCTTAATGAAGAATGGATATCAACAACTGTGACTAAGAAGTTTTCATAAATATTTGTTATAAATAATACATCATAATTAACTACATAGGAATAATTTTTTCGAGTTCTTAAGCAGGTATATTTCGAGGAGCAAGTCATGAACTTTAGCTCCATCACCAAGAAGAAAGCTCGCAATAGCAGTTATTAAAGGAATTAATATACACAAAATAGAGGAAAATATGTAAAAAATAAAAGCACTTTTTTGACTTTTGTTTACCGTGAATTTCAGTATATTTATCTCAGTATTTAACCAACTTGATGCACAAAATTTGTTTCACACTAAGTTTTATTTCATGTCTCTACATGTTTCGAGCACATGTGTTCATCATCTCGTGCACGAGACGGCCACCTATAGGATAGTGTGATGATACCAGAGGATGTGTAATGCAATTTTGACCTCCTGATGATGAACACATGTGCTCGAAACATGTAGAGACATGAAATAAAACTTATTGCGAAACAAATTTTGTGCATCAAGTTGGTTAAATACTGAGATAAATAAAAGCATTTATTACATTCACAATTGAGTAGAAAATATAAATGAATAATGTGATTTTATGCAGACCAACAGTTTCACCGCTAAAGATTTGCATAAACCCTAAATACGTTGTGTTACATTGATTTGTACTGTTCAATATTTACTACAGATTTCATCCACCTCATAAAAGTTTCTCTAATATAAACTTACGTCACATTTTCGCTTTTTGTTATGAGCTCACCATCTTCAAACTTGATAGTATAGTTACTAATTTACTAAGCTTATTTTAAGTTATTACCCACCTTAAAATGTATTTTTACTTATGAAATATTAAGTTATTGTAAATTAAGACTTCTTTCATTTAGAGTATTGTAACTATCCTATAACTGTCGCACATAAACCTGTGTCCTTACCAATGTAAGAGTGTACGTAAACAATAACAATTCTTTAAGAACAGAGGTGTCCAAACTATTTTGTCAAAGGGCCACAACAGTTAACGTGAGTTAGTTCACAGGTCATACATGTAAATTCACAATAAGTGGCATACCATACATAGCCACCTATATTGTTGCGTAATTTTTATAATATACATTCTATACAATTTACAAACTTGGTTGCGGGACGCATAACACAAAATGTTCGACTGCAAGTTGGATTTCCCTTTTGAAGAGTAAAAATATTAAAATTTGAATTTTATAAACTGAAATATAGCACAGGAAATTTTTTATTATGATTTAGACGACAGTAGATTTGAAAACCAGATCAGGCCTATTTACATATGTACATATACGTGGTCTAACACATTATTTTTGTTTCAGTCATCTAAAATGCTTATTACAGAAATCGTTAAAGTTTATGCTATCATTCATATTTTCAAGACCCTAATGGAGCAAGTTTCTTCGCTGGAATGTAATAACCTCTCAGGTGGTCTGGAAATTATCACGTTATGTAGAACTCGATGTCATTATAAGCACTCTCCATAAAATTAAATGTCTGCTTTGTGCTGAATGGTCGATATACACATGCTTCTAGTAATAATTGTGAATGCTCCGTGGTAGATATTGGAATTTATAAAGTAGTTGTAAGGATGTGAATATAATCAGCTGGGTGTAGATGTGATGTCTACAGATATACTCTTGGGACAGCTAAAAGGAAGTTTAAGGGCTTTATGGAATTGTAACTGAAGTACAAGGGGGGAACAAAGCAAGGCTGCATATATGAATTTTGGAAACTATTTCATTCTCCTTTTCAATCCTTTTAATTGCACTATATTTGTAGAAAAGAACAAATCAAATATACATATATCGTGCCCAACATGTGTTTTTCGTAAATCTTAAGCTTTCTTCTGATACTTAAAGAAAGGGACTCCATGCCATACATTTCCGAACTTTTGTAGTAAACAATCGACTTTGTTCTCCATAACATAAGAATTCTATTAAGAGAAAAACAGAGATTCTGTTTATATCAGTTTAAATAAGATTTTCTTCATTCTTGTGATAAAGTGTTTTATTTCAACAGGATTTAGTAGCATAGAGTAAACAAATGACAGGCAGTAAGTTTTAATACACTTAGAAAGAGGCTGCTGGAGATTAAACACTTCAGAATGTTACATCATATCGGAAGGCAAATAGCTACCAAACATTCAAAGAATTATAGAGCCGTTACCAGCAGGGAAATCAACCGTTTACCAATCCACACGGTGTATTCATTCTTAAATATTTAACTCTTGCAATTCCTGTAGTAATTAATTATTTCTTAGTGTGGGAAATATCACTGGAAACTGCATCTTTAATACAAATTTTTTGTGTGCACTGTGTGATATTCAAATCTCCTCAGTTTGATTAGGTACGTATACCAACTAAGAGTAACCATATTTACGTTTCATGAGATATAATCGGAGCGACAATAAATCAAAAAGACATCATGTCTCACAAGAATTCAATCTAGCCAACACCGCTTTGAGAATATCAAAAATTGCAAAATAGTAAATAGCAGTGGTTGAAGAGTATGACTATTAACTGTAAGTTCGTTGTAGTCCTAAATATTCACCTTAGTAATTAATTTTCCTTCCACGGTTCACCCCAGCATATCATGTCTTATATTACTGAAAAAATACAATTCCTTTTTCACATGTCGGGTATATTTGTTCTTTCTACACACAACAAAATATGTATCAGTAAATATTTACCAAGTCTTTCGGTAGAAGGTACCTGTTACGAGTGTGTGTATGGATTTAAATTCCCCGTTTTGTTTTAAAGTTAACACGAACAGTTAGGTCCCATAACGGTAACTTTGCACAAGCCGAACTCTGCATTACAGACCGCATCATCACAGAAACTTACGAAAGACTTCGACAAAATATATTATTTATTTCTGTCGAATGTTTCAAAATGTGAGATTTGAAATAATTTTTTAAGCGTTTTTCCTAAATAAAAAGACCTTTTTATATGGAGACCATTTCCGTTTGCCTTATGTTTGTCTGCTTGTCTGTCCGTGACATTGTATGAGCGACTAAACGGTTTGTCGAGTTTTCATGACTTTAGGTACAGAAGTGCTTCACATTGTTGTGGAAGAAGAGTAAATTTCGTGAAAATCGGCTAAGTGAAAATCGTATATTAGTTTAGGGTATAAATAAAATTCCATCTGTACGCCTCATATTTCTCGAACTATTTTGGTTAGGTTCATGGAACAGTTGTGAGTCTTATAAAATACACGCCGGAAAACCACATTTGGCTTAAAAATATAAATAAAAGTTTTCCAGTGTGTTTCCTTATATTTTTATTCCGATTTGGATAAACATTTATAGAGGATATGCCCATAAAATTTTTAGGATATTTGTTACTTTCTTGAAAATGAAATACACACTTTATTTGTTACTGCAAAGGAATTCCTATTGGCATATTCCACACGTATTCTCCAAATACAGTGCAAATGTGCAAAAGAGATCAGAAAATAACTATTGTGAGCACTTGTGATTTTATGTCATTCGATGCAAGGAAGGCAATACTTCACTCATGGGTGGGTACGAAATTACGTTTAAGCTTGTTCCGCGGTAACATATCAGATTTTAAGTGAAACGAAATGCCTTAATAAATGTCGTGTACTACGCCACGGAGAACGCCATTTGCAGTACACTTAAATTTGTGATTTAATTGTGCTTAATTTAATATCTTTAATATCTTAATTATTCACAGTCCAAAAAGAAGATGATTAGTGAACTGTAAAAATTAAAGAAGTTGGCAGTCACAGTTTTGGCCCTAACAAAGTAGACTCTACTTCACATTTGTACTTACAGAAGAACTATAAGAACGGAATATAATCCCCCCAAGACAACCAACATCTAGACCACTATGAGCCATCTGATATTTTTTGGACCGTGCATCATTGTGATAACTGAAGCATAAAAACCAACTAGATGCCACTTATTTTATTGTACTTCTTATAGACTCAACATGTTTCGGGCACTAACTATGCCTATCATCAGGAACTCGCAACTATAATGTTGATTACCACATAGGTCTTTCGTTTTTGGTTTGCTGTAGGTTGGAGGTTAGGTGCGGTTAGGCTGGAGTAGTGTCCGGGCTGCAGGTTGCGACCCGATTACTACTCCAGCCTAACCGCAAAGTTGCGAAGTTTGTAATGAGAATTAACCTTAAGAAATTAAGAATGAAATTTCTAATCGTGTTTTGAGTAGACGGAGAAACAAATTTATCTAGTGCCATTTCATTACCACTTCTCTTTCTTTTTATAGTGAATTTAAGTTTGTGTATAAAATACACAGTAGAAACAGCTAAACGGCAGCAGGTCCGTTGCATGGCATTCCATAGTAAACTACTACAGACTGTCATATCTTCACGTCACCGACACAAACTTGCAATTTTATTTTGCAAAAGCAATAAACATCTTACCGCTCTAGACAAAATGCTTTAAGGTCGCCAGTTAAAATTTAAAAACTTGTATTTCAAAACATGTTATATGCAAAACCTCTGGTTTATTTTAATTTCTAAAGAAAATTAAATTTATTTTACTTTATTTTTTGCTTTAATTTTATTAAAAGTACAATATAGTAATGTATGCACCTGAAGTAATTGTACATAGGATTGACAAGAGGGATTTTGTCTGAATTTGAGAGCAACTAGAACCGTGTACAATGATTACATTAACAAACAGCCAATTATGTCAGTTCCCGAAGACCCAGCGCCAACCAACAGACCGTTTATTAGGTTCCTCAATTGCTCTACGATTTCAGGTCCACTCGTTTCCTGAACACCTGCTATAATGTTTGGAGCCAGTCCACTTACTGCTGCGCCTACTACGTAGCTCGTACGGCTCCCACCAAAGAGGCCGGTAACTGTTAACTGTCAACAGAAATCAAAGAGAACACATCATTATGTAACTTATGATTTTACTCGTACGCACTGCATCATACATTGGTTCAAGGAAGGTCGTAGTTTTCTGGGGTAAACTGCATGTCTACAGAACCCTTAAACACTTAAAACTGAGAACGTTAGCTCTTCCTAAACGGCGCTATCGGCTTACAAATTGACACAGTTTTATAACCAAAATCATTTGAATCTTGATTAAGGTGACTGTTAAAAGCTCATATCTAGCGATTTAATGTGGAATGTAACATCCAGTTGAGAAAAGAAATGTTAGAGCAATGAAATCTTTACTTTAAACAATTCCTCCATATTTAATCCAGAAATTTTCAGATTTCAAATTTACCGCTTTTTACATGGAATTTCCCTCACAAAAGTCTCAAAAATAATATTATATTACTTTGAAAATATTCCACCAACTTAAGAAGAGACGTTATCTACAAGCAGAAAAAATGAGAAACAATAATTTGAAGGTAAGCTGTTTTCTAAATTGTCCTTAAAAGTGAAATTAAATAAATGTCTTATTTTAGGTTAGATGACTTCTCAGTGCTCCAGTGGCATAATCGTTCTCCGAAGCCCCATATTTTCCCTATAAATTACAAAATTCTTACACAACTAGTACAGAAACAAAACTTTTCCACACTAACGCCAATGTTGTAGAATTCGCAGATCTCTTCCTGAAGCCTGGAACGGTTTCTTAGCTAAATACCGATACAGATATAAAAATTTCAGCATGATGGGTTTGAAGAGTTCATTTCCTTAAAGAATATCTAAATGTTTACAGAGTTCCCTTTATAATGTATGACGCAGAATTTCGAAAATTTACTTAGGTAATAAAAGCATATAAAAATATATTTGTGTCATTTTTGTTTCATGAATAAAAAACTAAAAGGCTTGAGGATAATTGTGTGTGTATCTTGCTAATGTATTGATCTGAAAAGGGAAGGTATTTAATAAATGTTGCACATATGATGTTAAATGTTAATTTTGCCTTACACAAAGTCCACATTGATAGTATTTTTTATAAAGAAATATCCATTACAGTTATAATGCATCTAAGCCTGCACCACGAAAAACTGGGTGCGATAACTTACTATAATTTTATCAAGTAGGTCATGTGCCCTCAGAGCGACAACACAAAACCACATCGCAAAAAGTATTCACAGATAAATTAAACAAAAAGTGTTACTGACACTTTAATAAAGAAATGTTATTTTGCAATTCATCTCTCTCGCAGTATGTCTTATATTCTTTTTTTTCCCTACATACGAAAACTCAACCAACGACATATACAATTGTTGTCTGTTTAAACACTCATATATTTGGCTTTGTAAATGGATGATGATCGTTTCTCTGTTATTCAAATTACTTGAGAGATTAAACAGTTCGATAGGATTTACCCTCTTCGTAACAAAATGCCTTTCAGCTTTATTAGGACTTGGAAAAATCCAGTATATTACCTCGTTGTTCAAGTAGCCTATAAAATAACTGATGCTGATAAGTCCTTAGCCCGACCAGGAAGGAAACAAGCTATATTCCCATCATTTAGGGAACTTGGAGGTTCATTACCACATTCACAAGGGTCCACCCTAATCAAATCAATCCATTCCTCTACCCACCACAATTTTGACAAGCGTAGTTTTTTTCCTTCCAGGTCGGGCTGAGGGCTTATCAGCACCCCGATAATAGCATTGATTTATCTGTTGTTACTGTGTCTGTGTTTTCGAAATAGCAGTGTGTTGGCAAAACTAGGTCATTATTTATCTTTAGAAAGAAGAAGTTTGACATTCCTATGTCTGATATATATCTGAAAACCCCGAAGTACAGGATTATTTCACGTATCATTATAGAGACTGATAACACGTATTTTACCTTATCACCGAGTTTAAGAGATTGAGAACTCTGATAACTGACCTTGACTTCACCGACAGCTAGATGGAAGCTCAGGGTGTCCAAAATGATGGACTCATTTTGCGACCCAAGAGTAAAAGCAAGGTCTATATTCACATCTCGTAGATTTAGCCTGTAATAATGGGAATTACACATTTTTATTTATCACACAATCTTAGCCCGTATTATTGAGACTGACAAGATTATATTTTCAAATTGGGCACTGTTAGCTTGTCATAGTGAAACTGGCGCAGTTAAGTGTACAAAACACGTACTACAGGTCTTCAGTAATAAAGCTGACGCAAATACACATTCGCTTGACTTAATGTTTACAAGTAATGAGACTGGTTTAATTACACTTCCACATTACTTATACGCTAGACCTTAATGAAATACGCCCCCAATTGAAATGCTCATTAGCCTGTGAAAATAAAGCTGTCACAAGGTTTCGACATATTCTTAGCGTGTTAATTTGATGTATGTTTGTTCGTGCATTGTTATATAAGCGTAGAGAAGAAAACCAACTAGATGCTACGGAATGCTTTATTGCACTTATAATCTGCTCAACATGTTTCGGGCACTTCTCCGGTTTGGTATATTATTCTGGGAGGGGGGGAGCAGGAAATGAATTAACTACCAGAAAACTTAGAATTCACAAAGAGTGATAAGATCAATGGTAGGAGTAAGCGCTTTAAAGAATTGAATATTCTCACATTAGTTTCACTATATATAATGGAAATTATATGTTATATAAGAAACCACCACTAGTTTGTAGATCTAAATTCAAATGTCCATGCTCATGGTACACGAAGAAAGATGGATATCCACATCCAATCATACGATACTGATTTATATAAGAGAAGTGTAATAAATATGGGGACTAAATTATATAAAAAAACTTCCTGCGTACATAAAAGAAATAGATAGTTATAAGACCTTTAAGATGGAATTGAAATCACTTCTTCTTCTGCGTTCCTTCTACTCAGTGGAAGAATTCGTAGCTTTGTAGCTACGTAACTTCATTAGCTCTGTATTTAATTTAAACTTTCTTACACTATATATAAGCGGTTCTGAAATCATTTGTAGAATACTATGTTCGTTGCTACTGGACTTACCTCACTTCTTGTATATTGCTAGAAATTGACGATTCCACAATCATATGTATGATATTTTGTACTAATAAACTAAACTAAATTAAACTATATGCCTATCATCAGGAGCTCGAGACTGTATTGTGCTATTGCCTCATATGGTGTGTAATGCCTTGGTTGCTGGTGGTCGGCTGTTAGGAGCAGAGCAGCAGGTTATGCGTCCGGGATGAGCCTGCTGCTCTGCTCCTGACCGCCGACCACCATCAACCAAGGCATTACACGCCATATGCGGCAATAACACAAGTGTAGTCTCGAGCTCATGATGATGGGCATATAAGTGCCCGAATCATGTTTTAGCAGATTATAATACAATAAAGCATTCAGTAGTATCTAGTTGGTTCTCTTCTGTACGCTTTTAGCGTATTGTTATACGAATTCCCTCCTTTTCTCTTCCAGAATTACACATTCACATAATTTATACTGAGCTTGTATTAATGTGACAAGTACAACTCTAATCCCATGACAAATGTATCTGAATAACCCTAGTTACTTATAATAGAATTGCGTCCATTAACGACATAAAAATATTGAGACACCAATAATTAACGGTTTAACACAACACTTATTTATCCAAGCAACACTCCGCTCCATGTATTGGATAGTTTAAGCAACTTTCAGCTGTGTAAAACTGTACGAAATGAGAAAGTAATACTGCGTATTTAATACAACCTACAATGGGATATTAATCTTGTCACATTTGCCATTATAACGTACACCATTAAAATGTTTAAAACACAAAATTTAAAAGTCTCATTCGCCCCCAAGATTGCTCATAAGTTTATGTTTTATTCAAATTTTATTAAACGTGTTTCAACAGATAAACTATTTTAAAAATTTTTAACCCGTCTCTTTGAAAATTTTAGATAGAAGGCTTATGAAATAAAGGACAGTCGTCATGTAAGAATGAATTGAAATACTTACTGAAGTGTTCCATTGCCATCAGCAGGGATAATATCTAAAATAACTGCACTTAAGTCATAATGATCAAGATCCAGGGTTAATTCAGGAAAAGTAACGTTAAGCACAACTGAAAGTCCCAAAACGTCAAATGTGAATGTATGGACTAGAAACTCCGACAGTTTTGTAGAATGAATGCCTTGCACGTTCAAGAAGTCGACCCTGAAACAATGAAATATATACAGAATTTCGAAGAGGACAGTAAAGCTGCAAATTTCAGGTTATCCTTGCTGGATAATCTCTAAGTGTGAATATTGAAAATCTCCACACGGAATATCGATGGATACTTCTTCTGTAATGTGAGACTGAATAGCTGAGTGAGTGGTTCCTGATATTTAGAAGGCACATGTGGAAAACTCAATCTCGCAGTGTCGCATTCCAGGGTAAGTGAAAAAACTTTACATTGTAAAAATTACGATTTCAGAAATTGTGGTAAAGTGTTTGTCGAAGTAACAGTTTCAGGAAGAAAATTTCTACTATATAAACTAATATTCTTTCAAGAACTTCCCATTTGCTGCGAAGATCGAAAGTTTATTACAGTGTAGGCAAAAGCCCTTAAAGGACGTGATTCTGAACATGATAAATAATTTTAAAAATGTCCGCTTATTATTTCACACCTCTTGAGTCTTAATTCCCAAGGGAAAAAATAGGAAACTTTTTAATACATGCATGTGTGAGAGGTGCTGTAATAACATTCCATTTATTAAAATGAAATTCCATGTAAATTTCAACAAATATGTAATGAAGAACATGAAACATCTTACATTACCTCAAAAACTATACAAACGATTACAAACATTATAATCAAAGAAGTTCATATCCATCCTATTAGTCAACTACACTGAATCTGGCATATAAAAACAACAGTTTCGATTTAATGTCCACTTTGAATTTAAAATAGAGAACTAGGATCTGAAGTAGCAATGACAAATAACTAATCGAAAACCTCTTACTCAGTACCGCAACTAAATGTATTCTGGTGTAGTGTGATTACTTCTAAAGTACTTGTATACTATTTATAAATTACTTTAAAGTGGCCAGACATTCTTTGAGAGACGGATTTTGTTAATAAAGAATACTGGAGATAATAGTACAAAAAGAAACAACCAGAAAATAAAATACTTCTTATGACGAAATCGTCACTGTCGGCGTAAGTTCCTTCAGAGTACGAAGCCTGCTACTCTTCGGAATTTAAGACTACGTAGTCTGTAAATGTCTGCCGACTTTAGATAGGTACCTACCGTTTAATTTTCAGGGTGCATGAGTCAATACTGACAGTGTAGGAAGCATGTTGAGCTGAAGGATTGTCAACTTTTGATAAAACGAAATGCATCGCATATCATGTCGGAAAATGTTTCGCAACTACCAATGTGAAAGTCTCAGTCCCGCACGTTTAGTCAGCGTGTAGGCAGCAAACATGATGTCCCATCCAGTATCTTTAAACTTTCCTCATGGATAAATTGTGACAGCTCTTCGAAAGCTCATTTAATGTAATAAAGATATTTCACCTTGTCGAATGTAAAGCCAGATTGTCTGTGTTGACGTACCTTTAGTTGCATATATATTTAAAATGTAAGGTACTATATAAATAGTTTATAGGAGTGTTACAATATTAAGTACTTAGGAACGTCTTGCACAAGAAACCTTATATGAAACGAAATATTTTACATTCACAGGATATTCCACTTACAGTACGTAGTTCAGCAGGTCCAGGTTCTCGAAATGGAGATCCTCCTCGTAGTCCAATGGATCCAGTGGCGGATTTCCAAAGCAGTCAGAACCGTTTTTTATGGCAGAAATTATGTTCCCCAATATAATATCCTCAAAAACCCTCGACTCTGGAATTAGAAAAGTTAAGCAGTTTACTTCCATGTGTAGTGGGTCCCTGTCATCACGGCATGGCGCGTCGTCAGGTTGCGGATAGAGGAACGGCCTCCTTTATGGAGGGTAGCTGCAAATAAATTGAATAAGCAGTAGTGGACAGCCGACAAGGGGTGGTCCTCCAGCTTGGGGGTTGGGCGAGGTGCTACAAACCCCTCCCTGTAAAACATTCATGTTAAGAAATACTTGCAGGCATGATGCTTCCTCTGGAGATAAAACAATCCGGTAAACTACTCCCCCACTCGGTTCTCCGGGGGGGAGTGTTTCTAGGGGAAGCATCGCGCAAAATACACAGGGAAATGAAATTAGGCACGTGGAACGTTAGGATTTTTTATAGGGCAGGTTCCCTTAAGGCAGCAGCGAGGGAATTAGCGAGATATAAATTAGATGTAGTGGGGGTGCAGGAGGTCAGGTGGGAAAAAGAGGGCACAGTAAGGGCAGGGGATTATAATTTTTTCTACGGGAAA
>Ga0131853_10019159_pt1 | contig 12452 bp, 7 predicted proteins | sample TergutLab28metaG_FD_92764 | JGI IMG/M metagenome (GOLD analysis project Ga0131853, IMG submission 92764) | Labiotermes labralis P1 segment gut microbial communities from Petit-Saut dam, French Guiana - Lab288 P1 (version 2) (version 2) | ecosystem: Host-associated > Arthropoda: Insects >...
CTGGTTGAATATCAAAAAAGAAAGAAACGAAAACTGAAAATAGTCGGTACCAAAGAATAAAGGAGTATTGGGGGGGGGGGGGTGGAGGTTCGTTTGTTCGTAACATCGGCACTACACTGTGCTCGAGAACAAAAAAAATCCCCCGCTCCGGCCGGGATTCGAACCCCGGATCGACCAGTCCGTATCCTATACCTTATACCAATTACGCCATCCGTCCTCCTAACGCCGGTGAACAAAAAGACGGTCATTAAGCAGGAAAGAAACAATAACGCAAAAACAAAAAACAACTCTCTCTACAGAAATACTAAATAAAGGATGTATTGCACAGGTCACGAAACTCTTCGCTTAATCACGTAAAGAACCGCTGGTCTTTCAGTGGATATGCCACCACAGTCCAATACAATTCATTTTATAAGACGATTAGCAAATGTATTGGTTTAAATAGACACTAATATTCGAAGCTAAGATGAGCTTGCATGTTTCAGATTTGAGCGAAGTGCCGTTCACACAAAATTTCTAATGACATGGGGGCCAATGAGGCCGGTCAGACATCTAACAGGCACTAAGAAATGTATACTGTCATGGGCAGCAAGGTAAATCTTGGTCTAGTGCTACCTGGGCCCACGTCAACTCTTTAATTCCCCATTTTCTACAACGTCTGTCCCCTAATTAGGGTAGCTGCACTGCAAGAGTCATAAACGAAAATTGTACCAATTTGTATCTTCGAGGTATCCTGCTCCAGTCTACGAACCAGATCTGATTTTGTCCAGCCGATTACCTGAAACATGCAGCCACTGACTTCCCCTCTGCCATGTCTCAGTCGCATCTCGTTCGACATAATGAAGCCTCTTCCGCTGATATAACAATGTTACATTCCTGAGACCCAATGTATAATAGACTATACAACACTGCAAATACGAACAGCAGCAAAGTGCATACCGACGTTTCGGAAAAATATGCTGTCTCATACTTCAGATTTCGAAGTAAGGTACCTCAATCCAAAGAGATGTATTCTCCGAAGCGTACGCATCGGCATACCAGACTACACTGTGTCACAACCCACATGCTGCAATCAGAACTTACACACGACACTACACCAAACAATTCGCAATGTGCAGGAAGTTTTTAGACGTCTGCTAAACGTTATAGAGCCGAGAACAAAGCGACTGGCCATTAGGACAGAAAATTGACGAACCAACAAGCCATAAGTTTACAAAAATTACAGCCAATAATTCTGCTGTAAAAACCAGGTCCGAACCGAGGACTTGCCTTAACCCTATAAAAACGAAAATTAACCTATATTATATTTAAATATTCATCCCGTACCCCGAAGCAACCCACTCCGTTTCGAATACAAAAACCCGTCAGTTAATGCCGAACAGGGAAATAATCGCTGCTTCTTCTGAGGTAATGTCACAGAAAGATAAGCCTATTCTGAGGGGAAGAATGTAGTATTTCTGAATGCTAAATCGGGAGGTACATAAAGCAACCCCCGGACCGTAACGGGTTAATGTACCTTCTGAGTGTCAAATGTAAATTTACCTTCATGCCTTTGATAGTCATTCATGGAGTAGTGTGTTCGAATCTCTTAACAAGAAACCTGCCACTCCAAAAAAAATTCGCTTCCTTTTCGAACGTGGAGCGTGCAAATAAGAAGAGCGACTACTGGTGGTCTAACGGGCAAAACGCCTGCTGAAGGCCAATTCACGCAGTCACGAGTGGAATTTAAGTAACATAAATACTTAATGGAGATAAATTCAGGCATGGGCATCACTGGACTTCAAGTAAGATCATAAAGGAGATCAATTCAGGCAAATTCGTCACGGGATTTTGAGGTTACTAATGGGGGTTAATTCAGGCCTAGGCGCCACTGGAATTGAGACTAATGGCTGAAGAGGGTCAATTCAGGCACTGATGTCAAAGAAATGTAAATGAGATGTGCCCCAGCCGACTAAAACCGTCATAAGGGTCCAATGCAAGTTACACCATACGGCAAATCCAAATACCAGTCACAAAGGTGATACAGGCAGCTACCCCGCTTATGCAAACCTAGCGTTAAACAAAGGCTCTGGGGTACCAACTGCCCCCAGCAGTAGACGAGGAGATCTGTGGTGCGATCACTGTTGACGTGAGACTCTCAAAATAGGAATATCAAACAAAGGAAAATAACTTCTCCGGAAAATATAAGACACCAAGATAAAAGCTCCAGCGACATGACGCCCGGAACCTATCCAGCCTTGAATTATCCGACTTCGTATCACCACCTACAATGATATCACACAACAACGGCCAATCAGTCAATTATTCAGCCTATGCTTACCGAAGGAAATGCAAGCGAAGAAAGAACTTGTCTCAGTGTTTCGAAGTACTCTGGCTTAATATACATCACAGACATTCAATGGTGCATGTACAGCCTCCAACAAAACAAACTAGACATCATAGTGAAGAATAATGAGAGATCTTCGTTCTTTTCGGATGTTGCACAGCCCAGATTGGTAATTAGCGACGTTTCGGGACAACTTGTCGGGCCCCATCTTCCAAGCCTCGAGCAATCCAAGAAGACTGCCTGACCCCTGACCATGAGATCGACAGGCTGTCCCCAAACGTCGGTAACTACCGGTAATCTGAGCTGTGTAACGTCCCAGAAGAGCGAAGACAGAATTTTACACGATGGCGGAATCCTGAAATCACGTGCAAAAGTACGCTGAAGAGACGTTAAGGAGCTGTAGAGCGTGTTACGTCTATGCTGCGACGAACAGTATCAAGAAACACTTCAAGATCCACGCCACAGACAGCCAACCACCTGACGACACATGCAGCTACATTTTCATATCAACATCCGATATCAATGTAATTTTAATTTTAAATTTTGACCAGTGTGAATGTGAACAAGCATAACATATGACAAACAATGCTCTAAGTGATAAACGCACGGCCGTACCGCAACGCGCAGTGGAACAGCCATCAAATGAAAAACTGTAATCGACTGAAATATATGGTGCTGTCTCGCTGCTGCTTTGTCTGGTGTGGTTTACCATGTGGAACTGTCTGGAGGTTAGAACTGTGGCAGGTTATTTTACGGCGTCATATGTCAGACCATACAGCGTCGATGATAGGGCAATTGGTGAATGATGAACTGGAAAATATTCGGAGCGAAGCAGTACTGTCCTCATCGATGTACTCCACAAGTATAGCTCGAGTCACACAAATCCGCCCCGGCGCGGAAATGACAGTCGGTCAGGACTATTCACTGCTCGGCCTCAGCCACTCTTCCATCATCAGAACCGCTAAATCTGTCATTTTGATTCTGGAAACTGTTAGCGGTGATCAGTAGCGTACCATGTCTGTAAAGTCTTCCCCCCCCCCCGCCATGCCAATGTGGCAGCGTTGCTTTGAATTACGGGTCTGTGCATGGCCTGATAACAACGCGCTGTTGTCAAATCGAAAAAAACTCCGTGGAAGCTGCGTTCCACACGTAGCACGTTTCAACGATGTCACCGCCGACCACACTTGCGGCAAACTGAACACTGAACATGTGGCAAACACGATGCCTCAGTCCCCTTCCGTTGACACCGAAGCCCCCCTGTCGAATGCTGACTTTTCCATAAGCAATTTGATCCTAGCTTCCACTGACTTCTAGCTATACACAATGAGACGTTTTTACGATCGCTACTAGCTTCGTCAATATACTGCCCCCTGCATGCCAGTTTCTTTCTCTCGCGCATTTCATGGCAGACTTATGTGGCAACTCGTACATTTCCCTTGGAAATCTGAGGAATACCGGGGGGGGGGGGGACTTAGGACACCCGGCGGCCCGTCAAGTTTGGGAGATGTAACTTTTACATGAAAAATGTTAGGCTGTTAAATTCATAGGCACCCTCCATAAAGATCCACAGAGGACTCGGGTATAAAGACCCACGCATTTTAGGTGAACTTGACATTACGTGAAGATAAGCTGTCGATTATATCTGGCCGCTCTACCCCCACAGAAGTGTCCACGGACATGGGCGGGGGTGGGCCCCTGGACCCCACAGTGGCAAAGAAACACAACCCAACAAAAACTGACATGACAGCAATTAGAATGTAAGGGGAAAGGGAGTGTAACGGAGTTTATATCAGCCAGCAACTCTTGTTGCTACACACAGGAAGTCCTAAAACTTAGTTCACTCCTGCAGGCACGTGATGCCACCAGCAAAGCAGTAATGGGTCCTAGTTCCAAACAAAACAAATAAACTACAAACAGTAAGAGCAAAAAAGAAACGGAACCTTAGAAAGGAAAGTTAAAGAGAGGCAAAACATACAAGCTAGAGAGACGGGCGGGTCCGAGACTGCGACATGGTGCTGTTGGTCGCAATGTGATTCATCTAACGTTAGAAGGTGCGGCGAATCTCATTCCTGCCCCCTGCGAAAAATCTGCAATTCGATTACGGCGAAAGATTTGTCGGGTTCGAATCCCGTTCCAACTACCAATTACTGGGGTGCTCATAAGTCTTTAGCCCGACCAGGAAGGAAGCAAGCTTATGTTTCGGTCAGAATGACGTGAATTTCATTCGGCGCCTTTCCTTGCAGGAAAAACTTGATGACAGCTCGCGTCTCGATGTTGTTCAAACCGCGTGCATCCCTGACATGCTTCCGAGCTTGTTTCCCTCCTGGTCGGTCTTTCAGTGTCTTCAAATGGGCCACGGCCGTCGCATTTAAATCCTTACCCACTCTCGTTTCATTAAAACAGCCTCCCATGCCAATCCCGGCTACACACACTGCAACTGAAAACACCGTCGTCAATAACCTAACCAACAAATTACTTACTCATAACCAACCTGCTGTTTCTCACTCGAAGACGGGCAGTATTTCAACACCATCCTCGAATAACCCACAGTGCGGATCGGAGACTGACATAAAAATGTGGTATCTCAGAGATATTCAACTGATTCATTTAGGCTAATTTAATCGCATGAAGTACAGTGGTAACTGTACATACTATCAACTACAACATTAATGAACAATGTATTTTGCTGACAATCTTACCACCATCCTGGGCCACTGTCACGTAATCTGGGAACTTTAACTTCCTGGAACCCTCTGGGCACCTCGGGCCTGTAATGAGACTGATTTACCTTATATATATATATATATATATATATATATATATATATATATTTTCCTGAAGAGACGTTCGGTTTGCAAAATTAAAAGGAAAAGTTTCCACCTTTTTTTTTTTGGGCGGGGGTTACTGCCTACCTTAATAGCTTTCAAGGTGGGCACTCGCGCCCTGGTGGCAGACAAATAACCAGACGGTATTCGATGACTGTCCACAAGTTTAGAAACATGCAGGGCGTTTCTGTAGCCACAGCTTCCTTTACGCGAGCTGTAAACTGCTGACGACCATTGTTCTTGACCTGGTAGACGACGTGAAAAATCACCTTAAACTTTTGGCGCCGGAATTATTTTTTTTATTTTAGCACACCCTGTATATAAAATGTGAATAATACAGGAACCAAATATGTTAGAGTTATGAAACAAACTGCATTTTGAAGAGAAAAAAAACGGAGAGTATACACAATGTTTAAAATATTCGGTACCAATATTTGTTGAATAAATATATAAAATGCAACTTTGGAGGTTAGCGGTGCGGTACGTCAACTATAGTTGACGTTAGGCGTCTAAAGGTTAATCACACGATGCCTGGCGGATAGAGCGGCAGAGGATCGTCAGTGCCTGGCCTCCTATGTCATCCGAATTAACTCCACTCGATTTTGTCCCATGGGCTTACGTGAAGAAAATCGTCTAGCAGGTCAGAAACAACGATCTTTCAGCATCTGAAAGATCGCACAATGGACGTTGCGGTTACAGCAACCAACAAATTGCTTCAAAACACGTGGACAGACGTCGAATATCGTATGGAAATTTGTCGTACCACCAGGAGTGACAACACTATAATATACTAAGGGTAGATAGAAAAATTGTTGGTTCCCCTTGCATCTAATAGCGCAAACCGGACGTCTGCATGGTAATAAATTTCGACATGTAAATTTTCCATTTTGGATACCAACGTATCATTTGGACACTACGAACGTCTGCGAAGGGCAGCGTGGGATTTGTGGTGGACAACAAGGCACTGAGACAGGCTTTTCTCCGCACACACTCCGGCTTTCCCATCACTATCATACCACAAATGCCCCATACTCGTACTCATCTTCAGAGCTGTTACTCTTAACACAAATGCATGTTGTCATCCACTAGGTCAACCTAATCTTCCCGTGTTCCACTAATAACTTCATTAGACCATACAAAACGATAATTTTACCGACTTGCGCGCGCGCGCGCGCGTGTGTGTGTGTGTGTGGGATTTGAGTAAAACTTAAAGCTCTCACCCAGAAGATCAATGATTGAGCGTGTCTTCGATCACAGCGTTAAGCAGAACCTCCAACAGGATCGAGGAAATAACATCACCAGAATCTTCACCTTGTACTTACTCGCTTAATACTACTGGAGGTAATTAAATCAACATGGGTTAGACGGGGCATTACGGCACAAATTGTGAGATAAGAAATGCACACAAAATTTTAGTCGGAAAACCGCAAGGGCGCAGATAACTTTGAAAACCCCAAACCACATCGAAGTCCAGACCCGTAATATGAACCCTATAAAGATCAAAATTAATTTGCACTATACATTCAGTTTCTGCCTCACAGTGAACACCTGTGCTTCCATTAAAAATCTGTTACTGTTATTTAGGTAAACAACTATTATTTACTATGGGAATTATACGAAACACACAGACCGCATCTTCATCTCTCACCTCATCACAGCAGTGCTATCACATAGAAGACAACATCCGCCCCGACAGGCCGTGACAGGTGCGGTGCTCAGTCTAGCGATAAAAGTTACACTCTGTATATATACTGTGTGGACGAAATTGGAATTCCTATTAGTGTTAAGCCCAGCGGTATAAGTGGTTATCACTGGGCTTTAAAGGGTCAACTCCACACACACACACACACACACAGGATGCGTTGGCTGCAATCAATTATGTAAGACAGCACAAAGACTGGACTCTTTGAACACAATACCAGAGTTGCGGGTTACATAGAGGGCCAGAAATTTCTTGATCAATGCAGTTACTATTGACTTTACAAGAACGACCCCGCAGTACCAATTTAATTAAGAAATGCAGAATTCAGCATTGTACAGCTAAACTCTGTGTTTAACCGACGTCTTTTTTATTATAACAACCCATTTTTTTTATCTTTTATCTATAATTAAAATTTTTAATGTATCAAAATAAGAGCACGAATTGTGAATACATTACGTAAGAAATAAAACTTCGTTTCCAGTAAGTGTAATCTGAATATTCCTTTTTAAACAGTTCTAAGGCTAGCTTGAATTTGACCTCGCGACGCCGAAACATGTAGCTATATTGATATTACACAAAAAAAAACTTGTATTCGATGGCCATTTGTTTCCTTCTTTCTTTATATCGACGCGTTTTCATCGATATTTACGTGAATAATCGATAAAAATGTGGAAGGGGGGGGTCCTTTCACAGATCGCGAACTGGGATACTGCAATCACAAGACCCACGCCGGTAGCAGCTACTAATGCCCACTTTGCAACATAGAAACAGCGCAGATATTTACCATACATCTGTCTTTCCAAGTCTCGACATTGGGACACAACAACAGAGTTCAATGAGAGACATGGGAGAAGAAAGAAGAATCAGAAGGAACACGCACTAAGAAAATAAAACGATGTAAAAACTATATATCGTAAAAGATATATAAAAAATTAAAAGACTAAGAGGAGTTAAAAAATAAGAAGAAATAAATATCAGGAGCCGCCACTGGTTGCCACGACAACAAAGAGAAAAAGTGACATACGAAGCAAACGTTATTAACGAAAAACTTCCTTATAAATACTTCCAATCTGCAGCCAAAGTCAACGACATCCTCTGAAACTAATTCGCGACGACGACGACACAAATTACAAAAAAAAAAAAACACTGCCGCTTGGCTAAACGACAAGTCGGTGTCAACACAAACGTAAGAAGTGAGATAAGTTAAATGGGACGCAGAGCTGAAGCACGCATGTGTTCAGGATGCGTCTTCCGCTACTGCAACACGCCTGGTTACAATTTTCAGGAAAAATCCATCTCGCTGTGGTACATCACATTAAACAGCGACAAACGTAATGTCGACAACCACAACAAATTTTATTGGTCCCGTCAACACACGCTACATTTTCCCGGCGAGCAGGCCAGGCCATTTACACGCATTAAATGCGTGATATTTAAAACTCAAAACGCATGTATATGTCGAATCTGTGAAATCTCACGGTTTGTACAAGTCGCAGTAATTTTCACGTAGAAATTAAATGTAGGTATTTTTATACTTCCCGTCTGTAGGGAAAAGACGGGAAGTATAAAAACATTTAACTGCTACATAAGAATTACTATGACTTATACAAACATTGAGACCACACACATTCAAAATATATGTGCATTTTATTTTCAGTTTTAAATATCACGTATTTGGGCCGGGACAGTTCAGTCGGTATAGCGACTGGCTATGGGCTGAACGGTCCGGGGATTGAATCCCGGTGGGGGCGAGATATTCCGCACCTGTCCAGACCGGCCCTGGAGCCCACCCAGCCTCACGTACAATGAGTACCAGGTCTTTCACGGGGGTAGAGGCGGCCGGGGCGTGGGGCTGACCCCCCACCCCCATCTAGTGCCGAGGTCCTAGAAAGAGTAGAGCTATACCTCTACTCATCCTAAGGGCCTTCGTGGCCTATAAAAAGGGTGAAACCTACCCTGAATAACACGTATTTAATGCCTGAAGATGGAAAGTACGGCCGAAACGTGTAGCATGTGTTGACGGGACTAATAAAGTTTGTTCTGGCAGGTGACGATACGTATGTCGATTCTGAATACGCCTCATTAGTATAGATGCTCACTTTCAGCAATTACAAAAATATGACAACAAAACTAAACACGCTAAAATCACACTTCTTAACTGCCAGATTTAATTTCCTTCTTCGTGTCCTTACACACGCACCAAATCGGTGCGGCCGGTGCGTACGGCTGATAACCTTACCATCTTCATGAGCCGACTGTCTTATAATCTGGGAGCCTCAACCTCCTGGAACCCTCAGGGCCTGTCGAGGCCTGTAATGGGATTGCTTTACATTTCACAGTGTTTTATGCTATAGACCAGGTGTCGCACAGGGCGACGTCGTGACGACCGAGTTGTTCCGACTACATTTCAGACGCAATGAGAACCTCCCCACTGCGAGGTTAATGTATGTACTTCAAGCATACAAAATACACCATAACGTTAATACCGCTGTCATCAGACTTCCACGAAAAATGATTCCCATCTACGAGCTTCCAGACAGCCGTGTTTTGTACTTAGCAGTACTAAGATGTTAACACAAATATGAGAAGACATTACGTTAACTTCTCCGAAACGCCACTAACTATGCACCAATCAACATGGCTTCATATCGCCCAAGATACGAATCTTCTTCAACATTGCTGTCGTAACCTCCTATTTCGCCCTGTTAGCAAAACTCAACAATGAGCACTATTGAATCAAATGCACGAAATGCGTATACTTGTATTCGAGCGGGGTTCAACATCCCGGCGTCACCCACCGATCCCACGTCAGTGAGGAAGCAGAGAGAAGTACAGGTGAGAAAATGAAATGGAAAACGGGTTAGACGGGTGGGTGGGGGTGGTCCCTGGCGGGGGGGGGGGTAGAGTGTCACCGGAAAAATTAGTGGGCGAGGTTGGTACAGACGGGGCTCCTAATATTACATAAAATGACGATCGTGTTCAAGATTAAACTATGCTCTATGCGGTAACTGCATTGCGCGTCTGCAATTAGGGGTCGCCGAGCTACCTTGCAACTGACAGACATTCTCTCGAAGGATGACGAATTTCCTCGAATTGTTTAAACTGTTACGAGATAAATGACTCATATATTGACAGGAAATGTACACACACCAGACCAAGGGGGCGATTTCGGCAGTTTTCCTCCTTCACACCTCAAGTGGTCACGCTATTTCATCCACCGGGGTCACAATTTTTTTCATTCTATGAAGTACGTGTGGGCCGGGTGGCTCAGTCGATATAGCGACTGAGCTACGGGCTGGACGGTCCGGGATCGAATCCCGGTGGGGATGAGATTTTCCGCCCGTTCAGACCGGCCATGGGGCCCACCCAAATGGGTACCGGGTCTTTCCCGGGGGTAAAGTGCGGCCGGGGCGTGCTGCTGACCTCTCACCCCCTGCCAATGCCGCGGTCATGGAAGAGTAGAGCTATACCTCTACCCACCCTCTGGGCCACACCGGGCCTGTAACGGGGACACTTTACCTTTACATATGAAGTACGTGGTATATGTCTACCTTGATTCAGTGTTAAAATTTGTTGGTAATACGTAACCACGCAATTCCACGCGGTCGAAACATTCCGCAAATACTGACTTAATATACCGCACACAACTCTTAGGTACACTGCCCATCTACACGGCAATTCCTGTTCACAGGTATCATCAATAAATATCAAATATTATAAATGTACTTCAGCATATTCCTGAATCATGCATCAGGTACATCGCAAGAAGAAGAAAATCAATAGTTGCATAGGAATGTTGCGTAACGACAAGAAGACTGCGTCACTTGATTATGTCACACCAGAACAAATCGTACCGACGTGCCACCACGTTACGTAACTATAATCACGTGGAAAACAATAAATATCAAACACTACAGCGGTGTTCGTACGTTTGCCTAATTAGCCAGCATACAAGTCACATCTATGAGGCGCCATGCTGTATGTAGATCGTCAGTTATTTTGTGCACCTTGCTCGTAAAGGGCGAGATATAATCAGGGACGTAGGTCGTCATTTGAAGTGTCACTTTTCGCTACATGTTTCGGCTAGTATTTAGCCAATACCAGGCCGAACTACAAAAACTATAGCGTTTGACTTCATTTAATATACTTCTGATTATACTGAAAATATAAAAAAAAAAAGGTGAAGTGTCCCCGTTACAGACCCGTTGTGTCCCAGAGGGTGGGCAGAGGTATAGCTTTGCTCTTCCATGACCGCGCAATTGGCAGGGGGTGAGTGGTCAGCAGAAGGCCCCGGCCGCACTTTACCCCCGAGAAAGACCCGGTATCCATTTTACAGGAGGCTGGGTGGGCCCCAGGGCCGGTCTCGACGGGCGGAAAATCTCGTCCCCACCGGGATTCGATCCCGGACCGTCCAGCCCCTATTCGGTCGCTATACCGACTGAGATACCCGGCCCACATAGTGAAAATATAGAGCGCATGAATCATCGACTTCAGTCAAACTTCACAATGTCATACTCTATAAAAATCCGTTAGGTGGGAACCGGGACGTTGGATGCGAACAGACACATATGATGAAGCTATCAGCAGCATTTCCCAACTTCGCCAACGCGCCTAAGTACTTACTTGCAGCTCACACGTTGATGAGTCAACGGGAATTTCTGACACACAATCACTAGGCACTGACTCAGCAGATAACCTTATCAATTCTCCGACCTCAGCATATATATATATATATATATATACACAGGAAACAGGTTTTCGCACAGACGAACCGTTACGCATGATCAATCTGGGTTCGAATCCCAGACAGCCTTCCAGCCAAAGTTATGGCCCCTCATAAAAGCCTACTACTTCCTCAGCAATGGTACTCAGTGTGTCTATGGCAACCGCGACGGCAAACTCGTTAGCGTAAGCGCAACCCAAGTTACAGTTCGTGTCTGTTACTGTGCCCAGCGAAGCGGCAAACGCAGGAATGGCTAAACAGACCGAGGGACGTGCACTTGCGCTTTTGTGCAAGTGTCCGCCCTCAGCTCTTTGGATGGTCAGGTCACAGACGAACCTCGGAACTGGTACGATCGGACAGGGAATGAAGAACTAATTTCACTCGTTCCGCGGTCTGCGACATACTACCGCTGGCTGCCAAAGATCCTCCCCCAGTCCGTCACTCGAGTACGGCGAAGCGTACTGCCGCATCTTCTTTCTTAGTTCTAAAAGTATTTTCGTTGCCACGAAGATGCAAGTATAACAAACGCGACAATGACAATTCGAGCTATTCTGCTCTATAGAAACACCAAGGAGCACATAATGCCCAACTTTTTACGCTTATCTCAGCCACCACCTGATGGAATCAGGCTACAGGCCTGCCGTTAACTCCGTGGCCTTAGTCCGCACGCGAACTATACCGACAGAGCGGCCGCCGCCGGTCGGCGAAGTTAGTGCCAACTTTTGCGGATAGAGGGGTGTCACGTGGTCAGCACAACGGGTACCCACAGCCGTTAATCTCTGTTTTCTAGACCTGGAGCCGCTACTTTTTTCATTCAAGTAGCTCCTCAATTGACCTCACGAGGCTCACGAGGCTGAGTGGACCCCGTTCCAGACC
>Ga0131853_10019161_pt1 | contig 12452 bp, 8 predicted proteins | sample TergutLab28metaG_FD_92764 | JGI IMG/M metagenome (GOLD analysis project Ga0131853, IMG submission 92764) | Labiotermes labralis P1 segment gut microbial communities from Petit-Saut dam, French Guiana - Lab288 P1 (version 2) (version 2) | ecosystem: Host-associated > Arthropoda: Insects >...
GTGTGTGTGTGTGATTAGTGGCTGTAATTTTTTATTCATCAAGATCTTGTCGCCATATTACTTTCACAAGAAATATTTGAAAGACACAATTTGTAACGGAATGCTTCACTGTGCATCTCTTAACCTAATGGAACAACGGTAGTTGTCATATGGGAGAGTACTTTCTTTTAGTATGTGAGGATGTTTCATTTGACAAACAGTTATAAATATTTCACGGAAAGCTATCAGTTCCACTTTCCCTTGTTTAACCTGAAGACAGTGGCTGCTTGATTTTAACAGATCACACGATATCATTTATTCACAGCTCACCCGACGCTACAATATCTGGGCGGTTTAAGCAGCGTCTCAAAAGAACCTAAGAAATTACCCGTACTTATGATTCACCATTCATGATTCTTTATTTTTTTTTTGTGTGCTACGAAGCAGCCCAAATCGGGCCTAGGCCGATCTGTGGTTGAGGTTTCGAGGTCACACAATCACAACCGGTTGGACTCTTGTGAACGAGTGATTAGCCCTTTGCGGAGACCGCTACCTAAACAAGAAACAACAAACATAAGAGACGAATATCCATGTCCTGAGCAGGATTCGAACCCGCCATCCCAATAATCACGAGACTGCAGGCCTACGCCTTAGATCGCACGGTCACCGGGATCGGTAAATTCTTACACATGGTTAGCAGGAAGGCTTAAGTATATGATATGTGGTATACAAGTCATTTGCTTTCTGGTACCTGGTAAGATAAAGGTAAAATTTGTCCCTGCACGTAATAAAAGATTACGAAGACGCATGACGGGGTCGAACTACAGTGGGTGAGTAAAAGGTAGAGGTAAAGGTAATGCAATTCCATTACAGGCCTGGGCAGACCCTGAGGGTTCCAGGGCTGAGGTTCCCACAGTTCAAGACAATCGGAACATGAAGGTGGTAAGGTTGTCAGCCCTACGTACCGACCGCCTTTACCCCCCAGTTAATATTCCTGGTACTCATTTCTGTTAAAGGCTAAGTCAACCCCAGGGACATAGTGCGGCCGGAAGGATTATGTCAATAAAAAATCTCAATGATACCATCGGGAATGGAACCGGCGACCTTCCAGCTTGTAGCGCAGTGCCTCAACCAACTGCGTCACCGTCTGTTCCCACAGTGACTGAGTGAGTGGTCAGTGGAAATACACTGCCATCTAATGGCTCCCAATTTCTGAAAGAGCATTGCTTTTTGAAAGGCGTACATGCTTCGCCCATTTGCCCTTCTGGCTCAGAATTACATGTAGATAAAAATGGGTAAGGAGCACTAGTGGGAATGATACTGACAAGAAAACCTAAGTACTCAGAGAAAAACCGGTCCTACTTTATCCACCATAAACTTCGCACTGAATGAACTGGGTTCGAATCCAGGATATGCCGCCTTATCCCCTGCGAAATACCACTCGTTGGCATCGGACAAGAGGCTATGCTGACCGCAGAATGGGGCTAGATTTTGGGGGGGGGGACACCCTATCTTTTCCTCTGAAGAACCCAAATTTTCTGGTCTTCCAGGACTTAGCCGAGTCCCTGTATTGAATGAGTTATCTTACTTGAGATCGGCAAGCAGTTACTTCGCCAGATATCTCAGCAGGCTCACTTCACCTTCACGAACATAGCAGGCTGATCTGTTCCTGAACTTTACACTCTCAGTTTTTTTTTTAATTAATAATTCCTTTCGTTTCTAATATGTCATTATAACTCAACACTTCCTTGGCCTTGCCGTGGCTCACCTGGATATTTCCCCAAACCTTACTGCGGATATTTGGAACTTGTGGCAGACAACGTGGCACTGGGGCAGACTTTTCAACGAGTTCATTTCCCTGCCAGTCTCGTCTCACCAATGCTCCATAATCATTTATTCCTCTACAGCTCACGCTGTATAATCAATAAATAGAATCGCCAAATAACACTCAAACTCAAAATTTCCCTTACTCAGAATACAAAACGCTAATACTTGATGCTGTGCCGATTTGTAATTTGTTTGCAGTCAAGAATTCGTAGTGTTTACTCTACATCACAGGACGTAGACAAGGAAGGAACGCTGAAAGAATCCATCACATTCTTGACCTGAACTGAAGAAAGTCTGTACATATCATCAAAGATTATTCATTCATGCTGCCTAACCAGAATGTTGCAAATCCTTGCCGTGATATCGAGGAGTCTCTTTAGGTTGTAATATGAAAGGGTAAAAAAGGTAAAGCAGTCCCATTACAGGCCTGGACAGGCCCAGAGGGTTCCAGGAAGTTACGGTTCCCAGATTTCGTGACAAAGGCACAGGTTGGTGGTAGGTTGTCAGCCTTACGCACCGGCCGCCTTTTCCCCCAGAAAATACTCCTGGTACTCATTTCTGTTAGAGGCTGAGACGACCCCAGGGCCATAGTGCGATCGGAAGGACATTATGTCAATGAAAAATCCACTAATATAAAAGAGTGGATTGCTGTAAAGTTTACTTGTGTAAACTATAGCTAGAGATAGGAACTGTCAAAGATACAGGGGGTCTTAAAGTAGTTTTAAAATGCAGAGAGATTAGGAAACACGATTATTTTCAGGCTACCATTAATAAATAAATGAAAACATATATGTAAATCAGGACAGGAAGCCTCTCTCAACACGACTTATCATTCATAGCACTCAAAGGATTAGAATAACGCATGAAAACGCCTGGAAATCGAAAGTGCATAGATTATAAATTAAAATAATACTAATAAAAATAGTGTATTTGTTACGTTTATAAATTAAACAAACAGCATAAAGAGAAATGAGAAAATCGTGTATTCCAGACTGAATAAAACAATGACAGATCCGCTCTGCTGTCTGTTGGTCTTTACGTCCTCTCTTTATACTATCCTTATATTCTGTACGTAGCTTATAAACCTTTGTTACAACCGAAGAGTCGAAGGTATAAAACAACACCAAAATTTAGAAAACATACACAAAATATACAATTGCAAAAAAAAAATGCTTTCTAGGGAAATGGTTAAATTAATACATTTGGCTTGATGGTACTCCTTTAACGAGCTTTCTGTTTTTAATTATTCCTCTTTTTTAAGATTTTACTTGTTCTGTACGTCATACAACTATAAATACTACATGTACCAGCTCGGTTGGTTTAGAAACGAATTTGCTAAAAGCACTCAGCTGTTTGTTAAGGTCAACAACGCGGAAGTCAAAACAAGAAATATTTATGCATACGCTACAGTAATAACAATATTGACAAACAGAATTTCCCCATTGTAGATTCTTGCGCATGTTTAATCCAGAGGAATGAAAATAACGAATGTTGTGAAGAGATTACAGTGAAGAGTTTAGGAATCCCCCGTAAGCACTCATTGTCGGCGGTGATTCGACATCACGAGATATTTGAATAAAGGTTGACCAACTAGATGACACTTGCTTTATTATATATTGCTCAACATGGTTCAGCCTGCACTCGTATACCACATCACAAACAGACAATCCCGCTACATAACACCAGCACGCCTCAAGTCAGCCTACACAACACAAGTACCCGCTAGCTCCTGAAGATGGACGTATTAACGTCTGAAACATGTTGAGCAATATATAATAAAGCAAGTGTCATCTAGTTGGTCAACCTTTATTCAAAGATCAAGATGATGCATGGTCCAATACGCATGAGATCACGAGATACTTTGAATTTTCTGTGTTTTTGTTGGTACGACGCGGTGCAGTCATGTGGCTTCTCAGACTGTGGAATGAGTACCAGTATTGGTATGCCAACAATTGTTTACTGATAAGCATCCTTGATAAAAATAGAAATATTTAAAGAAAAAATTTTTAAGTGCTCTATATAAATGAAGAATCAAAAAACCAACTAAATGCCACTTGTTATTTTATTGTACTTCTTATAGGCTCAACATGTTTTGGGCATTACTATGCCCATCATCAGGAGCTCGCAACTTTGATGTTGATTACCACATTGGTCGTGTCGTTCTTGGTTTGCTGTATGTTGGAGGTTAGGTGCAGTTAGGCTGGAGTAGTGTCCGGGCTGCAGACCCGAGCCTGCAACCCGGACACTACTCCAGCAGCACTGTTGTCAACATTACACAAATCACTCAAGCTGTCATAAAGTTTTCCTAATTTCAGATTTTTTAATTTAATACAAAAAATACTGGAGGTGCACTGAAATTCTTATAGTTCATTTGGTGGTTAACCAACGTAACTATATGAGAACGCTTGATGTTGTGGGTACAAACATTTTGGGTTGAATGTCATGTAGACTTAAGAGAGGTAAAGCTGCGCAGATCTTAAAGGAATGGTGGTTTGCTGGAAAGGAGCAATGACCAACACGAAATGTAAAGATTTAATCTCTCCTTTAACATAAAGGGGACACATGGCTGCCATGGAGAGCTAAACAATGCACAAAACCTTTAGTGGAAAAATCATTAGAAAATTTTCAGTAGAGAAAAACTTTATTTCCTTCACACGTGGTTCACTTAACAAGACTGTCAGTATGTCGGGTAATGCGGCGCTGAATTGCGGAATGAATAATTACCTGAAAGAAGTAGAATTGCTTTAATATGATTCTTGGAAACTGATGCCGGATCGCTCAACTACTGAACTATATAGGATATTAGAATGTGCATAGGATTAGAGTGGCTCAGGATTGGGTAAATTCGATTTCTTTCTTAAACTAGGCTAGGCGGTGTTTTTCTGGCTGGCTGGGAAAGTTGAGAGGAATTTTCTGCAAAACAGAACAAGACTGAAAATATTATAAGTGTTACAAAACTCATTCAGTAATATAAAAAACACCATAACACTATTAGTGAAACTTCGTCTATTAAATAACGTCAACTGTTACTAATTACTAAATAAAATGGTAGAGGAGCAGAAAGTCGAGGCAGCCGGTTCCACCGAAACGTTAGTGCCCCCATTCCTAACAACAACACCGTCACCCCCCATAAGAAAATACATATTATTACTACCTCATAGACTCTTTAGGTCTGCGTCATCTGCTGTTAAATGACTTAAGTCAAGAAGTGACTTGGAAAGAAGAGTACATAACCATAAAACGAAATATCAAAGAAGAGAAAGTAAAGCAGGTACACGACGCAAAGGGACGAAAGTTGCAAGAAAGAAATAAAACAATGAATGAAGGCCATAAACAATTATAAGAAAACGAAAACATTGGTGAAGTTAAGGCTGAGAGAATTCACAGGACCCTTCGGTCAAAGAAGAATAAATTTGATACAATGAAAACGTTAACACGGAAAAGTTAGACCTGCATCAGCATTAGTATAATTAATGAAGAGCATTTTGCTTGGTATAAGCTACAACAGAGTGCAGTCTCTATAGTTAAGAACTTGACGGTGGAATATACTGTATACATCTTCTACCTTCCAGATGTAAGCCATTTGCTCCATCGAAATGCTGCTACCCAGACTACAATGTGGAATTTTTATTGTTACACAGTGCATGTTGTCAAGTCACTCAATTATTACACCAACCATTGCACATATATAAAATTTATATATTAAAACATTAAAAACGCTCCGACATGTTTCGGTCCTAAGACCATCATCAGGGAACCACATCCTCCTTGCTAAAGTCACACTAGAAATAGTCACAGATTAATTTCGTTGTACCAGTTGGGTGTTGTGGCAGCATGCCGTGTTGTGTAATGTTATGTTGCGAAGAGTGCCCTGCTATGGATGTGCAATCTGTGCTTCGTTGAGTGGTAAGCAGAATGCACATCCGTAACAGGGCACTCTTCGCAACATAACATTACACAACACGGCATGCTGCCACAACACCAAAACTTGTACAACGAAATTAATCTGTGACTATTTCTAGTGTGATTTTAGCAAGGAATATATAGCTCCCTGATCATGGTCTTAGGACCGAAACATGTCGAGCATTTTTAATGTTTTAATGTCTAAATTTTATATATGTGCAGTGGTTGGTGTAATAATTGAGTACAATGTGGAAGTTTCAGGCAGTATATTTCCCAAAACACTGGTACCCACCTGCCAGAATATACACAATATTCAGCCGTGAGAACCTAACAATGGGTGCAAAGATATACGTACCTGGTGTAAACACAGAGGAGAGGCGAGGATCCTCATTATGCGTCAACCCTTTGGGGGTCAGTAGGTTACACACAAATCCCAGGGCAATGGAAACTGCGACCTTCTAAATCCAAAGCCAATCCGCGATTTCCCACACAATTTACACTTTTAATTATTTATTACCCCAACTACAGAGTCCGTATTGATTGACACATTCAGCAGGTTCTGCGCAACGACCGCACGAGATTCGGTTGTTTCAACTCCAGCGGATCGCGTACACTAATTATTGCACCTGTTAGCTACACTGTACCGCTGTATTCCGTTTGCACAATTACATAAATGCAAAACATGGAAATTACCTAACTAAGTTCATAAGGAACAGTCATTTTCAGAAGGTGAGAGACACATTCTTTGAATGCTTAGACCATGAAGGATGGCAGTATCATGTTCCTCGGAATGTCCGTTACAATCTCAGTAATTAAGCAACTTGATGCACGAATTCTTGTTTTATAATAAGTTTATTACATGCCTCTACATGTTTCGAGCACTGTTGTACTCATCATCAGGAGGTCAAAATTGTATTATACAGCATCTGGTATCATCACACTCTGTAGGTGGCCGTCCGGTGCATATTATCATTATCATTATTATCATTAAGTTATTCTATTGGAAAATAAGATTTTTTTTCCATAGAATACCTTAATGATAATATGAACTATTCTAATTGCAAATACCAACTAACGTTCTAAATATTTTTAACAAGGCAAGTATATGTTATGCATTTTATCCAGCATAAACAGATACTTGTCAGATTTTATATATTCTTACGACTGACAAACATATTGGGATCCCAATATACACAGAGCACCAATGACTTAGTCTTCCGCAGGCCTGAGGACGACCTAATGTTTGGTCGAAACATGTAGCCCATGTTTTAATAAATAAGTAGTGCTGACGTATATGATTATGTTTATTATATGTTAAACTCCATGTTTCGGCCCACCTAGTGGCCATCATCAGGTTTTTACAATTATCTGGTATTACATAGTCTCTTGTAGCAGATAATTGTAAAATCCTGATGATGGCCACTAGGTAGGCCGAAACATGTAGTTTAATGTCTATTGATGCTACAATTTAGCTAATAAATTCATAATTGTGTTTCGACTAAAATATAACTTTATAGATCACAATATTCTCTTGCGTTAAGATCTATGATATACACGTATTTTCTAACAAGCTGGATTCTGTAAGGTGAAAAGTTTTTATACCGGCGCCCAACACACGTTTCTACTGCTGTTTGCGACTACTTAGGCTCCTTAATAAATAGGGGCAAACATTCATACCTGAAGACCGTCTCCATCAGCGGTCCACTAAAGCACACCATGCTAAGGTGACGAGGGATATAATCAATAGGCTAGGTTACAAACTTTCCTGTGTGATTAGTGATTGTATTTTGTTGTGTCGCGATGGCGTAAGACTAAACACAGAGCAACTGCGGCTTTCAATGTAGGGCGAATGAGTGAATATACAGCGTGGAGGGCATGATAATTGATATGGCAATATCAGAGTATTCGAAGAAAAACCTACCTCAGCGTCATTTTGCCTACCAAGAATCCGTAAATACCTGGAATCGATCTTTGTGGCGACTAATTGCCTCACCTGTGAAAGGTCAATCAGATTGTTTTCAGTGTCGCGGATTAAAGGTAAAGGTAAAATTTACCATAGAATAGGCCACGAAGGCCCAGCGGGGGAGTAGAGGTATAGCTGTGTTCTTTCTTTAACCTCGGCGTTAGATGGTGAGGGTGGATAACATCAGGCCCTGACCGCTTTACCACCGGGAAAGAACCGGTACCCATTTTATAGCAGGCTGGGTGGAACTCAGCGCTAGTTTGGACGGGTACGGAAAATCTCGCCCCCACTGGGATTCGAACCACGGACCGTCAAGCCCGTAGCGAGTCGCTATACTGACTGCGCTATCCTAGCTCCTTAGTGTCACGGATTACTCTTTGTAATGGTACCACAGACATATTTTATAATACTGATCTGCCATCCATTACTTCTTGTAATTTCCAGGTTATGTCCGAAAAGACTCGTTTGTGAGGTTTACTGAAGGTATATTAGAGGTACCGACTTGTGGTTTTCACGACTGTGAACATAACTACGGTGTTCTAGGACAAACGTCAAATAGTACGGTAAGCACCACTGACGTTTCAGAGAAACCTGCCACCTTCGTGTTCCATGTAGTATAACCGGCCAGATTTCTTAGTCCGGGAGCATGAATTCCACTTAGAATAGACGTAAGTGTAGGTCTGCAGACAAGATTTTAAAAATTACCGGTGTCGCAGTCACTACACGTTTATTACCACTGTTTGTTTCATTCACACTAACCTTGTGTACCAAAACAATGTTAACTGCGTACGGCACTACAAATTATATCTCTACATTATCTTCATTAGCAGCTCCTTCTGTCTTGTAACTCGCACCTTCGAAAGCCCACAAACAATTGTTTCTGAACCCAGCTTGGACTAGCTCCATGACCCTTGCCCAGCCATAAACAGATTCCTCAGCTGATGCAAGGACGAAAGTTTCAGAACATTGACACAACGCTTAGATAATTGTATGCCGAATCCCTTCGCGGGACAAATGCTGTCATAAACTTAATAAGAACAACAACAACCACCACCACCACCACCACAACAACAACAACAAACACCACCACCTCCACCACAACAACAACCACCACCACCACAACAACAACAACCACAACAACAACAACCACAACAACAACCACAACAACAACCACAACAACAACCACAACCACCACCATCACCACAACAACCAAAACCACCACCATCACAACAACAACCACCATCACAACAAACACCACCACAACCATCACCACAACAACAAAAACCACAACAACAACAACAACCATCACCACCAAAACAACCACAAACTCCACCACCAACACAACAACAACCACCCCCCACACCACCACAACCACCACCACCATCAAAACCACCACCACCACCACAAAAAACAACAACAACCTCCACCACAATAACAACTACTACCACAACCACAACCACAACAACAACAACAACAACAACAACCATCATCACCACAACAACCACAACCACCAAATCCACAACAACAACCAACACCACCACCAACACAACAAAAATCCAACAACAACAACCACCACCACCACAACAACAAACTGCCACCACCATCACCACCACCACCAAAACAACAACAACAAACACCGCCACAAAAACAACCACCACCACCACAACAGAAACCTCCACAACAATCACAGCAACCACCACCACCTCCCCCATCACAACCACAACCACCACCACAACAACAACAACAACCACCATCTCCACCACCACCACCACTACCACCACCTCTCCTCCACCTCCCCACCACCACAAAAACAACCACCACCACCTCCCACACCACCACCTCCCCCACCACCACCACCACATCCATCACCACCAACACCACCACAACAACAACAACCATCACCTCCACCACCACCACCAACACCAACACCAACAACACCACCACCACCTCCCCCACCACCACCACCTCCACCACCACCGCCTCCCACACCATCTCCCCCACCACTACAAAAACCACCACCTCCACCTCAATAACCACCACCACCTCCCCCACCACCACCAAAACCACCACAACTACAACAACCACAAACTCCACCACCACTTACCCCACCACCACTTACCCCACCACCACTTACCCCACCACCACCACTACCACCATCACCGCAATTACCACCACCCCCACCACCACCACCAACTGCACCACCACCACCTGCACCACCACCTTCCCCACCACCACCACCACCACCACCTTGAATTCCGCACCCTCCTCACCGTACCAATATATCGCATTCAGACCGGTATCCTTTTCGCCTGAAGTCTTTTCAGTTTATAGCTAATTTATAACTAATTTTTCCAACTGTAAATTTGCCTATTTATCCGTCGAGCATATCTCTGATCTTATCTCGAACCAAAGTCCATCGGTGACCGTAGAAACTCAATATCCTCTCCAGGGAGAATATCAACGATATAACAACCGCCGTGATAACTTGAAATCACAAGGAAGAATGTGAATCCACACAAAACTTAACTTTTATGTAAATATAATAATTTTTCCCTCGGGGCAACTGTGCCTTTGTTTGGTGTATTATTACGTTGTGTATGTCTCAATAAGTTGTCAATTATCCAACCAAACAAAACACACTGATCCAGTACAATAGTCTCAAATTACACACTGCAACATGTTTCGGCTCTCCAGATCACCCATTTTTTATAATTACTCTCAGACAGACCGTCACAAGGTTCAGCAGAGCGTCCACAGTTCTAATGCTTACATTCTGAGGAAGATATTCACAGTCTTCAGCACATCGTCCACTGCTCCGACGTTCATATTCCAAGTTAGACTGCCACAAGCTTCAGCACATCCTCAACTGCTCCGGTTCTCGTAACAGATTAGACAGAAGAAAAACAGAAGAGTAGGGACTACAAAACATCCAATGATCAACACAAAATTTTGACTAATGATTTTCACGTCCTCGGAAAAACGCTGGTTTTTTGTTTAGCACAAAACGAACTAGGCACACTACACCTATACAATAGATGTAAGACCACCCAAGCATTACCATTGCTGCAAGGTTTCATTTAAGTTAATATATAGAAATATTCTTATAAGGCTCTAATTCTCGGTTTAAATATCCGAGATGTGTTCTAGACTTTCGGTTTTTTACACTCTATTTAATTTGGAATCCTAATATGAATGGGCCTTTCAATTATGTGCAGTTTACATGGTTGATAAGACTTACCTGAAGAGGACTTACAGTCGAAAAAATGTTGTGGGAATAATTACATAGTGTACTGTTTATATTTATATCTTTGGAATACGAATGAAATAACCTAATTACAATTCTAATATTTATTGAGCAGCTGAGCGACTATTAGTTTTAAAAATAAGCGTTAATAGAATTTATTTGATAGGTATATGAGAATAATCGCGTTGCTTAAAGCTCTAACTGGTATCTTTAAATAACAGAAACTATTCTTTGAATAACTTGTGACGTAATTAGAAACGATCGACTGCAAATTGCCAAAGCTCTACTAATCCGAACACATTTCCCTGCACTTGTATCAAATTGTATTCAGTTTTACAGAATCGAAACAACACCGAATTATTGGTCCTGTTGAATAGTTGTGGTTGTGATCGAATGCAAACCGGTCAGGTCGCATGCACTTCAATAAAGCCCAGAATCAGTAAGCGTTCAGTAAAGCACGCGGACAATAACACTAGCCGCCTGTAGGTTGCTCTACGGTCGTACCAATCACAACGCAGAAGATCAGTGCACTCAGTTCATTTACATAAAATCCGCATTCACTTCAATTTCTGAGTGAATCTACCAATAAATCTACTAAAAGTTAGGGACGTCATTTTTTAACCCCACTTTATTCTGGAATGTGATTCTATGTAGTTTTGTAAATACGAACGTTTGAACGGAACTCGTTTAATAATATTTTCCTGAAAATACAGGCAGCAGCTTCCTTTCCAATTATCATAACCCTGTACCAAACTGCACAGCGTAATATGGCAGAAGACCATTCACCCATCCACTCTAAAAATGACGACAGGAATTTCTTCGAGAATGTTTCCAACTATACCTTTTGCATTTTAACAACGATCAATAATTCGAAATATCCAAAATTAAAAAAAAAAGACACTTTCTCTTTTGTAAAAAATGTAAAATTTCTTTTTTACCCGACTTTCCCTCAATTTTCAAAAAAATATTTCTGGAGGTTTCCAGGCTTTGCTCGCTTTCCCCCCTCCCCCAAAAAAGCAGTATAAAAACAAAAAGTATGGAGGACTGGTAAAAGTATCACAAGCAAAAAGTTCGCGGGTTCGATTCGCGATGTTGTCATTGGAATTTTTCATTGACATATTCCTTCCGGCCGCACTATATCCCTGAGGTCGACTCAGGCTCTAAAAGAAGTCAGTACCAGGAATATTTCCTGGGGGTGGGGGGATGGTAAAGGCGGCCGGTGCGTTGGGCTGACAACCTTATCACCTTTATGTGTCGATTGACTTGAAATCTGGGAGCCTAAAACTCTGGAATACCTCAGGGCCTGTCCAGGCCTGTAATGGGACTGCTTTACTTTTACTTGTAAAAGGATAGATGAGCTAAATTCAGTCAAAAACACAACTATCAATATATGGCTAAATGATGGTGTTTATTGGCAATGGAAAAACTACATGTTTCGGCCTATAGCGGCCATCATCAGGTTTTGACAACTTTCTTGCTAAAAGAGTTTTATATAATATGTCTAAACCACGTGGTGATGTTGAGATCTCATCATCA
>Ga0131853_10019163_pt1 | contig 12452 bp, 11 predicted proteins | sample TergutLab28metaG_FD_92764 | JGI IMG/M metagenome (GOLD analysis project Ga0131853, IMG submission 92764) | Labiotermes labralis P1 segment gut microbial communities from Petit-Saut dam, French Guiana - Lab288 P1 (version 2) (version 2) | ecosystem: Host-associated > Arthropoda: Insects >...
TAGCGTCCCGGCCTAGTTCTACAAAATAGTTACATATGTAACTATTTTGTAGAACTTCCACTATAGTATTACGATACAAAGCTCGAATGGTTTTTTCTCCGTAGGAGAAAAAAGACTTCCTAATAAAACTCATATTTTCGGGGTGCCGCTTACTTTCACCTTTTAAATTGTCTTTGCTATATTTGAAAATTATCAAATATATTTTACAATATCATCACGCATTTCCATAGCTGCCTGCCGTGCTGCCTGAGCGTGTTCTTGCGGCCTGCATTTATCTCTATATGCAGCAATAATACCTCTTGAGCTGTTTACTATTGCTCCAAGGCCCTCTGTGCTAAAGCATACAGAAATATCTTCTGCCGTTCCTCCTTGGGCACCATAACCGGGCACGAGCATGAATGTGTGCGGCATTACCTCTCTAAGTCGTTTTGCCTGCTCTTTATGGGTGGCGCCAACAACTGCGCCTATGGGCGAGAAACCGTACTTTCCTTGAAGCTCTGTACCCCAGTGCGCAACAAGCGAGCCTACTATCTCATAGATGGGTTTTCCATCTGAGTAAATATCTTGAAGCATACCACTGCCGGGGTTTGATGTTTTGACAAGTATGAAAATACCTTTATTGTGGGTTTTGCATTCATCTATAAACGGTCCTATGGAATCCTCACCGAGATAAGGGTTAACCGTAAGAAAGTTCGCCCCGAACACATCTTCACAAGCGCTACCAATTTCGGTTTTTCCAAGAAAAGCCTTAGCATAAGCCGCTCCGGTTGAGGCTATGTCGCCGCGCTTTGCATCAGCAATTACAAACATGCCTTTGGCTTTAGCGTAGGCTATTGTTTCTATATAAGCGCTGACACCTTCAGCGCCAAATAGCTCATACATGGCGATTTGAGGTTTAACAGCAGGCACTATGTCGCATATAGCATCAACTATTTCTGTGTTAAACCTTAAAAAACTTTTTGCAACTGCTTTTTGTGTATGGCCGTAAGTGTCATACATCTCATTTAAAATATGTTCAGGAATAAAACTAAGCTGCGGGTCAAGGCCAACAACTGACGGATTTCTGAGAGTGGTGATTTTTTCTATCAGTCTGTCAATAATCATTTTAAACCTCCGTTTTGAATTATAAGTTTACCGTTTTTTATTAGGTGTACTACCTTACCCTTTACTCTTTTGCCGTTAAATGGCGTGTTTTTACTCTTTGACTTAAAGTTATTTATATCTATTTCATAGGGTGTGCCGGGGTCAATTATAGCTATATCAGCGGGATAACCTACGGTCAAAGCCCCTGCTTTTATCCCTATAACTTTTGCCGGGTTTAGAGACGTTTTTTCTATAAGCTCAGATGGAGTTAAAATACCCGTCTCTACAAGCTCTGTTATGCAGAGGGGAAGGGCTGTTTCAAGCCCGACTATTCCGTTTAGCGCACTATTAAAACCGCCGGATTTTTCAGATTCGTGATGAGGTGCATGGTCTGTGGCGATTATTTCTATGGTGTTATCCCTAAGTGCTTTCAGTATAGCCTTCTTATCATTAAAGCTTCGCAGTGGAGGATTCATTTTGTAATTGCCGTCGTCTTCTGATATATCTTCATCACTTAAGGTAAAGTGGTGGGGGCAGCATTCGGCTGTTAGCTTAACACCTCCGGACTTGGCAAATTTAATTATATCAACAGAGCCTCTTGTGCTTACATGGCAAATATGGAGCCGGGCACCCACAGAACCGGCCAGTATAATATCTCTGGCTACAGTTACATCCTCCGAGTCATTTGAAATTCCTCTCAGGTTAAATTTTTTTGCTGCTACACCTTCATTGATAATCCCACCGTTTACAAGGCTTAAATCCTCACAGTGGGCGAACATGGGCAGATTGGCTTTTTGACATGCTTCGAGAGCTTTTTTTGTAAGAAGCGAATCATTAACCGAAAAACCGTCTTCACTGATAGCACATACCCCGGCCCTTTTCATTCCTTCAATATCGGCAAGCAAAGAGCCTTTTTGAGCGCAGGTTGCCGCGCCTATAATAAGCACATCTATTATAGATTCGGCCTTTATTCTTTTATAGGTTTCAAGTACAAGGGCAGAATTGTCCATAACGGGATTTGTATTAGGCATGGCGCAAATTGTTGTATAGCCGCCTGCCGCTGCTGCTGCTGCGCCTGTAAATATGCTTTCCTTATGTGTAAGGCCGGGGTCACGCAGATGTACGTGCAAGTCTACAAAACCCGGTGTAACCCACAGGCCATCGGCATCAATTACAGCATCAGCAGAGAAATTATCTGATGCAGAGACAATCAGCCCGCTGTCCACATAAACATTCGCAGTTTTATCAATGCCATTTGCCGGATCAATAACTCTGCCGCTTTTTATGAGAATTTTCATTAATAATGAAGCTCCTTTTTATTTCAAGGGCGAAGACTCCCGCTTCTAAGCCAAAGTTTACTTTGGCGAAAGCGGTGGGCGAACCGCCTATTGGGTGGGGGGGTTCAAGCCCCCACCCAATAGCTTTACATTTTGCCAAAGGCAAAATGTAAAGCCTTGACTATAGTGAAATGAATTTAAAACTGCAACGCTTGCGTTGCAAGCTTTAAATCTGATTGAACGCAACGCACTTATGTTTAAGTGCAAAAAAAAACAATAAAAACGATAGTTTTTATTGTTTAATATTTATTAAATAAGAAATAAGTTAAATAACCTGGAGTAAATGAGGAAAAAAAACTAAGAATGCATTTCTTGTTGTCTAAAAAAACACCAGAATACATACTTGCCCTCCTCATACTGCAAACATTTCAAATATTATACAATGCATGTAGAATTTTGTCAATACTCTGACTTTATGTTTCCCCCAAAATTTTGCTGTGGCAGAAAATCTCTATTAAGAAGTTGTATTCAATATTATTTCGTGGTAAAATTAGTGGATTGCAAAAATGCTTTGCTTATAGGGGAGATTCAGATTATACATGATAGGGCTTAAGCACGTTATTATTCGAGTGTATTTATATTTTTTACTTTTGTTGTTTTTTATAAGCGGCGGGCTTTCTTTGTTTTTTCTGGCACCGCTGTATAAAGGGGCTTTTGCTCCGGGCGCCTCATATAGAGACTTTGCGCCGTTTAAAGTGTGGGTTCATGTGTATAAAATAATGTGGCGCTCCATGTCAAATAAAGGGTACAGGGATTTGTATCCTTCCAAGCTGAGCGACCCGCCTGAGTTTGGCAATGCCAAAGTAATGCGTGTAAAAGACAGCTGGCAAGGTGATAAAGATAACTGCGATTTGTGTAAGTCTTCCTGTTGTGCACAGATTAACTGCCCTATGCTTAAGAGCAAGCGGTGTTTAAGTTACGGTTCGCTGTATTTTGGCTATCTTTACTGCGGCCGCTATCCAAGTAATCAGGGTCAGGTGGATTTGTATGATTGCCCCAAGTGGGAGGTAAGCCCTTAGCGATGAATAGTGATGAAAATGATGAAAACGATATATGGATATACAATAACGGGCAGTATGAAAAAGAGTTGATTCCGGCGGAAAAATGGATGCGTTTAATTTATGAAAATCCATCTGCATGTGCGCCTCTTTTGTTTCTTGTTAAACGTAAGATTTTTAGCCGTTTGTATGGGCACTATTGCCGGACAAGGTTTTCGGCCAGGCAAATACCGGAATTTATTAAAAAATACCAAGTTGATATGAGTGGCTGCAGCGGGGCTTATAATAACTATGCTGAGTTTTTTGCCAGAGAGAAGGAAAATATAAAATTTCCTGTTGAGCCCGGCCTTTTAGGTTCACCCTGTGAAGGGGTTGTCTCTGTTTATGACAATATTGATCCCAAGCAATTGATTGCGGCAAAGGGTTCATATTTTTCTTTGGGGGAGCTCTTTGGTGATGAGGCGCTGGCGGAAACTTACCGCGGCGGCACTATGCTGCATATCCGTTTGACGCCGGCCAACTATCACAGGGCGCATTTTTTTGACGATGGTAAGGTTTTAAATTCTAAATTTATTAATGGGGACTTGTACTCTGTAAGCCCTTTAGCGCTTAAGAGCGTGGCACGGCTTTATTGCCGCAACAAGCGCGCTCTGATTTTGTTTTCATCACAAAATTTTGGAGATGTGGCGCTGGTGGAAGTAGGTGCTACTTTTGTTGGCAGTATTGTTCACTCTTTTGAAATAGGAGAGACTGTGATGCGCGCTCAGCAGGCAGGTTATTTTCTGCCCGGCGGTTCGCTTTTGTTAATATTTTTCAAAAAAGGCAGGCTAATAGCGGATAGGTCTTTGCTTGCTCAAACTGCTGCCGGTTATGAAACAAAGGTTAATGTTGGTACAGTTTTGGGGAAAATGGCTATAAGCAGTAGCTTGGAGGCGTATTGTTAGTTTATGAAAAAATATTTTCCTATATTTCAGTATGTTAATATTCCGAACTTAATTACCACGCTGGGGCTTGTGTTTGGCGTAGCCGCCTGTTATTTTCTAACCGAAGGCAGCCTTCAGGGTACGCTTATCTGCCTGTCTCTGGCAATGCTTATGGATTTTTTTGATGGTTTTTTTGCGGGAAAATTAAACTCCAGAACTACTTTTGGTCAGTCTTTAGATTCTTTGGTTGACTTTTTTGTTTGCTGTGTAATGCCGGTGCTGATGGTACTTACCTTTGTAGGCAGCAGCCTAACTTTAATATGCGCAGCAGCTTTTTTCTGTGCTTGCGGTTTATGGCGGCTGTCTTATTACAATGTTACGGCAGTGGAGAAGCGGGCTTATTTCACCGGCCTCCCGGTGCCCGGTGCTGCGCTTTTAGCGGCTATAGGTATATGGGCGGCGGCTTACTATGAGTTATTTGATTGGGTTTTAGCGGCTGTTCTTTTCTTAGCGGGGCTTTTGATGGTTTCTTTTATTAAGCTTAAAAAGTATGGTTTGTGGCAAAAAGCGCTTTTAGTTATTGGATTAATTTTTTTAACAGCTGTTATTATGTTATAGGCATAAAAGTAGGCTGTGTGCGCGCAAGTTGCGAGCAGGAACCCATGAAAGCTTGCTTTCATAGATAGAGGCGGCTTATCCTTACAAAGTAGTACTATAAGCGGTACTATTTTGTAAGGATTTAAGTATGTTAGCCGGGCTCAATTCATGGGCATATGTATTCGCTATTTGTGCCTGTTTAATATGTACTGACACATTAGTGCGCAGCCTGTCGGAAGCGCATCATCATTAAAATCAAACAAGTGGTTGTGAAGGGAAGCATTCACTCCGCTTTCTTTGCCCGTTCCTAATCTGAACATGGCACCGTTGCCATTTACGGCCATAATAAAATCAGAGAAATCCTCTGAACCCATAGTTGCAAAGTCTAAAACAACTGCATTATCTTGGCCTATTGTGTCAGAAGCTGCCTTATATATTTTATCATTAATATCTTTTGAGTTAGTTAAAGAAGAAACGCCTTCTTTATAATTTATATCGTATTTACAAGAAAAACTCTCACTTATTCCTGACACTATGCGCGTTATATGTTCTTTTACTATTTTTCTGTTGCTATTTTCAAGACAGCGGACAGTGCCGGAGAAGGTAACTTCCTGAGGGATTACATTAGCTGCAACACCGGCGTTAATGGTGCAGACAGAGACTACGACAGAATCAAATGTAGGGATTTGGTTAGAAACAATGGCAGATATTGCGCTGACCATAGGAACGGCAGCATATATGGGGTTAACAGCCTCATAAGGCCTTGCACCGTGGCCGCCCTTACCTGTTACGGTTACGCTGAAGCTGTCGGCGCTGGCCATAGCTTTAAGCGGCATTATACCAATTTTTCCAACGGGAATGGTCGGAAAAGCGTGAAGGGCTATAATCTCACTTGGCTTATACTCATTAAAAGCGCCTTTTTCAAGCATTGCGTTTGCGCCCCTGCCGCCTTCTTCCGCCGGTTGGAATATGAGCATAACGGTACCGCTGAATGAACTTTTAATAGAGTTTAAAAGCTTGGCAGCCCCTAAAAGGCAGGCTATGTGCCCGTCATGTCCGCAGGCATGCATAACACCTTCGTTTTTGGAGGCATAAGGCAGCCCGGTGTTTTCGACAATAGGCAGGGCATCTATATCAGCTCTGACAGCAGTAATTAAATCAGGCACAGCTCCGGGGGCTTCCCCTTTTATTAGGGCTATGCAGCCTGTTCTAAAGTCAACATCTAAAAGAGGTATGCCCATTTCACTCAGGTAGCTTTTAATGTGTTTCGTAGTTTCAAATTCTTTGTGAGTAAGCTCAGGGTGCTGATGAAAATGCCTTCTTGCCTTTGTCATAAACTCTTTAAGCTCCACAGATTTTGCAAAAACTTCACTCATACATATGCCTCCTGTTAACGTATTTTTTATAGTATAATTGATGTATATTGCTTTCGTCAATTAACGCAAAAGATCTCTCTAAAAATATTTGTCATAAAAATGAAACATTTGGATAAATATACCGTCTTTAGATTTATGAAACTTAGGAGGTGTATGTATGAAAAAAATTAGGATATTTAGTGTTGTTTCAGTTTTATTCGCTCTTTTACTGTCTTTTGGCGGCTGCAGCCCGCAAAACCAAGGTGCTGACATTGCGCCGCCCGGGCCGGCTACCACCGCGGATACGGCTGCGCCGGACCCCGGCTTGGGAGCAAGCAGTGACAGCAGCGGAATTGCGCCGGAATCCGCTACTTCTTTGAGAGAGCACGGTGACAGTGAATCACCGCGGTTAATTTCAGGCGAAAGTGCTTCTGCGTCAATTTCAAGCGGCGGCGGAGCCGGCAGGAATCTTTCCCGCAGGCATCAAATTTATGATTATATACGGCCGGGTATGCTAACAGCCGGTGTGTGGAATGATAATGAAAATCACAGTTTTATATTAAATCTCATGCAGACCAATGAGGACTTTCGCACTTTTCAGAGCATGTGGCACTTTAATCTCTCTACCCAGGTTACAGCTGTAGTAACAGACAATGGCAGGCCGGTGAATAACGTGCGTGTGGAGCTTTTAGATGAAGATGAAAGCGTTGTTTTCTCTGCCCGCACTAATAACCGTGGCAGAGCTTACTTGTTTGTCGGCATGAATTCGCAGCAGCGTGAGAACGTGGCCTACATAAGGGCATCAGGCAGGCTGAGTGTGACAGTTGATTTTGATAATTCCAAGAGATTGTATGAAATAGATTTGGCCGGTATAAATATGCCCGAGCAGCAACAAAGCCTTGACCTTATGTTTACCATAGACACTACCGGTTCTATGGGAGATGAGCTTGATTATTTGAAAGTAGAGCTTGCGGATATAGTTAGACAGGTGAGCAGGGCTCATACCAATACTGACATAAGGCTCTCCGTAATAGTATATAGAGATGTTGGGGATGACTATGTTGTTCGAGTATCACCTTTCACAAGGGATATAGACAGTCAAATTACATTTTTAGAAGCGCAGTACGCAGAAGGCGGCGGAGACTGGGAAGAAGCTGTAGAGCAGGCTTTAGATGCTTCATTGGAGCAGGACTGGAACGACAATTCTACTGCGCGGCTGATGTTTTTGGTATTAGATGCGCCGCCGCATAATACAGACTGGGTTCGCTCTGAAATGCACAGGCTGACACGTTTGTCCTCTGATATGGGTGTTAGAATTATCCCCGTTGCCTCAAGCGGCATAGACACGGTTACAGAATTCTTACTGCGCACTCTTTCAATGGCAACAGGCGGAACTTATGTGTTTCTCACAGAAGACAGCGGAATAGGTGAAGGGCATATAGAGCCTACTATAGGTGAGTTTGAAGTTGAGTTGCTTAATGAGCTGCTTGTTCGGGTAATAAATGATTATTTAGACTGATTGTGTTTAGAATTTGGTACAATGGAGACATTAAACAGGCTCTAAGTATAGAAACGAGGGGAAACCATGAAAATTTTGTGTTGGCTGGGCAGCACTGTGATTTTTACAGCGGGAATTATATTATTGCTGCTTTCTCACAGCCGGCCGGGTTTTGCCGCTTGGTATGCGGAACGTATTTTTCCTGTTTTTCCTCATACTTTAGGCCGCTTTTTTGGAATGTTCGCTTTTTCGGTATTCGAGATTATGCTAATAGCCTTTGCCTCTATTCTGATTATAAGTGTTGTATTTGTCATTCGTAATTTATGCAGCTATTCAGGCCGCCTTAAAATTAAAGCAGGGGCTAAAACTGCATTGCTGCGATTTAGTTATATACCTGCTCTTATTTTCTTAATTTTTGTTTTAACTGCCGGCATTAACTATAACAGAGAGCCCTATGCCGGGCATGTAGGAATTAAGGTTCAAAACTCTTCTGCAGATGAGTTGGTTAAACTGTATATGCTGCTTGTTTCGCGGGCTGAGCTGCTGTCTGTCGAAATTGAAACTGATGATGAGGGTCATTTCATGTTGCAGAGAGAGGGGATTTATGATTATGCCGGCCAGTCAATGCACAATCTTAATAACATGTATGGGGGACTTGGTACTTTTTTCCCGCAGGCTAAGGCGCCTTTTCTGTCACGTGCTGTACTTTCTAAGGCAAATATAAGCGGCTTCTTTTCACCGTGGACTATGGAAGCCAATTATAACGGCGATATGCCGGACACGGCTGTTCCATTTACCATTAACCATGAACTGGCGCATGTATCCGGGCATATGCGAGAGGATGAAGCTAATTTTATAGCTTATCTGGCAAGCCGGGACGCTTCAAGTATAGACTTTCAGTACAGTGCTGTATATATGGCTTTAAGCTACACTCTAAATGCTTTGCAAACAACGGTAAGCAGAGAGTATTATATAGAGCTTTTTTCTCTGCTGCCGGAACAGCTTAAGCGTGATTTTGCTTTCTCGCGCGCCTATTGGCAAGCCTTTAGCGGCCCTGTAGCGGATATGGCTACAAGAGCTAATGATACTTATTTGCGGTTGAATCAGCAAGAAGATGGTGTTAAGAGCTATGGCAGGATGGTTGATTTGCTGCTGGCTTATTATAGGGCGCAGGGCGAACTTTTTTAAAAGGTACTTTGCAGGCCTTACTGTGCTTTGCTATTGACATGAGAATGAAAATTTGGTATACTCTCCTTTGTTTGTTATGCATACGGATGTTCCGCTGTGGTAACACAAGATTTTAATTATACATGAACATCTATGACTTAGGAGGATAATAATGAACATAAGCATTATTAAAGAACTCGAAAAAGAGCAGTTAAAAAGTGAGGTGCCTCAGTTCAATGTGGGTGATACTGTTAGAGTATACGCTAAAGTAGTTGAGGGTACCAGAGAAAGAACCCAGATGTTTGAAGGTGTGGTTATTAAGCGCCAAAATGGCGGCCTAAATGAAACATTTACAGTCAGAAGGCTTTCTTATGGCGTAGGAGTTGAAAAAACGTGGCTTCTACATTCACCTCGTATGGAAAAAGTTGAAGTTGTTCGCCGCGGTATCGTAAGAAGGGCTAGACTTTTCTACCTTAGAGACAGAGTGGGTAAAGCGGCTAAAGTTAAAGAAGTTATTATTAACAAAAAGAAATAAATTATAACAAGGGGCGCGGCGCTAAGCAGCGCCTCTATTGTTGTAGAGATTCCACTATAAAAATGCACTGATTTCGTGGGGGCTATTATGATAGCAAAATATATAAAAAATGAGCAGCTTGCAAATTTGCTTGAATGGGTTTTGGCAATTTTAGCGGCAGTAGTTATATCTTTATTTGTAAGGCAGTTTATATTTACTACTGCGGTTGTTTCGGGGCCGTCAATGCTGCCAACGCTTCATGACGGAGACAGAGTTATAATTAATCGAATTTCCCTTAGATTAGGCCGCCCCGGCCGCGGTGATATTGTAGCCTTTCCTTATCCTATAGACCCAAATGACAAATATATAAAACGTATTATTGGTGTACCCGGTGATTATATGGATGTGTTTGATAATCTGCTTTATATAAATGGCGAGCTTTGGGTTGATGATTTTTCTCCTGAAGGTGCGTTTGCCGCAGGGGATATGCGCTTTCCGTTTACTATAGGAGAAGGTGAGTATTTTCTTATGGGAGATAACCGCGGCAACAGCAAAGACAGCCGTTTTGCATCAGTCGGCCTTATTCGTGAGGAAAACATAATAGGCAAGGCGTGGTTTAGGTTTATACCTTTAAACACCATAGGCATTGTGGAGTAGGTGGACAGATTAGATGAGTTTTCAATGGTATCCCGGGCACATGGCCAAGGCTAAGCGAAAGATTCAGGAGAGCCTTAAGCTGGTGTCTGTGGTTATAGAAATTTTAGATGCGAGAATACCCTTATCAAGCCGTAACCCTGATATTGACGGTTTGGCCCGTGATAAGTTTAGAATAGTGGTTTTGAATAAGGCTGATTTAGCCGCCCCTGATATAAATTTGGCTTGGAAAGAGTATTTTCAAAAAAAAGGCATGAAGCCGGTTTTGGCAAACTCTGTAAAAGGCAGTGGGCTTGAGTCTATATACCCTGCCGCTGCAGAGTTGATGGCTGATAAAATTAAAAGGCAGATGGAGCGGGGCAGGCTTAGTGTGCCTATAAGAGCAATGGTGGTTGGCATACCTAATTCGGGAAAGTCGACATTTATAAATAAACTAAATGGCAAAAGTATAGCTAAAACCGGTGACAGACCGGGAGTTACAAAGGCAAACCAATGGATAAAGGTTAGGAAAGATTTTGAAGTATTAGATACTCCGGGCATTTTATGGCCCAAATTTGAAGATATGGAAGTGGGCAAGCGCCTTGCCTTTACCGGAGCCATTCGCGATGTAATTATGGATTTGGAAGAGCTTTCTATAGAGCTTATAAGCGAGCTTAGAAAAAGCTATCCTGAGGCATTGAAGTTAAGGTATGGTGTGGGGTTTTCAGCCTCTGATGAAAGCCACGATGTGCTTGAAATGATAGGGAAAGCCAGAGGGTTTTTGATGAAAGGCCAGAGGGTGGATATTAAGCGAACGGCTGTTATACTGCTGGATGAGTTTAGAGGCGGGGTTTTAGGAAAAATATCGTTAGAGAGACCGGACTAAAAAGTCCGGCCTCCAGGCATGTTTTCGAGCATATAAAAACAAAAACTGACTCTGGTTTCTTTATCCAGATAAAATGAATTTGACAGTGAATAATTGTTCAGTAATTCCTTAATCACAGCAGCATATTCTTCAGGTAAATGCCTTCACCCCCATTTGCCGCCGTCTTCTTTTGATAAAATAAGATTATCTTTCAAAAAAGCAAAAACCCTGCACAGATTCAGCACAATATAAGCTGGGTTATCCAGCACATCTTACCGGGCATTTTCAATATCAAATATAATGCTGTCAATAGCAAATGACATTTAAAAACGGTTCAAGCTACGCGGCAAACTCACCCCGAAAATACTTCACCACATATTTTCGGGGTGCCGCTTACTTTCACCTTTTAAATTGTCCTTTGCTATATATAGTTTTCTCTGGGAACAATACCAAAAACTTCTGAAATAGGTTGGCCGCATAAAACAACTCCTGTATGATTTATGACAGTAAAGTGCGCCGCTAAATCCGGGTCGGTTTTAATATCAGTGGAGCATAGCGCCAAGGGATTTTTTAAGTATAAGGCTAAGCAATCATTTGAAAAGTGCAGCTCATATGGTGTTGGATATTCAAAATGCCTGCAAAATTGCAGCAGGACAACACTCATCTCAAAGCCTTTTATTGGGGATGCGGCTCTAAGCTCGTTCAAGATACTTAAAAGGTCAAGTTTATTTTTTTCAGAAATTCTATGATTAACAACAACGATAAGGTCAATATCGCTCTTATTCCACTTGAAGCAGTTAAAGGCTACAGAGCCATGTATATATATGCTTACTAGTACCAATCCTAGATTAAAACCTGTAGTTTGAGCGCCGCCCCCAAAGCGCGAGGTGAAGCGCTTTGGGGGTGATTTTAGGCGTGAAAAAGTACAGGATTTTAATCAGGATTGGTATAGGTTTTTGCCTAAAACTTCACAATATCTGAGAGATATGTTTTGCAGTATCGGCTCATAGGTCAATAAAAACACTCCTTATGGCTTAAATCACTTTAAAAAGGGCCAAAGCCAGGCGTTTTTCGACAATGTTTTGGGCTATTTTAAAGTGAGTTTAATATAAAGTAAATCTTTTTAAGTATAGCATAAAATTGTTAGTATAGTAAAATGATTCTGAAACAGTAACGCAAAAACGCATAGATTTTTTTGCAGAACAAGGACTTTGAACCACGAGAATACCCAAAGGTATTCTCGTGGTTCAAAGGACGACGTTATGTGAAAAAATATAAAGTTTTTGTTACTGGTTTAGAGTTGGTATTAAAAACAAGGAAATGGAGCGATAGCAGCATGCCGCAACCTATAGCCGCTTGCGGCAGAACTGCGGGCCAATATGTGCAAAGCCATTAAGTTAAGGAAAAGAAGAAAAAAAGAGCATCTCATTAAGCTGAAGCAAGCTATTTTGGCAGAGAAAAATATAAAAAACTACTTGACAA
>Ga0131853_10019165_pt1 | contig 12451 bp, 10 predicted proteins | sample TergutLab28metaG_FD_92764 | JGI IMG/M metagenome (GOLD analysis project Ga0131853, IMG submission 92764) | Labiotermes labralis P1 segment gut microbial communities from Petit-Saut dam, French Guiana - Lab288 P1 (version 2) (version 2) | ecosystem: Host-associated > Arthropoda: Insects >...
CAGGGCCATAGTGTGATCGGAAGGATTTTATGTCAATGAAAAATTCCAATGACACCAGCTGGGATCGAACCAGCGATCTTCCGATTTGTAGCACAGCACCTTAACCACTGTGCTACCGCGGTCCCCCTTTTTATGTAAAATTCAGCCTTATTTTGCATCTTTTAGTTTTTTGTCATCAATTTAAAACATTTTTAAAGGCTTACAATATGTTAGTTGTAAATATTGTCTTATTTGTGATGTAGTGGTAACAGTATGTATGTATTGTGATGAATCTAACATTCATAGATCTGTGCATCGCTAATATATTTACCTGGTACAACCAACAAGATGCGACGTCTCTCAATTTATTTATTTCTGTAAGACGCTCTACATGTTTCAGTTGGTTTTTCCGTCCATCATCAGGAGCTCAAAACTGCACATACAGCGTCAGGCATTTGTCAGACCGTTACTGCTTCCTGCTGCTAGCCTGGCGGTTAGCAGCAGGTAGCAGTATTGGTATGACGCTGTATGTGCAGTTTTGAGCTCCTGATGATGGATGGAAAAACCGTCTGAAACACGTAGAGCGTCTTATAGAAATAAATAAATAAATTGAGAAACGTCGCATCTTGTTGGTTGTACTCGGTAAATATATTAGCGATGCATGGATCTATGAACGTTAGATTCATCACAATACATACATACTGTTAGCACTACATCACAAATAAGACAGTATTTACAACTAACATTATTGAAGACATTTCATGTGAACTGTGACCTGCTTGTTCTCCATTGTTGTTTGAACAGCATGATGTAGCGAGTGGTCATTGTGCATTTGGTTTGTGTATGTATGTATGTATGTGTAAGGAAATAGTGCATGGGACTTTATAGTTTTCTGAATATACTGCGCATTTACATTTTATATCGTTGTTAGAAACATTTTGTTGCATCTGACTGGAAGCTGTGTGTATCTGCTTGAAAGGAGGATGATGATGGTGCAAATGATGTTGAACTGGTGACAATAGAAAATGCTTGGAAGTGTTCTGTTTGCAAAGAGCTATAGAGTGCATGGTGGTGTGGTAGAGATGTGATTGTATTCTCTTGTTATCTTTGTTTTTAACATTTTGAATTCAAATACTGTGGAATCCCCATTTAATATTTTTGGTATCCTGTTTGTAGCGTACAAATGTAAAGACCCTGTGAGTGAGAATTTGACTCTAAGCTACAGGACTATGGTATTGTGATGATGAACATTCCATTACTGGACCATTCCAAATGCCACTTGTGTACATAGTTGTAAAAATAAGTGTGTTTTCTTGCAGTCTTGAATTTGCATACTCAGTGTCACTGAACCATTTTCGTTTACTCTTGACTTATTGCATTGTAATAATTTGATTTAAGATATGTAACTGTGGAACTGTATTACAGTATGTACTCATGTCACTGTTGATATTATTTGTTGCTATTAATCTGTATAATAAGGCTTATTTAGCCAGGCGAGTGAGCATGCATGTGGCATTGAGCTCGAAAGCTGTGCAGGTTGCAGCCTACCTGCTAGTAGGACCACCGTGCTGGACAGGTTTTGAGCAAGGTACCAAAGATATACACTGGCCCTCCAGGTTGGGGGTTGGGCATGAGGCTGACATCATCTCCCCATAAAAATAATTCTTTCAAAATCCTGGTAAATGGGGAGGCCATGGCCCCAAAATGAACCAAAACAGTATAGAAGAAGAACCTGTACAATGTAAAAATTGGTCTGTATTGTAAGAGGGTGTTTTGCTGCTGTCTTACAAAGAAGTCAGTGGTAGTGCGTGGCTGGTTGTAGGTCACAAGGCAACTGTAGGCCGAACGCCAGTACGTGTAGTCTTTCAAATAAGTTTGTTCTACTCACCAGTCATTGTTTTGATCACTTACTGTGTCTTGTAAGCAGCTTGCTTTTATCCCTTAGCAGCTTACTGTCAAATGAATATGCATTACTTATGTTTATTGGACCGTGCATCATCTTGATAGTTGAATAAAGAGAGACGAACTTGATATCACTTGCTTCTTTGTTTCATTATTTAATGCTCAACATGTTTCGGATGTTAACACATCCATCCTCAGGAGCTTGCGACCTATTTGGTGAGTTATTTCATGGGTTGTATTATTCTGGTTCGATATGTGTTGGTGTTACGTTGTGGTTTGGCTGGGGTGGTGTGGTAACATGTTGAGCAGTAAATAATGACATAATAAAGCAAGTGACATCAAGTTGGTCTCCCTTTATTCAACTATGCATTACTTACTTACTTACTTACATGTTTGCTCACGTCCTTACTGTAAAGCCCTCTGAGGACCTTGGCCTCATTAATTACAGGCACCCATTCTTCTTTGTTCACCGCCTTCTGTTGCCATCTTTTAGCCATTATTAGGCTTCTTAACAACGATTTTTTTAAAACTGACATGAGGTTGCTAGCCTCATGCTGCAACACCCAACATGGAGGATCAGAGTACCCCTTTTTGACTACTGTCATCAACTTTGACCTGTATGGCACGGGAGGCCCTGCTACTAGCAACACTACCGCAGCTCTCAGGACCATTTGACCACACAAGCCCCACCACTAAGACAAAATAGAGATACCTTATGGGGAAATGAATATGCATTGGCAAACAAACTATGCATTGCTTTTTCCATTTTATTTACCTGTTTCTTTTTCCATAGTGATAGCACCGCTGATAAAATGCGCACATGTAAAACAACATGCTAAGAAAGAATAATACATTTCAGAAATGCAGTTGCTAGTCTTCCCCCCCTCCCTAATCATAGTGCATGCCACTTGTTACTACTGTATTATTGCTTTGTTTTTGACAGTTGTTCCAGATTGTGTTTCATTATCATTTAATACTTATATCCAGAATGTCTTGTAATTCTGTATTTTGTAGGGTTTGTTAATTTGCAGTCACTGTGCAAGGTTATTCAGGTACACCTTGGAACATAAGTATTGTAATTTTTTGTCCACATAACAGCAATGTTTGTTTCAGACTTTATGCACATCACTGTTAAGAACTGTAGCCACTGTGGTTAGCTTCATTATGCTATCTTTCTTATATCACTTCTTTGTTAAGTTCATACTTTGAATTTGAGAGAAAGAAATGGGATTGTACTTGCCCTCTGTGGTCTTATCAGATTCCGTCCAGAACAGTGATATTGTCAGGGCCATGGTGGAGAAGGGAGATAGAAAGTGAGAGCAGTGTAACAGAATTACTATTTTGTATTGGCATTTATATATTGTGTTACACAACAAATCAGGCAGGTGTAATATGTGGTTGTTAATAGGAGAAACTACTCTTTAAAATTCTCTGCCGATGTGGCAAAATGGATATAGTTATCTTGCAGATATAATGAAGATACATATTTAAATTGTTTGTTTATAGATTAGTAATATTTTGATATATATATTTTTATTTGTAAATTTAGAGCTAATATGGAAGCTGTATATTGCAGTTGCAAAGACTATAATTTTCAAAAATTCAAGTCATCAGGGATATGTTGATAGGTAGTTATTTACCTGTCAGCATGGCATAACATCCCTGAAGACATGAATCTTAGCCACTGTGTGGTGAGAACCCCAGCTCTTGCACAGCAGTTATTCATTAGGGTGTGATACCATGTAGCCTGGCAGAATGGTAACGTGTCGGAGAATCCTGTTGCCCCGATGACAGAGGCAGCAGGCTTGCCGAAATGCCGGCACTTTTTTGCAAGACTGCATGGTGTCACACTGTAGAAGCTGTTAGTTTTTGTATTAACTTTGTGATAGCCTCATATCTCATTGTAAATGCCCTTTCATATTAGTGACCGATCTCATGGCATGCAGTATCAATTGCATGCCATTTAAACCAGTCCCGTGTTGTGACTATGTGTATTAGAAGCAGCCAAAATTTAACCTTTCTGAATCTCATATATTTTTCTCTGTTAACCTTTCTGAATCTCATGTATTTTTGTTTCTCTTGTCAGGCAAATTAGAGCAGGGGTGCACAAATTTTTTATAAGTCAAGAAACCACTTTACAATTACATGAGTCACTGTTCAAAATTGAGCCTCCACAGCGACTTGGCACCCAGGATTTGTGTACCGCTGACATAAAAGTATTATGTCACGTTAGGGAAGTATTGTCTAATGGAGAGTGCAATGTATGAACGTATTACTGGCTGCATATATAACTTTTTTTGGTTAATGATATGCCTCTGTAATTAAGTACATAGGTTTGAACAATAGTATTCACTACTTTTCAGTACATGTAGTTTTTTTATCAATATACTTAATGCATCTGTTTACCTTTAGGTGCCAGAATACAGTGTCCTTTGTACCCTGCAAGAGATCAGTATGTGTTATTGCCACAGGCTTAGCATGACGCTTGTATTTATACTTTCGCACCAAAGGGTTAACACTCTCAACACACTCAAACATGTAGGATATGGGAGAAAAAGGATCACAGTCACACATAGAGAGTTGTAAAGGAGAGCAACCAGATAAAGTGGGACCCTGAACGTTCTTCAGGCAGTACTTGATTTTAATCAGTTTATCACTTGAACTTTAAGCATTTACTGTGTGCTATTCTCTTGTAAGTGTTTGTCCTGTCATGCAGCTGGCCAGTGGTGAGCACTATTAAGCCAGTTTTCACTGCTGTTAGGGCCTGATCTTTTTTCTCCTCTGTCTTCCATGTTTGTTTCATGATGAATTTGAGGATTTATCAAGATCTTTCTGTAATGTATCACAGTATTCCATTCTTATGTAATAAGTTTATTTTGATGAAATGTAGGGCTTTTGTATGTCCTAGTTAACAAAATGCAATCAGAAACATTCACTCTATTGTGTTCACGTTGATCCTATGATATGTCTGACATTTTATTTGTTAGAAACATGTTTTATGCCCTTTTGGTATGCATACATATGTTGATGTAATCATTTTGTTCAGCCAGCGTGACCATTAAAGTAAAAAAAAAAGTAAAATATTCTTGTGACTATGTGAGTTATGTTGAAATTCACCTATGAAAAATCCTTTCCTTCAGACATTCTTAATTGTTATTTGTTATTTCAGTTAACAGAGTTACAGGGTGAGATTTACAGAATATTAACAACACATCAGCATCATGTTAAAATGGATTCAGGTCACACGTTTTATCAGCTGCAGGCTCACGTTGGTGAGAGTCGGTAATGGTTTCACATTAAGTAATAATTCTGAGACTGTGAGACTGTAATTCACATTGGAAATAAACAAACTAGGGATTAATGAAATAGAAAATTTCAACCATATGAAAGTAAAGAGTGTTTGTTTACCCATTATTGTCTGGTCTTTAAACCCTTTTGTAGCCGCTGATGGCCGGAGTTGTTTTCATTTTTAAATGCCAGTGCCTGTACCTGCACGTGCACTGGATAGCATTATCCCCTTTTGTCTGTGAAGAGTTACATTTAACAGGACACAGGCATTCCATTAGACCAACAAGGTCAGATTATGGATTACAAACAGGCTTGCTCCATACATTATGTGAACACGTGGCAAGATGTCCCCCCCCCCATGTGTCGGAAAAATTGTTCGATGAACTGCTGGCTGTACCGGAAGAGGATATATTAGGAGATACATTCCAGCAGAAGGAATATTTACACTGACAAGGTAAGAAAATATATTTAACAATAATGCATAATTTACATAGCATGGGGTTACAGCTGTTTCATGTCATATGTGTAGTTAAAATAACAAACTGTGTTGTGGAGTGATCATGGTAGTGAGGCACAGATTGACGGCAAAATTCCATTTTATGATTGCAAGGTGATGAGATGATGACAGAATTTGCTTTTTTGATTGGAGTATGGCTTTATTTGCTAGGAGATTTGTCACATTGCTCTGATGGGTGGGACAGAGGTACATTGAAAGAACAAATGTTCGATATAACAGGATCAGAGCTAGTGGTAGCATGCTGTTGTAACCTAGCTCTTTTAAAAACATTTAATAATTCACCCTTGATGTCCAGTTTCATAGATTCTGGAACTTTTCTTAATTCTGGAACTAAGGAAAGCATAAACAGGGTATCTTCATCATTTGTGTCAGGCTCTTTGGTTGACCCTTGTAACAATCTTTCTTTCAAAACCGTGAACAGTTTTTCTTCCTCTAATGGTTCTTTCTTCAATGACTTACTGCAGATTCTCTTCTGTGCCATGACTGGAGCCTTATCTTCTGCAGGCACTTCTGTCAGTCCTTCTGTTGACTGCATATTCTCTACTTCTTCAAGACTCATTCTGTTTGGTTTTACTACAGTTTTGAGGAATCTGAGTTGGTCAAAATAAGTGTACTGCTTCCTGCCTTTCAAGGAAGTAGGTCCCGATTTTTCTTTTTTCCTTCGTAATAATTCACGTGAATAGCTGTCTCGTAGACTCTTCCATTTTCGTTGAAAACATGAAACTGAATGTCAAATAAATGTGTTTATTAATTACATTATGTATATTCTTTATTGAACAATTACATACTTTCTTGCTCAAGACACCCAAACAAAATATATTCATAATGTACTAATAAAATGTTCTGTTCCAGGCAGGTTGGAGCCAGGGTAATGTAGCCTCCCATTCATTGGGCACCAGGGTTCTTTTCCTGGGGCAAAGTGGCCGGGACGTGAAGTTGACCACTCGCCTTAATACAGTGCTGAAGTTTGGAATGAGTGGAGCTGTTCCTCTACTCCCCCATATATACCCACATGGTGTGGACAGGGAAAACTCATCTGTTACCTTCATTTTACTACAGGCTTCTCAAAGATGGGCTTATATTTCCAGTGCAAACTCCATACATTATTACAGTTGCTCTGATACACCATGGTGGGGTGGATAATTATGAAACATTCTTGCAAAGATCAGTGGCTTCAGATGGACAGAGGTTTTGTAAAAGATACAAATTTTCAAAATTGCATAAGAGCAATAGACAGAAAGCACATCAGGATCATCAACCCAACAGACAGATTCTCAATATGAGATGCCTTTTTGGGATTACAAGGTAAGAGTCAAATGTAAACACATATTGTGTGACAAATTTATTAATGAAGCAAGTGATGTCAATTTGTATCATAACTCCATGTTTTGGCTTAGAATTCAATATTTGGCCAGTTTTAAAGATATACAGAGGGTTATCACAAAATTATTATACTGTTTTGGAAAAAGGGTGTTGGGATCTCAGTCCTTGTATAATAAGGTAAAGGTAAAGCAGTTCTGTTACAAGCCTGGAGTGACCCAGAGGGTTCCAGGAAGTTAAGGTTCCCAAATGTCATGACAACGGCATAGGATGGTGGTAAGGTTGTCAGCCTTATGCACCAACTGCCTTTACCCCCAGGAAATACTCCTGGTACTCATTTCTATTAGAGGCTGAGTCAACCCCAGGGCCATAGTGCGATCGGAAGAATTTTATGTCAATGAAAAATCCACTGACACCAGCTGGGATCAAACCAGCGACCTTCCGATTTGTAGCACAGCACCTTAACCACTGTTCTACCATGGTCCCCAGTCCTTGTATTATAATAATAAACTGAATGCAAAAGTACTGAGATACGAACACTTTTGTAAATCCCTGTAACAATTTTGTGACAATCCAACACACGTGTCTTACACTGGCCTGATGATGACTTGTTAAGGTGAAATGGACTTACCATGTACCCAAAAAAAACTTGTTAGTAATATTAATAAGATTGTGTCAGACAGATTTATCCTTTACATTTGACTAAGAGAAGTTCTCTTTTTTACAATGATACATTTTTTTATCTATATTGATTTGAATATGTGAGTACAATTACTAGTTTCACAACACTAATGCGTTTCTTTGCGAAATTGTCCAATTCGTCAGCTTCCAAGAATTTGACGCTTTAAAGGAAACTGAAGGACAACACACTGAATGTTTTTGACAGTGGGCCATTACAAGGTATAAACAATACTCTTCCATTTTTAATCATCAGCAGTGAAGGTTTTGGGCTTCCTACATCTGTTTTGCAAGCATACAGAAATAAATTTTTATATTTTAAGAAAAGGGTGTTTTAGCATTGTCTCTCAAGAGCTAGGAGATACCAACGTGTCAGGTGCACTTTGAAGATTCGTACAAATAAGCGGAGAACTTCCCATAGATCTCTTGATTTTTTCTTCAACTTTGCTGAGGATACTGCAAAAACTAACTGTTTGCTTGACAATTTTGTACATGAACAATATGGCTGCAATCTTGAGGATACTTCAGTTGTTCAAATGACATGCCAGTCGTCCCACTACTGGGTAGAATTGGCAATAATATTCGTGATAAGTACTCAAGTTATTTTGTAAATGATGAAGACCAAGTGTGTTAGCAGTTAACCAAAACTTAACCCTTTAAACGCCGAGTTAAATCCCATCTGTCATCTGCTAGCATTATTAGGAGCTCACCATATTCTCCACATTAGCAGGTAAAGGGTTAATACTGATATTAAATCAATGTAAAACAGTAAATAAAACAAATAAGATGACAAATATTCTGGGTTTGGACACCACGTAGGATCACAGATTGACAATGGCGTTTTGGAGGAAGATGCTTTCGTCACTGAAGATGGAAGCAACATGGTACTCCGAAACGTCGACGTCAACCAACAATGCTACACGGTGTTAAAACCCAGAAGGCTATCTGATAAATACCCTCTGTGAAAGCATGAAAGACTACTATAAATTGCATTCACTTACTAATGTTGTTTTTCTCTCCTGTCGTTTTCTCATTGAAAAGTGGATGAAATTTTAAAATCACTTCTTCCCAGGCATTTCGCTTACAGATTTTATTGCTATATTCTTCTGTAGCCGAATTCCAGATGGCCGGCTGGGCCTTAATTTCTGAAATGAAGTCTTCTGTGTTAAACGATTCCATATCCATCACTGTTTTACACCCCACTTCGCTTCTAATGCATGCCAAGTGGCTGCTGCTAGTGTCTCGTGTGAACGCGTTCGATTTAAAATAATGGTTTCCTATAGGGACGCCACTTTCTGTGTCGCGCAATTGTGGCAAGACCCCTCAGTCAGAGGGAAGACACAGACGCGCGGCCGAATCGATGTTGCTATTAGGTGTGAACGCGCTCACTTCAGACTGGTCTGCTTCTTGGTGTCGACACACGGAGGCGCCACTGACAGTGTGGTCCGTGTGTAGCGCCCCAAGAAGTACAGCGATGTGTACACTAAGTGTGATGATGCAGAGGAATACGACGGAATAAAGATAATTGCAGTTATAATCACATGTCTACAATATTTAAGCGTTTGTGACAAACCTAAACGAATGAGTTGCGAAGCGCCTGTTATGAAAGCAGCGGGGCAATTCTTGATCTTCCTGCCATTTGTCGTAAAAACAGTAATTTTCAACAATGTAGTCGGGAATTTGCCGTGAACACTTTTCCGAAGGCAGGTTTACGCTGTATTTTTTATTCGTCAATTTCCAAAATAATTTAAGTTCTAATGGGAAAGTCTCTTGCAGAGAAATGTTTGGAAATCTGATATGTGGTTGACCGTGCATCGTAATTCAGTGTGGATAACAAACCAACTAGATGTCACTTTTGTGTAATGCTTTATTTTCTCCTTTATAAGTTGCTCAACATGTTTCTGGCAACTAAGTGCCCATCATCAGGACCTGACGACTGGTTTGTGTTTTCGCCACGTGTTGGTATTGAGCTGTGGCTGCAGTAAGGCTGTCAAAACCGGTTGGTAGGTACACATAGTTCCCCGAAACATGTTGAGCAACTTATAAAGGAGAAAATAAAGCATTACACAAAAGTGACATCTAGTTGGTTTGTTATCCACACTAAATGTTTGGAAGTTTTAACATTACGTGTTATTACGTCACTTGGCGAATGCCGATGGAAGAATCCTACATGGACCTTATAACGCTGCAGATGAGATCACCATTTCAATCACCTAGCCACGCGTCGCCACATCCCACCAGAACGGAGAACTCGACTGCGCAGCCGTGAGGGCCTATAAACTCATAAGTTTAATATTATGTTACTTGCCAGCAACTACTTACTGTCCATCTTATTGTTCAGTGTGAATAAAGTGAAAATTTTCAAACAAACTCAGATACAATAACAGTACAAGACATACGTATGACCACAATTTCCCTAATACCAACTTCGATATTGTACTACACTAGAATCAGGTTATTCAGTAACCTTCCACCTACCATATAACGTCTGTCGTATTATAAATTCATTTCAGTCGGCGTTATTATTTCTCTTCGTACAAGATTATTCCAATTCTGAGTTATGAAAGTCGGTAAATAAAAATTGTGATGATTCCAGGATATAATTATTCTTCCTTCGAATATAACGGCATATTTAGTATAAGTAAACGATCTTTTTAAAGTAAATATTACAAATTTGAAGCTAACTGAAAAGTCATTATTTTCGGCACAAAAAAGATCCCTAGACGGTTGTTAATAGCGATGACAGAATGTTCGCTACCTGCACAAATACCTGTGATTTAATCACTGATCGGGAGCTCACGATTAGCTGCATGACTGAGCTATTCGTCTGACGGTGATGCAACGTAATTCAAATGACACATCTCAAAGCTTTTGTCCATTCCGTCCCAGAGAATGAAAGCGATTGTCCAGCACCACACCGCCGTGCCTTCGACCATACACAACAGATGGCAGTCAGTAGTAATGTACATAATGTAACCTTCGCCATACGGTTGCACGCGGTTTCTGCTCCCAACGTCTATTGATAATACGCGCTGCCAACAGTCATGTGTAAAGTGGGGGGAATGTCCGTGTTAATTCTGGAGTCACAGGGATAGAAACCCGTATATCACAGTGCTGACCACGGATTAAGGGGTAATTGATTGCTGGATAATCTGTGACTGCTGCATAAACTGCGCTACTCGTCATGGATTAAACTGGTGCAGTAGTGTGAGTAGTAATGCGTGGTCCTGGATGAGGTTCACAATTTTGAGTGTCATCGAGAATCGAATATGGAGGATCCGCTGACGTTGGAGGAGGAACTAGCCCAAGAGCATGGGTTGTTCTTTTCTATATTATTTATCGTTTGTGTTTTCTTCGGTATCTTTGTCGGCTTTTTCGTTAGCTGGTTCAATTTGATATACATAGCACTACACAAGGTGAGTTACCCTGTTTGAAGAGGTTTACACGTATTCCGGGTTGGTTCACACATCCGTGTCACTTATTTACCTCACCCGGCGAAAACTTTGGCAGAAATCCAAGCGTGCAGGGGCGTTTCGTTACCTTGTGTAGATATTATTTCCGCAGGATTCGAACAGTATTTTCTGTTTTGAAATGAACGTCATGTGTTCATTACTAATCTTTACCAAGGCCATTGTACGCTCCTGCCTGGCCGGTGTTGGTTAGCACTAATTAAGGTTGTGTACTATAACTCGTGGGAGTCGGCTTTTAGATACAAGTTTGATGTTACAATGTGAAATAGCAATAGCATACTTGGCAATGGTTAACTTTAAACTTTTCAGCCCTGTTAGTCACATCCTGCAGTCATTGCTGCATGTCATATTCATGGAGATTCATCTTAGGAGACATACCCTTTGGGTATATGAATGGAGGATTGCCTTCAACAGCTCAAAGAATACAGTGATGCTTTTTGGTAAGACTGTGAGATCCAAAAGCTCAAATCAATCCAGTTATTTGGCAGCAAGTATCATGGGTCAGGACAATACATTGATCTTGGAGTGACCATGCTGGACATGGAGCTGACCTGGTCAGCATATTTTAACCCAGTTGGAAGGGGACTGCCATAGCTGAGCGTGCTGGGCCTGTTTCTTAAAGGGACAAGTGGCCTGTCCATTAGAAATACTGTCTTGCCAGCTCATGTGCTTTGTGATGGACTGTGTTTACCCTGTTTGGAGGTCTGCTGCTTGTTGCCATGTCCAGAAGTCACGAGTACAACAATTGAAGTGTCTGTACATTGTGACTGATGTGTCTTGATTTCTGACATGCAAATTACTAGGATTTGAAAGTACATTTTTTTTTGTCTTATCATGTCAGAGCACTAGCATATCTGAAAGTTTTAATTCAAACTTAGCTCATGAGCAGAACTTTGTATTTTGGCAATGTAGAATGGTCCTGTGTCCACCAAACCCTGTCGTAAGAGTACCCATGATCTTAAGGCTTGAAGTGATAGCCAAGGCACGTGGTGATAAGCATGATGTACCATTTAACTATTGCAACTAGTATGTTGCATAGTTTTCTTCAGCTGCAGGACAGATACAAAAGGATAGTTAATGGGTACAAGGGACTTTTTAACCCATTCATAGAATCATTTGTAACTATGTTTTTTTCTTTCTTTCTTTTTTTTCCATGTACACTGTACTGACAAAATATTCTTGTGCCTGTTGCTACATGCTGTCAGAGTAGTCAGCTTCCAAGTAGGTTTCAGTGAAGGTGTTGAAATGGAGAGAGTAAGGAAATATATGTAGTTAAAATTGTTAGATTTATGAGCAA
>Ga0131853_10019166_pt1 | contig 12450 bp, 8 predicted proteins | sample TergutLab28metaG_FD_92764 | JGI IMG/M metagenome (GOLD analysis project Ga0131853, IMG submission 92764) | Labiotermes labralis P1 segment gut microbial communities from Petit-Saut dam, French Guiana - Lab288 P1 (version 2) (version 2) | ecosystem: Host-associated > Arthropoda: Insects >...
AAGAGGATAACGAGGCATTTGTTTCGTGGTTTTTTGCCGGCATAAAAGAAGAAAATGCTGTGGCTGCTGCAGAGGGAGAGAGGATTGTTTCGGCAGGTTATATCGTGCCAAAACCTGCGGTTGTTTGGGGACGCGAAGTACAAGTCCCATACATTAGCGCGCTTGCCACAAGTCCTGACTTTAGGGGGCAGGGGAAGATTGGCGAGGTAATAAGAGGGCTGTTAAGGCGTTTAAAAAGCCGCAAAGAGCCGTTTTGTTTACTTTACCCTTTTAATCATGATTATTATAAGCGATATGGCTTTAGAAATATTTCATTTTGTGAAGAGAGAGAAATAACTGGCGGAAAGGATTTTGAGAGTATAGTAGTATCGCTGAAAGACGGTATGAAAAAGACAGTAAGTGATTTTTTTCTTAACGAAAATAAAGGATTTGAGAATAAAGCAGTGCTTTGGCTTAAGGAAATTTTGCTAAATAAAATAAAAGAATATTCTACTTATCCCGCGCCTTTATACTTGTGGTTAGACGAAAATAAAGAGCCGTTTGCAGTTTGCTTTGCAGACGAAAAGAGAGTTCACCTTTACGGAACAAACAATTTTGAAAAGTTTTTGCAAATTGAGCAATTAAAGGGACGAATTGTTTTTGATTTTGGCAAAGCAACAACACCGTATATTCAAGCAAGGCTTGTTTGTGTTAGTGAGGCTTTGCGGTGTGCCCCATGGCTTACAAAAGAAAAGATTGCCATTTCGGTAACAGACGATATTATAGAAAATAATACGGGTTGTTATATTGTAGAAAACAGGGAAGTGAGAAAAATTAAAGCGGAAGAAGTGACTGCAAACTATGATTTTACGATTGAAGAATTGACAGAGTTATTATTATTGGGCGACGGGAAGTTAGTAAAAAAGCAGTCCAATTATTTTCCCGAGCAGTATTAGCTTTTCACATTCACTAGCGTTTTTCCATATATTAAAACCATGCTTACTCTTTTGGTAAACAAGGCGCGGTTTTTGGATAATATCAAAAATATAAAGCGGCATACAAATGCTAAGATTTGTGCGGTGGTAAAAGCGGACGCGTACGGGCATGGGGCGGCAGAATTGTCAAAATGCGCACAAGGGCTTGTGGACGAATTTGCAGTGGCGGAATTAAGGGAGGCAGCGGAATTGAGGGAAGCAGGGATAACAAAAAACATTTTGTTATTAAGTCCACTCTTAGAAAAACCAAAGCAGGTTTTAGACAATGTGATTCCTACTGTTTGTGATGTTAAGGATTTGGGGCTACTTAAAAAAAGCGGTTATAACAAGGTCAATTTGGCAATCAATACGGGCATGAACCGCTTGGGGGTAAGACCAAACGAAGTTGTAAAAGTACTGTCATTTTTAGAAAATAATAATTTAAAACTATATTCGGTATACTCTCATTTATATAATGCACCTGACGAGAAAAGCGCTAAAAAGCAGCTGTTTGTTTTTAAAAATTGTACCAAAGATATTCCTTTACATATTTCTAGGCACATTGCGGCATCAAGTTGTTTGTGGCTTAATAAAGAGTTTTATCTCGATGGGGTAAGACCCGGTATTGCGTTATATGGCTATGACAAACCAACAAAAACGATTGACAAGCAAAATGAAAATTTGGTACAATCCATCATGGAAGTATCGGTGCTTGTAATAAAAGTTTTGCGTGTAAAGAAGGGCGAAAGTCTTAGTTACGGCGAATATAAAGCGCCGCGAAATATGACGGTGGCGCTTTTAGCGGCGGGATATGCTGATGGAATCAGACGAAAGGAAAATCCATTTTTAGAAAACCGTCTTGTATCGGTGCGCGGAGTGCTATGTCCTATAGTAGGGCAGGTTTGTATGGATATTACGCTTGTTGATGTAAGCAAGGTAAACAATGTGAAAGTGGGTGACAGTATATATTTGTTAGGGCAAGGGGTAGATGGTGAGGAAATAGCAAGCGCTTGCGGTACTAACATTTATGAAATTTTGACAGGGCTAAAGGGACGAATTAAACGGCAATACTTAGGAAACGCTGATTAAGTGGTCGCGCTAAAGCGCTTCTCAATTTTGGCGGTATCTTTTTTGTTCTTTTTGCCACTTTTTTGCCTTTTTGGTGTACCGCTAGTACACTTTAAGGCAAAAAAGATGTTAAAAATCCCTCAAAAATCTATCCGCCAAAATTGCGTCCACTAAATCAGAGTTTCCTTATGAAAAAAGAAGAATTACGACAGAATTTAAAAATTGTCCGTCAAAATGTGGCGGGTAAAAAAGAAAAAAACAACCGCATAATAGGGCGGTTGTCAAAGTTTTTGACAATGCGAAAGAATGTCGTAAGGGCTTTAGAAAAAGATAACAGTATCTTTATTTATCAGTCACAAGGAAGCGAAGTAGATACAAATCAGTTTGTTTTTAGGCATTTGGATAAATATAAGTTTTATTTTCCTGAGGTGTATGAAGATTGGTCGATGGACGCAGTCGGCGCAAATGGCAATAAAAGCGTGCCGCTAGTTGCGATAGTACCTCTTTTGGGTTTTAATAAGGATTTACACCGCATTGGATTTGGCAAGGGGTGTTATGATAAGTATTTTAAAAGACATCCCAAGACAATAAAAATAGGACTTGCATATGACGAGTGTCAATGCGAATTTGAAGCGGGCGATTTTGATGTCCCGTTAGATTTTATAATCACAGAGTCAAGGATTATTTGGGTTAGGAAAATATAGCCGAAGAAGTAATGTAAAAGGTAAGATGTAAGTGTATCGTTTTTTCACGCTCTTGTCGTCGGCGTCGCTTTGCAGAGTTTATAACGATATTAGTATTAGTAGCCGAAGCAATCCAGTCAAGATTAGCGAGCAACGCTGTGAACCCGCACAAATCTTATCTGGATTGCTTCGACCACAAATTTACTCTCATGCCTTTGTTAGCAAGGTCTCGCAACGACGAATCCTAAACAAAGCACTTTTCAACTGGCATCAAATAAAACAACTTACATTTTTTTGTGGGATGGGTGCAGTTGTATCCTGCATTACAGCCTAAATAACAACTCTTCCCTCGATGGCGCGTTGTAAGGTTACTTCGTCTGCGTACTCTATGTCGCTGCCCATCGAGATTCCTTGTGCTATTCGGCTGCATTTTATGCCTAAAGGCTTTATTAACTTTGCAATGTACATTGCGGTTGCCTCACCCTCGACATCGGGGTTCGTGGCTAAAATTACTTCTTCGATATTTTCTTTAAGGCGGGGAAGTAATTCTTTTATTCTAATGTCGTTTGGACCTCTGCCCTCAAGAGGCGAAATAGTGCCGTGTAAAACATGGTAAAGTCCGTTTTGTCCGCCGGCTTTTTCTAATGCCAAAACATCTTTGGGATAGGCTACGACAATAATAATAGGGCTATTGCGTCTTTGGCAAAGGTCACAGGTTTCAGAATCCGAAAAATTACCGCAGCAGTCGCAATAGCGCACTTTTGCTTTAACTTCTTGTAAAATAGCACAAAAATCATCGACTTCGGCTTGTGACTTGTCGATGATTGCGTACGCGTAGCGTTGAGCCGTCTTTGCCCCCACATTAGGCAGCTTTTGAAAACGGTTGATAAGTTTTGCGATAGAGTCAAGTTGACGCATGGTTAGTAAGTTTAATTCATAATTTATTATGAATTAAAACATTCCCCCCATACCCTGCGGCATGGTGCTTGCCTCTAGTTCGTCTGCTTTTTCGGCAGCGTCGTTGTAGGCGGCTAGGATAAGGTCTTCTAGCATTTCAACATCATCGGGGTCAACTGCATCGGGTTTGATTTTTACTGAAAGCATTTTTTTCTTGCCTGATAGAGTTACCGTGACCATTCCGCCGCCTGCACTGCCTTCTAATTCGGCATCTTCAAGCTCTGCTTGAGCCTGCTGCATTTGCTGCTGCAATTGTTGTGCCTGCTTCATCATGGCTTGCATGTTCATGCCGCCGCCACCGCCGAAGCCTTTAAATTTTGACATATTGTTTGTACCTCCAAAAGGGTAAGTTATCAAGTAGCATTTGCGGCAAAATGAAAGTTTACTTTCATATTTTGCGCAAATGCGCCCGCCGCAAAAGGTTTTAAAACCCCGCAGCTTGCTGCGGAAAGCCGCCGAAAGCGGCGAATCCAAAGCTTGCTTTGGGGTTTTAAAACCTTTTATTTTATTATTTTTGGTTCTAAGCCTGTCATTTTGCGTACGCGCAAAATCTCTTTGTCCATATCAACACCAGTAGGCTTTTTGTCAACTCGGACTTTATGGCTAACGGCGCCCATTTCTTTTAGACCTTTTTCTAACATATTTATAGTATCTGTGTCAAGAAATCTTAAATAGGTATCTTCAGATGCCATAATGACAAATTCGTTATTTTCGACAAAAAATTCTTTTTGTTCCGAAAATAGTGCAAAAAGTCCCATGTTTCCTTGCTTTCGCAGAAATGTCACCATCTTGCCAAAAATGGTTTTAGCATCTGAAATTTTTGTGGACTGGACGGCGTCGGCAATAGATTGGACTGGAAGAGATAGGGGAATGGATTCGTTTTCTTGTGGGGTTATATTATTGTTGGGCGGCAGAGTGCCGCCCCTACGAGGGGCTTCGGGTATAATTCCCTCCTCTAATCTTTTTACCCTTTCTATCACCGCTTCTATATTATCCCCCGTCAATTTACTTAGCCGCACGGCTGTAGTTTCAAAAACAATCCTTGGTGAAATAGAATAGCGCAGTTCGGTATCTATCTTAGAAAATTCGGTAAGGCTTAACAGCAAAAATTCGCTGCTAATATTTTCCGCTGCTTTTTTCATGACAGTTAAATTTTCTTTTGTACCTACGACCAGCGCATCTGCGCCCGTTTTAAGGGCAAGTAAATCACGCGCGTATGAAGCAACATTTTTGGCTAATAGACTAAACGACTTGCCGCCGCTAAAAAAATCTTCAATTCCGTTAAGTATAGCTTTAATATCGCCGTGATATAAATTCTCAAAAAATGAGGCAATTTTATTTTTATCCGCTAGACCCAAAATTTTAAGAGTGTCTGCATAGGTTAGTTTTTTATCGCTGTAGTGTAAGCATAAATCTGCAATGGATAATAGGTCGCGCACACTGCCTTCGGCGGCGGACGCTATCAATTCTACCGCCTCGTCCTCAAATTCTTTGTTTTCTTTTTTATAGACTTTTTTTAACCATTTACTTAGTGAAGGCTGCGCCACAAGTCTAAAGTCAAAACGCATACAGCGCGATAAAATCGTTTGCGGCAATTTGTGCGCCTCTGTTGTGGCAAGGATAAAGAGGACATGGGCAGGCGGTTCTTCTAATGTTTTTAACAAAGCGTTGTAAGCACTGTCGGTAAGCATATGCACTTCGTCTATAATATAGACTTTATACTTACCGCTTGCGGGTAAATATTTGACGCGCTCGCGTATTTCGCGCGCTTCATCAACCTTGTTATTGCTCGCCGCGTCTATTTCTAAAATGTCAATGTTAGAAGGGTCAGATAATGCAATACAGGTTTTGCATTTACCGCATGCCGAACCGCTTTTGGGCTTTTCGCAATTGACTGCTCGTGCAAAAATTTTAGCGCAGCTGGTTTTGCCTGTCCCCCTGCTTCCTGCAAACAAATACGCATGAGAAATCCTGCCCGCGCTAATTTGATTTGTCAGCGTTGTCACAATGGGGTCTTGACCTATTACATCCTGAAATGTAGAAGGACGATATTTTCGATACAGTGCAGTGTATGGCATGGTGTATGAGGGTAGTGTAGAGGATATAATATATAATGTCAAGAATAGAAAAGGTAAGAGATTTTATATTTAACCTCTTACCTTTTAGTTTCTTGCTTTTTATCTTTATCTACTTCGCGACAGCAGTTGACCTAGCTTTTCCTTTAAAGACAACGCCAAAAACACCGTTACCAGTATGTGCGCCGATGACAGGACCTATCCAACCGATGGTAACTGGTACAGTGGGATATTTTTCTTCTAATCTTGCTTTTAATAAAGGGGCATTTTCTGCGGCGTTTGCGCTGACAATTAAAAATTCTTCAATTTCGCCGTCCTTATACTCTTCTATAATTTCTAAGAAAAAGGCTATAGCTTTTTGTATGCCTTTTGGTTTTTTAACCACAGGCAATTTCCCCTTGTCGTTGATGGTCAATACGGGTTTGATTTTAAGCAGTGTGCCGATTGCCGCCGCTGCGCCGCTTACTCTGCCGCCGCGTTTTAGGTGGTGCAAATCATCTACCATAAACCAATGGTGAATACCCTTAGTATATTGATTTAAAGCGTCGGCAGTCTCGCAGCCGCTTGTTCCATTGTCACGCAAACGAATTCCTTCCTTTAAAAGCAAGTGATGTCCTTGTGTAGCAGATAAAGTATCAACAACAAAAATTTCGCTGTCTTTAATTTCTTCCATTACGATTTTTGCCGCCAAAACTGCGGCATTGTAGGTTTCGGATAAACCGCTGCTTAGTGTTAAGTGAACAATCGTTTTTGAAGATGCCAAATTACTTTTTTCGACTAAAACTTTTTTAAAAAATTCTTCGTGCTGAGCAGGAGTAATTTGGCTTGTTGTAGGCATAGCGCCGCTTGCAACTTTTTCGTAAAAACTTACAAATTCGGCGTCTGACGAAAATGTGTCTTCGTAAGTAGTGCCGCCAATTGTAAAAGTAAGCGGCACCCATGGAATGTTTTTTGCGTCTAGTTCGCTGCGAAACACATCGCACGAAGTATCCGTGGTTAGAATGAAGTTCATAATGGTGGTTTCCTTTTATTTAGTTTTTTGCGTACATTGTACAATGAAAATTATACATTATATAGCTTCTTATGACAACAATTATACGCGAAAAACAGCAAAAGAAAATAAATTCTCTTTTGCTGTTTTTGATATGAATTGTTGACGAAATGTGTATTAATAGTATAGTGTAAAAAAATACAAGGAGCTTTATTATTATGGCAATTTATAAATCTATCACAGACATCATAGGCAAAACACCTTTGCTTGAACTTTCTTCTTTTGCAAAAAAAGAGGGCGCATTAGCTAAGATTGTGGCAAAGCTGGAATCTTTTAATCCCGGCGGCAGTGTTAAAGACAGAATAGCGCGGGCGATGATATTTGACGCGGAAAAGCGAGGACAGCTTAAACCTGATTCGGTTATTATCGAGCCTACTTCGGGCAATACAGGCGTTGGTTTAGCCATGGTGGCGGCGGCAAGAGGTTATCGCCTTATTTTGACTATGCCAGAAACGATGAGTGTTGAAAGGCGCAATTTGGTCAAAGCATACGGAGCGGAGCTAGTACTTACTGACGGTGCGTTAGGCATGAAGGGTGCTATAGCTAAAGCCGAAGAATTGGCAAAAGCAACACAATATGCTTTTATGCCTTCGCAGTTTACTAATGCCGCTAATCCTACTATTCATAAAGCGACAACAGGTCCTGAAATTTGGAATGATTGTGACGGCAAGGTGGATATTTTTATCAGCGGCGTAGGCACGGGCGGCACTCTTAGCGGTGTGGGCGCGTATTTAAAATCCAAAAATTCTAAAATTAAAGTCATTGCTGTTGAACCTACAGACAGTCCTGTTTTATCTGAAGGAAAAGCAGGTTCGCATAAAATTCAGGGTATCGGCGCAGGCTTTGTCCCCGAAACTCTAGATACAAGTATCTATGACGAAATTATAAAAGTAAGCAACGATGATGCATTTGCCACAGGCAAAAAACTTGCCAAAACGGACGGCGTATTAGCAGGAATCTCTTCCGGTGCGGCATTATGGGCAGCTGCAGAGGTTGCAAAAAGAAAAGAAAGCAAAGGCAAAATGATAGTTGTCGTTTTACCTGACACAGGAGAAAGGTATTTGTCAATGGGGTTGTTTGGATAGAAATATATTTTTATGCTGAATAATGTTAATAAGTTTTGTGTAATACTTTTATTTACTCACTTGTTCTGATATATCTGTGCCTACGCTGTTTTCTAGTTCTGGCAAGCCTACGATTTGGAATTGGCTGCTGTGGATTTTATATTTGCTGGCGCCGTCTTTTTCTAGTTTTTGAGGGTTAGAAAAATAAAGCTCAGTCCAGCCTGTGACTGCAACGCCAAGAAAGCTATGCATTTTTATATGAAGTCGTATTTTTGTAAAGACATCTACGCTTTTATCACTGTATAACTCGCTGTCTTTAGGTACAATTAGATTGACCGAAATTTCCTGCCGTTCGTCTGTTTCATTATATAATAGCAAGGCTTTAAAGTCACCTGAGCAAGGCATAAAGTTGTGTGTGCTGTCTTCTTTTTTTAGGCTAAAATTTAAAATTTGAATCATACTCACTGCCGAGCCCACAACTACTTTGATTGGAATTTTTACTGTAAGGAATTGATAATTTTTAAAGTTTGTTTTAATATCGTCAAGACTTGTGTTTCGCTCGCGCAAATAAAATTTAAAATCTAAATTTTCGCGCAGCCGCTTGATGTAGCGGCTGCTTGTTTGAAAAATAAGCAAATTATCGACAAAGTCAATGATTGTGTGGTTTGACGCAATAAATTGCAGGTTGCGAAATGCCTCTGCTCTTTCATTAGAGTCATCGCTGTTTTTTCGATGGGCATTACTTTGTTTAATGATTAAAAAGTTGAAAGCGGCGGATTGCAGCATGACGCCCAGCGCCAATAAATTTCCTATCACTTGAAAAGTGGGCGGTTCTATAAAATTCACAGCAACAAATTGCGACACAATAAAAATAGCCACCGCAGTTGTCGAAAAGACAGACAAGATGATAATAATAACTTTTGTATTCATCACATTATAGGATATGCGGAAAGGATTTCTAATATTATTGGCGTGATTAGACCTCTTGCAGAATATGTTGACAAATGTGATTAAATGTTGTATGATTATTACATCATGAAGAAACACACTACACGCAATCGTTTTTTGGTTATTGCCCTGTCGTTGACGGTGGCGATGACTTTGTTATTTGGCAGTATGCTGGCGGCATTTGCTTCAAATTGGCCGGCATTTACTAATTTTGACAGGACATTAACTGCAGCTGGCAATTTTTCGATACCGGTATCTATTTGGTACATGGAGCCTACACCTGTTACAGTTGGTGCCGGGCAAAGGCTTGTTATTACTTATCCTAATGGCAGGACAAGCACATGGGCTACGGGTACTCATTCGATAGAATTTGAACAAATAGGTGTCCACACATTTGCTTTTCAAAATGCTACCAGCCCTTATGCGACTATTTATAGTACAAGTGTCTTTGTAGACATTGATGCGGAATTTGAGTTGCGCGTAGCTTATGGCGGTGCGCAGATACCTACTGTTATTCAAAACGGTACTCTTGAGGGGGATACTGTAGTTTCTGCTACTAATACTGTAGATGCTATTTTGGGCAGAAATCGTGGTGTTGGTTTTGTTTTGCCTTATGCATGGTTGTATTATCAGACAGAGGACATGGACGAGTTTGAGAGAGCGCCTGATACAATGTTTGACCTTACTATCCGTCGCACTACAGCGCATGCCAGAGGTTTGACGGCGACTGCTATGCAGGATATAACAAACTCTATGGGTCATGTAATTTCGTTACCTGATATTGCCGCTTATACATTTGTTTATAATGCGCAAATTAGGGGCGGAACAAAAAATGTTACCCGTACTTTTACTTCCCGTGCGCAAGGCGGAGATTTTGATGATACCGAAAGACCTGTGCTTACTGTTGCGGGTGTTCCGACAACAGCGTCAATAAATTCCCGTGTGACATTGCCAATTGCAACTGCAACGGACAATTATGACCAAAATGTAAGAATTACTGTAAGAGTATACGGTCCTTACGGTACAAATGCGCAGGGTGAACCTGACGGCAGTTTGGTGCGTGTTCGTGAAGCTACGGTAGACCGCCGTACAGGTTTTGCAACAGGTATTGCGGCAGATGCGCCAGTCATTCATTTTGACAATGTATACACTATGCATTTCTATCCTACTATGAGAGGCAGATACTATGTGTATTATCAAGCGTTTGACGATTTTGGCAATACAACCGAGCATCCTTCAAGATATGCAATTCGTGTAGAGGACAGACTTGCGCCTACGCTTGTAAATATTGACGATTGGCAGATTCCTACAAATTGGGGTAGAGAGAATTATCGTCGTAATCCTTTATTTGACCCTTCATTGCGCCCAGGTGACACCGGTTATGGTGATGAACCCCGCGCTCAATTGATTACTAATGGCATGATGGGTATTACTGCAAACCCCACTGCTGCATTTACTCGAATTACATTCCCTGTTCCTGATTATAGAGATAATTCAGGCGAAGTAGCAAGGGTGTCTTTCGAGATTCGTGACAATGTCAACAATACTATGGTTATTCGTTTCCATAACATTTTTGACCGCAACACAGACGGAACGCCAGGTCCGGGCGCAAGGTTTACCTTTAATGCTGACCAGCTTTCTAACGGTCACTATAATCCCGGCAGTGAAATAATCTTTGACGCTAGACGCGAAGCGGACGGCTCTGTAAGCGGCAATGGTTTGACTCTTGACATTTACAGAAATTATATGAGAACTGCTCTTGCAGGCACAGCGGTTACTGCTTCAAGGATACAAGACTTTTTTGGTCAATATGTGGTGCAATATCAAGCGCGCGACGAAGACCAAAACATTACAACACGGACATTTGATATTTCGTTCGAAGACCGTTTTGAGGACACTACACTTCCTTCTATTGATGCAGAATTTGATAACTTTATCCATATTCACCAAGGCACCCGTTTTGTAGATGTGCCTAGGGCAAATATTGTAGATACGCAAACAACCCGCATTAGGTCGATTTATCGTATTGCTACGAATTCTGCGTTGTTTAATTCAGTATCATATGGTGATACTGACGGCAATCTTGGAATTATGGAAGTTGAGAGTGGTGAAAGACTACGGGTAATGCGCGGTTCCACTAACAATCCTGCCGGAGTATACCTAGTAAGCAGCGAATACCGTTACTATGATTCATGGTATGGTGTAGACCATATTCGTCTTGACGGCGCAACCAACCTATATTTCCAAATTGTTGCATATGACTCTGTAGGCAACCGCGCTGTAGGCGGATACGGAAACCCTTATGACCCTGACGACGGCATTGTAAGACTGGTTATGGCAGAGGCATTTGCTGCTGCAATAACAACCACTCCATGGGATTGGACTAGAGATATTAACATAAGCCGCGGAACTGCTGTGGGCAGATTCAATTTAGGCGGTTTTACCATTACAAATGTTATTGCGTCTTACCGTAACTTCTACGGGTTTGAGATTCGTCTTACCGATAACCGCAATGATGCAATCATTGACCTTTATTCACTTCGTTCACGCTATAATACAACCAATCAAATTATCGTAAGCGACATTCAAGCCAATTTGTCACCTAATAGCACTTATACGCTTTCTATTCGTGCATTTGACATAAACGGCAATAACCGTGCTGCCAGCTATAATATTACTGTTGGCGACTGGGGTGACAGTGGAGGTATCATTGTGCCAAGTAACGCGCCTGCGATACCCTCAAGCGGCAGCATCAATGAAACCTTTACTTTAAAGAACGAACATGGTCTTGAGGTTAGAAATCCTGACCCTGCTAGACCCGGTATTGTTCGTCATATTGCCGGTCCTGCTTACTTTACCTTGATGGGTTCGTTATTTACAGCTCGTGCGCAAGGCAGCTTTACTTTTGCTGAAGGCGCTTATACTTCTAATAATAATCCCCCTAATTTTGAGTTTGAAGTATTGCAGCCAAATTATACCTTCCATGCAAGAGAGGCAGGTACGACGCTTGTTGAGGCACAAGGTGTTATGCCTGTGTATTGGGCAAGTGAGTCTTATGTGATATTGCCTTCAGTTATAGCGCATAACACTCATTCCAGAGCAGATGTCAGGATAGAGGTTAGACGCCCCGATCTTACACAATTGTCAAATCAATTGGTATTTAGAATCAACACAGCTACTTTGGGCGGCGCAATTTCATTAGGTCATATTCTTTATGGTGAGAGGGGCGGCAGGCTTGCTGTGCAATTAGGCTTTGCAACTTTGCCAGCAGACAATAATTTTGTAACCGGCGTAACCGATGCACAGAGAGGGGAGGCAAGAGATTATTTGCTTAACTACTTCTACAACGGTCACTTCTTCTTTGCGGCAAATGACGGTCGTTACGCTGTTACATTCCGCGCTGCCGTCGCAGGCTCGGAAGAGGGCTACTTAAATGCTTCAATCTTTGTCGGTAATAATGTTCCGCCCACCTTTACTTTAACAAACGAGCAAGGTGTCGAGATTGGCACTCCTGACCATTCATTAAATGACTACTTTACATTTGCAATAATGAGATTGCATTTTGCGGAAGGCACTTCCCAAGCCGACCAAGACGCATTTTACGACACCGTGCGTTTTGAAAAAATCTTGACTATGCCCAACGGGGAAACA
>Ga0131853_10019168_pt1 | contig 12450 bp, 8 predicted proteins | sample TergutLab28metaG_FD_92764 | JGI IMG/M metagenome (GOLD analysis project Ga0131853, IMG submission 92764) | Labiotermes labralis P1 segment gut microbial communities from Petit-Saut dam, French Guiana - Lab288 P1 (version 2) (version 2) | ecosystem: Host-associated > Arthropoda: Insects >...
ATGATGAGCACATGTGCTCGAAACATGTAGAGGCACGAAATAAAACTTATTGTGAAACAAATTTTGTGCATCAAGTTGGTTAAATACTGAGATAAATATACTGAGATGCACGGTCAGCAAAACATCAATAGAACTGATATTGACGTTGACTCTAAGACCGGGCTCCTGTTTCCTGCACCACCCTGTACCTGATGTTCCAAAAGCTCTCACGTCGTGGTATGTCTCCTCAGGCGTACTTTATTCCAAACGAACATAAGTCTGTTCACATTTAAAAGGGAAATTGTTGTGATTATCCTTATACTGTTAAATTAATTATGTGTATTCTTTATACATGTATGGCCTCTTTAACGACGCTATCAGTACCATAGTCTATCAACATCGAAGTCTTTTATCCACTACATCATTTTGAACACTTGGAAATGAAAATTCCAATGGTTTTGTTCGCCGTGAACTTTGAAGAGTTCTGGAAAGACAATTACTTTGAGATATTATGGAGTGGAGTATGCTAGAAGGAACGTGATTTTTTCTAGAACCTCTTTCTTTATACCATCTCTTCGTTCTAGCATACACTGAAGTATATGTATCTAGGGGTAATCCGTTGCAGGCCCACAGCCTACAGCAAAGTCACCATCCAATGCAACCATTTAAACATTTCAACATTCTATCTTAATGTCTAAGTTAATTAGTTTTCTCGCTCTATTTTGCCGGCTAATGACTAAAATTATATAGCAGAATAATTTAAAAAATATATATTTTCACTGCTAAAGTCGCAAATAAGCAGATAACTGAACTAAACTTATAACTGAACCTTACAAACGATAACAAAGGTGATGAATGACGCTCTAATCAAAGCGGGAAGGCCCGACATGTCACGCGCATGCGCGTGCTACGTCGGCCGTTAGTAATTCCTCCGTGTTCGTTGTGGCATCTGGGCTCTTTGTGGCATCCTGATTCTATTGATAAAAACTGTTCGTTGTAACATGCCCCACTGTACTTAGATGGATAAAAAGATTGGCAGTAATCAGCACCTCCCCCAGTGATAAACAGTCAGATTTTCAGAAAATGTGCAGATTGTAATTTCGACTCAAGCATATTTTCCACTGCCGTTCTACCGTTGTTGTATTCTGTTCCTATTCATAACTACTTGTTAATATTACGTAACATTGAGGCGCGTTCGCGTATCGTTGAGGATGTGGACAAGCAGTAGGTATTACATATTCCGAGTGCGTGTTTGTAACCTTAGGTAACCTGAATGTAATACGCAATATTTTTAAACATTATCTCATAAACGGCATGATTTTAGAGAAAAAAGATATTGAACACAAAACGTGTTTGCATTTCCACTACAACTTTTGTTAAAAAAAATTTTCATTCTAAGAAGAAGTGAGCAAGATTTGGTCATAAATATGTATTAGTCCTCACGTAAAGTACCCGTTAGTTTTGTTAGATTTTAATGAAATTTTAATTTTCTCGGTGGATTTTCGGAAAATACTCAAATATCAAATTTCATGAAAATCCGCCCACTGGGAGCCGCGTTGTTCCATGCGGAAGGAAGACGGACAGACATGACGAAGCTAATGGTCGCTTTTCGAAATTTTGCGAACGCGCCTAAAAAGCGTAGTCTCATACATCATGTGTAGTAACTGCTATTGCTGGTCACTTCCCTTCAGCTCGTTTTTGCTACACACACGTGCCCACACACCGAGTAAATTCCCCTCTGCTGATTGGATAGTGTGTGTGTGTGTGTGTGTGTGTGTGTGTGTGTGTGTGTGTGTGTGTGTGTTTTGCCACATTCACTGCGAGGTGCTTGGCTACGTAGGCATATACACAATTATACGTTTAACACATCCAACATCTCCTCATGTATTATACTCTGCAATTAATCTGCACTTTGGTACTGAGAGCCAGTAAAGGTTCGTAGGAAATGTTACAATTTAATTCAGAATCACTTTTGATATTCGTTTGTCCATGCATCCTTTGTATGATTTTGTAATTACAACCAACAAGATGCAACTATTTTTTAACATTTATTTCTAAACGGCTCTTCATGTTTCGGGCGGTTCCTCCGCCCATCATCAGGAGCACATAACTGTACATTCAGCTTCAGGTATTGTTAACCAATACTGTTGCAGGCTGATATGCAACATTATTGGTTAACAATACCTGAAGCTGAACGTACAGTAATGTGCTCCTGATGATGGACGGAGGAACCGCCCGAAACATGTATATCCGTGTAGAAATAGATAATCAAAAATATTTTCATCCTGTTGGCTGTAATTACAAAATCAGAATCACTTGTCTTGCCATGTGCTATTTAAAGTGTACACACTAGAGAGAAAAAAAAACATAATTCTGTTTCATGTGGTTGTCAAAACTGGTTTCTCACAGTAAGAGAACCACAAAGAATTAGAATGTTCAAGAACAGGATATTGAGGATGATATTTAGACCTAAGACAGAAGCATTGACAAGATGCTTGAAATAAACGCTTAATGAGGAGTCTAAATATTAATATTTTTTATCATAAATTATGAGCACCGCGGTAGCTCAGTGGTTAAGGTGCTGTGCTAAAAGTCGGAAGGTCGTTGGTTCGATCCCAGCTGGTGTCATTGGAAATTTTCATTGACATAAAGTCCTTCTGATCGCACTATGGCCCTGCGGTCGACTCAGCCTCTAACAGAAATGAGTAAAGGCGGCTGGTACTTAAGGCTGACAACCTTACAACCATCCTGTGCCGTTGTCATGAAATCTGGGAACCTTGACATCCTGGAACCCTCTGGGCCACCCCAGGTCTGTAACGGGACTGCTTTACCTTTTTATCATAAATTATTAGTGTGATCAAATCAATGCGGAGGAGATGCAGATGGTCAGTGGCACTTGTTGCAGAGATCAGAATTAATACAATTTCGTCAGAAAACGTAATGGAAGATACCACATTTAAGTATCAGTCGCCACAAAACTACTTAAAAAGAACTTAAAAGAAACAGTGTAGGTATTCGTGGATTGAAGTGATCCCCGTGGCTGCGCGGTCTAAGGTGTGGATCTTCGACCCCTCGCTTGCTAGTATTGTGCATTTGAATCTCACCAGAGACATGGATGTCTGTTTCTTGTGAGTGTCATGTGTTGTCAGGTAGAGGTCTCTGCGTTGGGCTGATCACTCGTCTAGAGAAGTCCTACCGTGTGTGTTGTGTCTGAGTGTGATCACGAAGCCTCGAGGCTCTGGCCCACTAGGGATTGTTGCGCCATGGGAAAAAAATGTATGGATTGACATAATCGAGCCCACGTTGCAGACCAATGGCGACCTCTTGTGAACAGGGTAATAAACCTTGCGGTTCTGTAAAAGCACTGAATTTAACTTGCTGAGCAACTGTTAGCCAGTCAAGAAGGACCCTGCTCAGTGGGGTAATTTAGCTTGTAAGGGCTCATCATCCATGTCACAAATGTTACAATGTCAACGTAGTACCGAATACAGACACTTAATGACCTATCAGCGGCTCACCGTGCAAGTTACAGACGTTGCAATGTTAACATAGAGAGTACAGACACTTAATGACTTATCAGCGGCTCATCGTGCATGGGACAGAAGCTTCAGTGTCAACGCATCTACACCAGACAAAGAACTTCGTGTCTATATTGGCCTCTAATACTTCTGTTTAGGAGCCCTTTACGTCAGAAATAACGGAATAAAAGTTCGAATAACTTGAAAGAGAAGAAATGTTTTGTGAAAGAACTGTACGTGGAGATTCAAACCACATATTCTCGAGAATATTTTTTTAGTTTCTTGGAACCAATAGACCTGTACAAAATCCCTCCAGAAACGGAGTTCAGTATTTCATTTCCAACGCTGAAACAGAACCAGCGGGAATACTGTGGGGCGGAGGAGAGCAGAGGCAGAGGAAATAGGACTTCTCTGCGAGACCAAAGGATTTACTTAGGGTTTCCTCATTGATACTCATCACTGCCTCGCAGTTTCTTGATCTGCACTACCTTGCTTTCCTCAGCGCTGAAGTGTAACCACCACAGGTGTTGTTGCATTGCAGTAACTTCATGGAAAGCATAAACAAGTATGTGTGCGATATTTGAAGTTATCACAGCCCCCAGCAGCGATTAACAGTATTACTTTCTTCTGTGAAATGACGCCGTGTAATTTGGCAGACGGTTACTAAAGTTTCAAATGGACCTGATGCTTGTGACTTACGGTAATGTTCTTGGTTTTATGGCGACACCTAATAAATTACTGGGGCTAAGTCAATTGTATTTGATGTGGAGATATATAACAAACGTACTTATATACCGTGTGTTAAGTATCGTTTAGAAGTCGCGAGTACCAAATACGGTGACGATGTAAAACTTTCAGGTTACTTAACGTAAAAGGTAAAAGGTAAAGTGTACCTTTGTACAGGCACTGAGGTTCTGTACAGGCCGTACGGCCCATAGGGGAAGTAGAGGTATAACTCTACTCTTTCTTGACCACGGCAGTAGAAGGTGGTGAGGGGTCAACGTCACGCCCCGGCCGATTTTTACCCCCGGGAAAGACTCTGCACCCATTGCACAGGAGGCGGGGTTGGCCCCAGGGCCGGTCTGGACAGTTGCGGAAAATCTCGCCCCCACCGGGATTGGATACCCGGACCGTCCAGCCCGTAGTCAGTCGCTATACCGACTGAGCTACCCGGCCCAACTACTTAACGCAGTCTGTACTTATATAACCAATTCTTCGCAAAAATAAGATAGATATAAAATAAAATAGAAGCAGCTTCATACCTATTAATAGAAATACATGCAGCAGAAGGAATTAGGATGTATAAGTTCCGTTCGAAACTCGCTGTTTAAAACATTCTTTATTTCGAACTTTCTGCGTGTTGTGACTGTTGTATTCTTTCTTTTGGTTGATTCTCTGGCGTCTGAATTTTATGCGCCGACGTTTCGGAACACTATTCGTTCCATCTTTTACAGATGGAACAGACTGAGTGTTCCGAAACGTCAGAACGTAAAATTCAGACGCCAGGGAATCACCCAAAAATAAGGAATACAACAGAAGCTTATTTGCTTCTGCTGCATTCGAATCAACAATATCCTTCCCCTTTACTCTCTATTTTAATAAACATTTAAAATGGAAAAATATTCCCCTTGAGTTTTCTGTATGCACAGTGGAGATAAACACATGATAGAATTCATTTTTGTTTCCCTATAAGTAATACTACATGCGTTAGTGGGACGTCACAGCTCTGGATGTAGAAAAGGAAAGTACCGCGAATAAAAGTCCCTGTAAAATAGGTGGGCATTAAACGAAAGTCAAAGGAACACAAGACGCCTGAAATAAAAGTAAAGTAATCCGGCATCACAAGTTATAAGGTGTTGGATGTACAAGGAACTGGAGGGCGGATTTAGTTTCTTGTGAAATAAAACAGATCAGATTTAGCTTAAACTCTATTGCCTTCTACGCCTATTGTAAAATAAGCACAATAACATAAGTGCCTCTGAGCACAAACGAACAGAATTTGGTGGCTGAGGCAACAGAATGCAATACAGGGACAATCATGTGTCTCTGAATACAACGAACCCAATTTGGTGACTCATGGTACAAAGAGAATGTAATGCAAGCATCTTAATGCGCCTCTGAATACAAAGGACTAGAATTTGATGCCTCATGCAACATCATGTCCATCTCGATTCATAATAGTCATATTTCCATCATGTTCGACTTCCGTAATGTGAATGTCGTACTTTGAACATGTCATTTGAAGCCAAAACTCCAAGAATCACAGCTTTGCCCGCCCCTCCATAAACATGAGACCTATTTGGACAACATTCCGTATGTTAGCCCCAAACTGAACTTAACAAGATAAGAAGTTCTCACTGCAGCAAATATGAGGATTGTTTTATTCGGGGTTGTGACGCCGTGTAGTGTTGTAAAGAGTTACAAACCTTTCGGGGGGAACCAGCTGCTACCATGTACGTACATGTATGATATTTTTCTACGTCAAAAACTGTGGTGAAGGTTTCGAACGAAGATAAGCTGGGAAAACAATGGAGCGTAATAAGCTTTTTCCTAAACGGGCTCTTATCGCTCCGAGTGCTCTTGGCATGGAATTTACTGCCAGCGATAGACTCGAATTCGCATGCGCTTTAAAATGCACGACAGGCTATAGAGGAAGTTTATCAGGTGCTGAAATTTTTCGCAACAAACGCAAGATTATCATCTTGAATTAATAAATTAGATTAATATTAATAATCGTCCAACGAGATGCAACACAAAGCAGTCTATTTATTATTCTGCAAGTTCACTCTACATGTTCCGGGTGTCAAACACACCCATCATCAGGAATACACAATACTGTAATTACAGCCTCCGGTACTGTGCAGCTACTCCATCCAAAGTGGCCAAGTTAGCTTGGCCACGTTGGAGGGAGGTAGCTGCACAGTACCGGAGGCTGTAGTTACAGTTTTGTTTACTTCTGATGATGGGTGTGTTTGACACCGGAAACATGTAGAGTGAACTTGCAGAATAATAAATAGACTGCTTTGTGTTGCATATCTTTGGACAATTATTAATATATATTAGCGATGCACGGATCCATAAACATAAAATAAATTAGATGTTCGGTTTCAAAGTAACGAGCTGTTTTTCACAAAACGTCTATGTAGGATAAAGATTAAAGAAACACCATGGAACATTGATAGTCTTAGGTGGCCAGATACCCCATAACACAATACGTCGATTTCTAACAACAAGAACAGGGATTGCAAGACAATATAAATGTGGATTTGTTGTCCTTATGGTTTATTTGTACTAGACACGTGGTAAAGAAAGCATGGAAAATAAATGTAGACTGCGTAAATAGGGAGTACCAGTTCCCTGCTGTGCCCACGCCCGGTCCATAGAGGCAATAACGTGACTGATGGGCATGCCGTGATGCTTTTAATAACTGGCTGTCCGCCTGATTGAATGATGTACCCATCGGTCTTCTGGTATATTGAATTATAACCTCACCAACTGATATGCTGCACGTCCATTGGCCAATTAAACGGATGCTGGTTTCATTAATCAGTTGATTGGCTAGTTGCCTGATTCTAGAAAATTTTCTGGCCCACATTAAAGCCGCCCACTTCCTTCTATGTTCCGTTGATTAAGTAGGGACACGGTTTATTTGAAGTGAGTATAGGATGGCGGACAATACAAATAATGTCATATCTTGGATGTGACGCCGTGTAATTGCGTGCTAGATTAACACATCTCCTTACTTTCGTTTGAGTTCCAATTTTGATTTCTTTTCTTTTTTTTTTTTTTTGGTCCACATTCCCCTAAACTTCAAGGTAGCAGATTACTCCGAAACTATGTTGAATAATTATTAAACAAGGCTATATATTTAAAATACTGTAATATTTATATGAATATACATTTATCTCGTGGGACCATTTGAAAGACTCGGTTTTAAGCCTCAAATATTCCAATTTAGTATGAAAAATAGAAATATTAATCGGTACTGATTATTAAAACAAATTTAATGAATTTTAATTTCCTTTACGAGACGACAACTTCATTTGTTGTAAGTTTGTTCCGTAACTGAATGGATGAGTTGGAGAAATAACTGGAACATTTCCGGACGTGTTTCACTGTCCAGTCAACCGATGAAACCACAAAACACCAGCAGGCACGTGAATTTCACTACAATTCTCATGCCTCAGAAAGGCTCTCCACCCTCAACTCCCATTATTTTTATTAATGGTAGATACAAACATGTGCGCCGGGTAGCTCAGTCGGTATAGCAACTGGCTAAGGGCTGGACGGTCCGGGGATCCAATCCCGGTGGGGGCGAGATTTTCCGCACCTGTCCAGGCCGGCCCTGGGGCCCACCCATCCTACTGTACAATGAGTACCGGGTCTTTCCCGGTGGTGAAGAGCGGCCGGGGCGTGAAGCTGACCCCTCACCCCCTTCTAGCGCCGTGGTCAAGAAATAGTAGAGCTATACCTCTACTCCCCCTATGGGCCGTACGGCCTGTACAGAGCCTCAGTGCCTGTACAAGGGTGCAATTTACCTTTAATTTTACTCTAGATACAAACATCATTTTCTATACGCCGCGAAAATATTTAAGTATACCTTAAACGTGACTGTAAAACCGGTTAACTTTACCAACGAGAAGCTTAAGATGACAATAATTATAAAAAAAATAATTATTTCAGGTACAGGCACATCAGTGCTCAGCTTATCGAGCAGAGTGGTATACTGGTACCGTCTTAGACTTGTAATCAGGAGGCGCTCTGTTTGACTCTCGGCAAGGCACCGACCATCCTGACTCAGAATTTTCACAGTCTTCCTCAGTCCATCCAGGCAAATGAGAGAGGGTTGCACTTACTGAACTACGACTGATTCCTCCTCACTCTCTTGCATGTTGGGTCGTTTTTATACAACCGATAAATTCTTATTTGAGCTGCAGGTAATATATGGCGTTTATTTGACTGATATAAACCGACTTAATATCGTCTGACAAATTTTAGTGCTGACTTCCTATACCAGATTTCGTAAATATTGATTCATCGCCGATCAACCATGCGGGCCTACAGGAAATAGACAGGAGCGACGTTCCGATCGAGTTCATTTATGAAATTCGTGAAAATAACGTGTAAGAATATCAAGGCAGATGAAATGAGCAGTAAATGTAACATGCATTGGGATATAAGACATGCATATAAAATGTTAGTAAAAAAGCAGGCCGGAAGGTAAAAAAGGCTTGTAAAATCTGAACGTAAAAGAGAGAAAGCAGTCCCGTTACAGTCCTGGAGTGGCCCAGAGGGTTCCAGGAAGTTAAGGTTCCCAGATTTCATGACAACGGCACAAGATGGTGGTAAGGTTGTCAGCCTTACGCACCGGCCGCCTTTACCCCCAGGAAATACTCCTGGTACTCATTTCCGTTAGAGGCTCAGTCGACTCCAGGGCCATAGTGCGATCGGAAGGACTTTATGTCAATGAAAAATTCCAATGACACCATCCGGAATCGAAGCAGCGACCTTCCAATTCGTAGCACAGCACCTTAACCACTGAGCTACCGCGGTCTGAACGTAGATGGGGAAAAATATTAAGGTGGGTGTATTAATGTCATGTAGCAACTAAATTCACTTACATTGAATGAAATTATTGATTAAAATTTGCAGAATAAATAATTTTAAAGTTATTGAAACAAATAAATATGATGTGAGGACGTGACATTTATTAAGTTGGCTGAAGACAGGAACCAAACATCTGCTGTTGTGAGTACGCCACTGATCCTTCAAATTTACTGAAGGTGGAAGAATTGCCATGCAATTCAAATGAACATTATAAACTAAATGCTTAAATGAATATAAGACTTGTGAAGTTTCACTATACATGTACTTATATAAAGGTATATAAACACAAATTCCACGCCAAGACTGCATTATATTTATTTGTTTCTTTGTTCGTAGTTCATTCAAAGACTTCTCCAGTAAATCAGATTTATTAGCACCAAATGACTGGACAATATTCGATAATAAGTTGTAGATTACTCACTTTAAGAATATTTGGGCCTACGAAAGAAAATCAAATATGGAGGATTAAGACTAATGAAGAATTAGACAACCCGATAAAACATAAAACTATAGTCAATCATATTAAAGCTCAAAGACTAAGCTGGTTTGGTCACATACAAAGAATGCCAGATACCAGAACAGTTAAGAAGATATTTAAATTGAATCCCCTAACCAAACGATCACAAGGAAGACCCAAGTACAGATGGGAGGACAACATCAAACAGGACATTTGCCAAATGAAGGTTAAAAATTGGATGACCTTCGTCCAGGATCGAGGGAAATGGAAAGATATCATTGAGAAGGCCATAACTTTCAACCACTAAAGGAAGCTCAGTGCCTGAAGAAGAAGAAGAAGAAGAAGAAGAAGAAGAAGAAGAAGAAATTTTAGATTATGTACAAATAAAGGTTGGGATATAGTTTAATATGATATCGCGGGATTATCTGCAGAAGCTGAGGAAAGTTACAAAAATCCTAAGGAAAAATGGTACTTATACAAGGCAGAAGTGACGCTACTTGAACAACCTTTCTCGGTCCAATTTTATGTTAAGAAAATATATTACATCTCTTGAACATAATTGCAGATACGCGTTTTCTGTTCTTAGCAGAATAATTGTAGTAAGATCACAGCCTCCTCATCTCGGCTGTCCGCCGCTGCTGTCTATTGCCAATACGCAACCAGTTGCACTCTGTACATATGTTTGAAAAATGTGGACACTTACCCCCAACCCTTCAAAGCAATCATTCCCACCCCTCTCTTACAACACATTTGCGTCATCGTGAAGACGACGACGACGACGACGCTATTTTGTATCTCATAAGACGACGCCACGAAGCGAGACGCCGCTCGGCCGTGTTCCAATTTGCCTCCTTGACTCCTTTTCATGCTCCATCCCCCACTGTCCGCCTACTCAGTCTTGCACTGTCATGCCCACATAGGATAAGTCTCAAGGTGCCTCACGAAAGATTTTACCATCTTTTATATCCGCACTAGTCTCTTGCCATCTAAAAGACTTTGGTTTGTGTACCTGTTGCTATATTCAAACAACACATACTCGAACATTAATTATTATACGTCAGCACAACTATATTTATTATACACAGCTACATGTTTCGACCTTTTAAACGGTCATCTTCAGGCCTTCTAACAGACTGAGTCAAAAGATACTGTTTACATGTTGGGATCCCAATATGTTTATATTGACAAAATAGTATTGCATAAATATATTTAGTTAAAATATTTAAAATGATAGTTTGGCGTTTATAAAACTACCATTTTAAATATTTTAACTACATATATTTATGCAATACATATATATATATGTGTATCACTCCTTTCTAGGTAACTGACCTGCCTGATTTTATGTATTAAAGCGATGTAAACATATTGGGATCCCAACATGTACACAGCATCTGTTGACTCACTCTGTTAGAAGGCCTGAAGATGACCGTTTAAAAGGTCGAAACATGTAGTCTTGTATAATAAATACAGTTATGCTGACGTATAATAATTAATGTTTTAGTGTATTCGTAGCACATCGTGATGCCTTCCATCAAACACAAACTCGACAAAAAGGGTTTTTTTTTTCGGGGGGGTTTCTTTAATTGATTGAAAATGTGTGGTCAAAACTTCTTATGTACAATACGCATAGGTCGGTGCGTTGCCGGACTAAACTAACGTGGCAAATAAGTACTGAGACAAAATACAATAAAAATTTTCTCTTCCGCTATTTCACGAGTGGCATTCATGGATATTGGAGTTGTTCACTAATGCCATATCTGTCTAAAACCAAATAAATATCTCGACCAAAAAAAACATATATTTTTTTTTTACATACATAGGGAAACAAAAGCTGTATGTTTCGACTTTTAACTAAGTTATCATCAAGTTACAAAAGTTTTTCAAGAATTCCAGTAATTGCTTCGCATGATTGTAACTGACACCTTCTTTAAAACTTCCACAGCCGGAAGAAGGCGTAATTAAAAACCCGAAACGTGCAGCTGTTTGGTTCTGCATAACAAATATAGTTTTTGAGCAGCGTTAATTTTCATGTTAATCTAAGATTATATCTGTCACTGAAGTTTCTCCGCGTTCACCAAAAAAAAAAACTTTAAAAAGTGGAGGTCTTATCCTAGTCTTATGTGTGTCTGTCTGTCTGTCTGTCTGTCATTCTGTCCGCACGTAGAGAACTCCAGGGACCATGGAACAGATTTTCATAACATTTTGTATTGAAGACTTTACTAAACTGTGGCTGTAAGTTAGAATTTTGGCCAAAAACAAGGAACATTTATAAGAAAAACTACATACATTTCTGCAAGAATCTCCAGCGAAGCTCGTCGAATGTTCGTAGCAGTGGAAAATGATTCGGATATAAATGTGAAACAAAAATGGAGCATATTTTGAGTGTAATATAAACTTTCCTTCAAATTTATGGTTTTTTATATACTTAAACAAAAGGAAAGGAAAACATGACAATTGTTATAATATAAATTTTCCTTAAACCTTGTTGTTTTTTATATACTTACAAAAAGGAAGCGAAACATGACAATTGTTAATTTACGCGTACCTTACTAATTTCTTACGTTAATTTAAGGCAGGAGTATTCAACCCGCTGGCGGCTTGTCACATGCGGTCCGCAGCCACACGTGTAATATATATATATATATATATATATATATAAAACTTCGTGACCTTAGTCCGCACGCGAACTATACCGACAGAGCGGCCGCCGCCGGTCGGCCAAGTTAGTGCCAACTTTTGCGGATAGAGGGGTGTCACGTGGTTAGCGCAACGGGTCCCCACAGCCGTTAATCTCTGTTTTCTAGACCTGGAGCCGCTACTTTTTTCATTAAAGTAGCTCCTCAATTGACCTCACGAGGCTCACGAGGCTGAGTGGACCCCGTTCCA
>Ga0131853_10019169_pt1 | contig 12449 bp, 5 predicted proteins | sample TergutLab28metaG_FD_92764 | JGI IMG/M metagenome (GOLD analysis project Ga0131853, IMG submission 92764) | Labiotermes labralis P1 segment gut microbial communities from Petit-Saut dam, French Guiana - Lab288 P1 (version 2) (version 2) | ecosystem: Host-associated > Arthropoda: Insects >...
ACCAGATTTCGTCTTTCGGCGAAATGGACGAGTCCATTTAAATCGGCGGGGGCGTCAGTTCAGTCGACTACTGGCAGCCGAGGTGTGCGCATCAGCGGTAGTAATGCTGGATACACCATGTTCTGAGGTAGTGTGAAGGTTATTGGCTACCCACCCCATTCGCCAGTTTCCCCTTCACTTCCCCTCTCGTGCGTCACCGTGTGCCATCACATTTCAACTGGAGTTTACAACGTCAAGTGGTCCCTGTGCATGTCATGAAGGCATAGAAGGGAGTGGAGGCAAAGCTTCGTCTATTTTAAACCGCTGCACTGTATGGAGGTGAAGAGTTAGCTCTACGTCCTGGCCGCTTCCTCCCCGTGGAAAAAGCACCCTCTACACGTTGAATAGAAGGATAGTTGGGGTCCCTGAGCCGGTTTGGACGCTTTGGAGAAGAGGAAAGAAACTTCGTGCCCCTTCCAGAATCAACCCACGAGGTTGCCGCTATACCGACTGAACAATCCATTGGCAGCGCGGAGAAATTAACTCTTTTAATAGTCTATTGCAGACAAGGTAGTCATATTCCCTGTTCAACGAAGTCGTGTATTTGGCATGGAAACCAAACTCCTTAAATGTCTATTTCAGTCCTGTAGCTGTATGTATGATACCAGCAGTCTCATATTTGCTAGGGAAGAGATTACAAATGTACGTGGAACAAATATTCATTGATCAGCTTATGATTTAAATTTACATGCTTGCATTCGGCATTATATATCGTTACGCTGTCGTCTACAATGCGCAATGCAGCATTCCGCCCTCATATCGGTGTCATAACGAGCTGATATGTGTAACGTTAACTTGCATTTTTTATATAGCTGTAGGTAAAAGCTAACACGCCCGTCATGCAACTAGGCAACATCGACGTGTGGAAGTAATACCAAGCACGAAAGTCAGTTTCGAAAGCTATTCAAATCCCTGCCTGGGCTTGAAAATCAATGCAAGTTGCAACCAGGAGTGTATAACGTTTATATAAATTAACGCCCTGTTATGAAGAAGTAAAGTTTTCACTCTCAACCCCCGTGAAGGCATAGAGGGGGGGGGGGTAGAGGTGGGTATGTACTGTCACTCATAATTAACCTCGACATTGCGTAAAGGTCATTGTTTAACTTCATCCCCCGGCTGCTACATTCCCGAGAAATAACCCCGGTAGGCTTTGAATAGGAGGCTGAGTGGGTCCCAGAGCCGGTCTGGACGTTTCGATGAAGAAAAAAAAACTCTTTTCCCTACCGGGATTCAAACCCCCCGACTGTCAGACCCGTAGCCTATTCGCTATATCGACTACGCTAACATTTCATTATGACACATCCAAAAAATATTTCGACCGGATCCGCCTGTCATAAAAGGCTCTAATCCAAACGCATGCCGCTACAGAAGTTTAAACCATGAACTGGGAATATATCAAGAACTCATAATAATGTTAGTGTTGAGCACTGTTGCGTTCTAAATTTGTAAATATAAACGTAAGTGTTTATGGCTGTATGTGTGGGGAAAAGAGATGCGGTAGAAACGTTCTGGGGATTTAGTACTAAATTGCCAATTCAAACAACATCGTATTTTCGGTCCAACACGACTATCTATTCTTTAAAGAACGCTACACGTTTCCATCACATAATGCATCATCAGGCTGTAGATGCATTATATAATCCGAAACATGTAGCTTTCTTTTAAGAATATGTAGTTGTGTTGGACTGAAAATACGATGTTTTTTGTTTCGAAGTCGCAACGGAATGAATTCTATTAAATTTCTAATTACTGTAAATGATTCTGAGTTACAATGCTGGTAACTCAACGATACGGAATGTAATTTGAATGATAAAAAAGTACACACATTTCATTTTGTACGTTGCTATGTGTATTTCAAGTAATCAAAAGTATTACTTTTTCATTCGTAGCGAAGTTGGTATGGTGACTAGGTTATGTGCAGGACGACAGGGTGGTAGTAGTTCCATACCCGGCAGGAACAAGAGAATTTTCTCCAAAGTGTCGAGCCCGGGTCATGGGCCCACCTAACCTCTTTTTCAATGGGCAATGGGGCGTTCTTTCTCCGGGTATGAAGCGACCAGTGCGTGAAGTTGGCAATTTACTTCCATCTAGTGCCAAAATTAAGAACGCAAGGCACTCTAGCTCCATTTTCCCCATATGCCTTCATGCCGTGCACAGAGACAACCTTCCCTTACAAAAGAAATGAGGTAACGCTGTCAGAGCACTTCTATAGTTGTTAGCTACTAGGTCATATTGTACCTGACCAATATTCTTTGTACATTTCACTGTTATTCAAACGCTTATGTAGGCAGGCAGAAGTCGGGTGAGCTACGTTTTATTCGATAAGCGAATCGACCGGAAGTGACAAAGATATTGGTCAGATAAGATAACGTCCCTGTACTTCGAATTCGGGAATTCCTGCAATGTAATCTAAACTCGGAGACTGCCGGTTAACATCACTAAACATTACATGATTTTCACATGGGGCCCGCTACCGGTGCGTTGAGACATTATTACAAATCACAAAGTGGAAATAAAGAAACTGAAATCCAGATAATCTGTGCGTAGGATCTAACGTCAAAAGAGTGACTAGATAGAGCGCTGGACACCGAGAAATATTTGTTCGATTCCCGATAGGGGCCAGAAGTTGATGTCTTCTCCAAAACGACCAGACATTGCGGGACCGACCCAGTCTCCTACTCAGTGGGCATGTTTGCACGGAAGTAAATGGCTGATGCATGCAACTAACCGCTCACCCTCATATTGTGCCGAGGCTCCCCCCCCCACCCAAATATCTGTATGTACTGCACGTGAACGAATTGACCTTGCTTGGTATAAAGGGTAAGTTCTGCAAAGTAATCGACAGAAGCAGGGCCAACTCGGAAGTTGATTAATTATTCAAATAATCGATTCAGCCCTCATTCTTATCAACTTTATTTCCACACGTTTGCTGTAACAAAGAATCAAGAGGACTTCAATTGACCCTACCAGTCAAAATCGTCTCGTAAGTATATGCGAAATGCCTCGTATCAGAATCCCAGTTGCACTCAACAGCTCTAACTCACGCCAATTGTATTGAACCCTACCCAGAACCAGTTCAATACAACGCATGACACCTAAGGTTCAGTGCTTTTTAAAATTTTACTCTTATCATTGACTCAGTGTCTCATGTCAACACCTCAAAAATGTGTGTTTCTTTTTTTGTTTTGCTCGATTGAGTTGCATTTTTAACTGAGCGTAATCCCCTTGATTTAATGACATTCGTTTCACTAGAAGAAACACAAGAACCACTAAATCTTAGATTATGGGTTGGTAATATTCACAAATCTGTTCTCTCTCCCGTGATTCTTTTATAACGTACGTTTGGCCGTGCCCTTTATCCGGGGGGGGGGGAGATGTGGTCATCAACCTCTCACACCGTAGGCCCGAGTTCGAATCCAGAGTGGTCCATGTAGGATTGTGAATAAAGTGGTACCGGCGCATCTTTCTTTACGAATACTTGGGGTTTCCCCTGTCAAAATCATTTCAACTACGCTGCATATACGCATTTTATTTATCTACCTTCGACACTATAAAATCTTAGCAATTGATAGCATCATAAAGTCACCCACTAAAAAAATAAGTCACGTTCAGTTTGTTCCTTCTATCATTTCAAAAGATATAATTTCAAAACCAAAAAAAAATAATGAGTAAGTCGCCATTATATCTTCAATTTAAAAGTGTTTTTGGAATCCGACAAGACGAGATAGAGTTGAAATAATTAATTTCAATTAAATTAAACTTGTCAGATTAGAGAACTTTGTGTCCGTTTTGTAGTTGGGATTTCTGCGTTCAGCTTTATCGCGATGTGGACATAATAGATTAGTGCTAATCCTGCCTCATTTTTTCATGTTCTTCAGCTTCACAAAGACAAGCCAAGCTGTCTTACCAGATCTTTGTATTCATCGTAGATTTTCTTGTATTCATCTTCATGTTCTGAGTGCCCCGGTTCGAACACTGTGAAATGCAAAGAGATAAATTTATACGCTTCATTAATGAGTTTAATTCACAACATAAATGCTGTGTTTTCTCTATGTACATTTATTTGAAATTTCGATTACACAGGCATTTTACGTGTAATGCAACACTAAGGTGCTGCCGCTTAACCATCGTTGACGAAGAAAAGCAGTATTACATATTCTCAGTGTGGGTCTATATTCTTGCCTTATTTATCTGGCATGCAGAGCGCAGGCGCCATATTACATTGTCATCGGCGAACTGTTTGGCTGTATAATATTTTTCCACATTTTCTCCTAAACGGCACAATTTTTGAGAAAAAAAAATTGAATTTAATGTGTTTGTTTTGATTTTCTCTACAAACTTTGGGTGAGACATTCTAAAATTTATACTATGTGCTATAAACGTACTACATAGGCTGCCTCTTATACCCAAGGGAGTTACAGAAGGACGCCTGCAACGATTCGATTAGGCTATCAACAACACACATCTGCTGAAGGAGTTGCCGCAATAGTACGACGTTAAGGCTCGTTGGTTCATAAATGACGCTGTATGAAATGCAAAGATGATTTGGCATCAGCTGATATAATTAAGAAAATTTATCTCTGTCCGACGTGAAGGCATATTTGAATTTATTTTCAAAATTTCGAATCAAAATTAAAATAAATAAATAGTTTGTTGATTCCGAACTTTGTGCGTTTTGCACCTTGTCAGTTGGTAAACGGTTGCCGAATACATACTTTTTCGACTATTTAGATTCTGAAGATCGAGACAGTAAATTTAACGAAGCGTCGGTTCGTATCTACCAAGCTTTACGGTGTCAAAATCCCAAAAGATTTGAATATTACATGGTGTGAGCAATCCAAAACTCTTAAATTTCATACAATTTGTTTGGTACAGTTTTTGCAATAAGCTAAAACCACTGACTCTGTACCAAGAACAACATGGCAGGGCCTAAATTAATCATTTTGAGATATTTTGCTTTTACAACAGTGCATTCACCACTTGCCCATCTAATTTATTTTCCCACGGGGGCCCCAACATAGGGGACAGCAAACAATGACTGGCAGTCTTAGAATAAATGAGTGCCTTCCCGTCAAGTAGGCAATTAATAATCACGGGTCCTGTGCAGTTATTTTGCCTTGGGGTCTGATATGTTCAAAATTACCGGAAGTACAGCGACACAGGCTGAATGTTCACCGTGTATCCCCCAAAGTATAGTCCATAATACAGATTCCTATTAATGTCGTATTCATATCTGTTTCTTGGTCTTTGAAATGCCATTTTCCAAGATTTTTCTACCAAATCCGGGTGCGCATTTTTTACATATTCTGCCTGTTTTAGCGTCCTTTAATTCATTAATTTAACAATGTCTTGTAAAACACTTGACCTCGAAGAATAGGATAATACATTTTTCCACCCTGTAAACCGTGAAGTTCAGTTTGTAAAGTAATCTTTAAAAATCCATTTTCTACTGTATATTAAACACACTGTTTCACCATTACATAAACCTTTCTGTAGATGTTGTTTAGCCAAGTGACAGCTGCTTATCCTGATAAACGTATGAAGTACGTATGTGCACTGATGGGAAATGCACATTTTCGTCATATTAACCCTTTAAACGCCGAATTAAATCCCATCTGCCATCTGCTGGCATTATTATGAGCTCACCATATTCTCCACGTTAGTAGGATAACGGTTAAACGTGATATGTGTAATTACCAGATGCTTAAAATATTTCAATTAATAGAACAAAACATGCCTCCTACTACACTTCTCACCTTGTATATAACTGTTGAGCTGAACGTTATATTGAATATGCTAAACTAGTAACTTAAGTAGTTATAGCTTTCAAGTATTGACTTATGTTACCCACCTGATGATTTTTGTTCGATGAACGTAAGTATTGGAGCATTCCATATTGGTCCTTGAAGAAACCCTACCAGCGAATCAAAGACCCAGGAACAATCTTCCGATCCCATTCTTAATCATCCACACAACGGTTCTACCTTTTCTGTTGTAGGTACAAACACGCACGTCACCAACACATCAGTTTACTGTGTGCCCCATGGGTTACTATGGCAACGAACTTCAAAACAGTGCCACAGTGTCGCTGCCTACAGATCCGACGCATTGAAGAGTTTCTTGTAAATATGGTTAATAAACTTCTAGATATTAACCAAATGTGAAATCGCTTAAATACTTAAAACCTGCAGACATGTCATTTTCGAGCTGAGAATTTACAAACGTCCGAAGTGGATTTAAATTAAAAATTTTACTGAACAGTAATCTATACAAGTAGTAAAGATTTCTGCAGCCCGTCGTGTAATTGTAATTTGTCAATTGTCAACAAAATGTTACAGTTTCCAAAACATAGCTAGTGGTCTTATTTCACATATTGTGATAGTTTCTGTACCATCTTATGTGACACTATTTTGCATATTTTGAACTTCATTGTTTCTAGATCATACGAAATGATGTGTCTATGCTGCATAAAAGAAACAATGAAATTCAACTTGTATTTGTTGCTTTCCCTATGTAGTGGGTCCCTGTCACCACGGCATGGCGCGTCCTCAGGTTGCGGATGGAGGATAAGGAGGATAGCTGCGAATAAATTGAATAAGCAGTCTCCGACGACCGACGAGGGGTGGTCCTCCAGCTTGGGGGTTGGGCGAGGTGCTAACAATCCCTCCCTGTAAAACACTTCTGTTAAGAAACATTCACAGGCGGGATGCTTGCTCTGAAGACAAAACAATCCGGAGGTAAACTACTCCCCCACTTGGATCTCCGGGGGGGGGGAGTGTTTCCAGGGGAAACATCGCGCAGCAGGCAAAGAGGGATGAAATAGGGAGTATTTGTTTCTTTCCGCTGTTTTGATTACTCTGTGAAGCCATGTAATAACATAGACTTTACAGTACAGCTGATTTTATTATTAGTACATTTACATACAGTCGCTCGATAACTACATGTTTCGACTCATATAAGCCATCATCAGATTAACTTAAGGTTATCGTGATGATGGCTCACACGAGCCGAAACATGTAGTTATCGAGTGACTGTTTATACGACCACTAAAAATAAAATCAGCTTTGCTGTAAAATATATGGTATTACATGACCACATAATGTAATTACAGTTTCCACTCTTCGGGATAAGACGCCACATAGTCTGTTACATAGTGCGAGTGTTTTGGAGGAACATACAGCCCCGCTCTTCGATATTTGAAATTAATCTGTCGCAGAGGATGTAGAATTATGACATTCGCGCTCCTCTGGGATATTGCGCAGCATAGAGTGGTAATTCCGTACCGATGTTTCGGGACAACCTATCGATCCCACTCATCCCAGAAGAACGCAGATCTCATCTAAATCTCGGCGAAAGCGTACAATCATGTGGAAACATTTCCGCCAGTAGAGAATTATGGCGACTGCAGACACGGTTTGATGCTGAAATGGTGGGAAGCGGTAACCATATTCTGGTGTGCGAACTTCAGTACGAAGGCGAGAAAACTTGACTGTTTTTGATTCGAAAGTGTTCGAATTTGTGGTTCTCTTGAGCTCATTGTATCTTAGACTACAGATTGTAAATAAACGATCTAATGTTTCCACAACAAATATCCATACTGTGGTCTTCTGAGTCTTGGACTGTCACGTAATAGATGGGTACCAACTTTTTAAAACACACTCGTTCTATATTCTTAGTAGCCTACATGTGGAGGCAACATAGTCCCCGGAAGCGTTGGTACCCAGAAAACCACAGTATGATTCAAGATTAATATTTAATGTTGGAGAATATTATGGTAAATTATTGTTAGTTTATGAGTTCCTTCAATTGTATTAATATTATGGGAAGAAAACGGGGTTGAAACCTTCGTGAAGTGTGACAGGAAGTGCAAGCAGGCTTCACAGACAGCCACAGGCCTTCCTGCGTTACAGAAATCGATCATCGCGTGTTACTATACATTTTAACAATAATTTATTCTGCACATTGTGAAGCTTACAGTGCAGGCTCTACAATAACAGAGCGTATGGTTTATATACCATTGGCAAACTAAGAAGTTTAGCTTGAATAGTGTAACGGCAGGCTACGTACGTAAGTATCAGTTTATTATGTTCAAAATATATTTCTGTTCGTACTGGTACTTGAAAGAGACCCACTCTTTTACGAACAGTTACAAGAACACACAATATTGCATTCATGAATGTAATGACATCCTTTTTATCATCGAAGTCACTCTAAAGAGTCAAATGTCGATTGGGTAGAGGCAGGAGGGACGGGTGGAGATTTGTGTAAGACCGAACGTCACGTGCGTCACCAATTCATTGAATATGTGCTGTGCAAATACACACATATCTTAGCATGGGCCACTCAAGATTCTTGAAAACTAAAACGGAAACCGTGAAGGTCAAAGCTGAATGACTATATACTGTTTTTCATGTCCATGTTGATTGGGCCCTTCCCCTTCAGACTCTTTTGCAATATCAGGATTTCATATTTATTTACTGGTTCTATAGCAATTGGGTGTAGACAGGGCAGAATAACAAAGGCTGAATAGCAGTTTGTTTTCTAACCGCCTAACATGCCATAATTGAACGGAAGGGAAATGATGTGCGTTGTGTACCGTGTCAAACCAACGATGTTGAGCTACTGAGCAACAGATATTTGATCCGTAATTTGTGGCAGGATGGCGACATCTGTATTTGGTGATGGCCACGACTTCAAGTGTGGCCAAGCCAAGCGCGGGGAGAAAATGTTGATCCGATCCGTGATGTTGATAACAGAAATATAGGTATTCCTAACTTTACCTCTAATCCGTGGTAATGGAACATTGGTATCCGTGATGGTAACCACCCTTCCCCTCTAAACCCTAACAATCCTTGGCGGTAACTTAGGCGGGCAATGTGTACTATTGGTGCTTTTTGTCGTGGAAGGTAGATTAGATACGGATAGATCACGTATTCGATAAGTATTGTTGAAGCGAATGAATAGAAACCGGAAAGTGAGCTTCACTGTGAGAAGATACCGTTCTAATGTGTGAAAACTGCAGCTGTGTTACCAAATACACAAGTACCCAGCGAAGTGTTAATGGCCAAGAACTGTTGCTGGACGTAATCCATCATGACACATCGAATATGTGTTCTGAATTTACTGTTAAAAATGTGTCGGTATTTTTCACTGAAAAAGAATTTGTTTGCAGCATTCTTGTAATCGCGTTCTTATTAGCAACGTATGACGTTTATAACCCTAATTGGTATATGACAGTTTTTCTTACTGTTTTAATAGGTCGTCTTATTGCCAGATTGCTGTGGAATGTGAAGAGTGGTTAGTTACGTTAAAGAGTTTTAAATTCCCCACACTTATTAAATTTTCTTAAATACAGTAATCCTTTGGCGTTATATGGATTAGAGTCTGATGGGAGACAAGTAGAAGGGGTTATGCCCTGACAATTGAAGTAATGTGTATCAGGACTCATTTTCATAGCTGGAGCTCTATAGTGCACAGAGCTTGTCATGTGATCAGAATTTGAGGTTAAAGTACAGACAGTGGTGTGGGTCCAACTCAAATAACTACGAAGGAATATTTATGTGGTATCAGAGAATTGTTATGTAGGTATAGGTGTCAAATGCGGTGGAAAGTGAAATGACAAACCTGAATTTAGTGACATTAAATTTAAATTGTTTGTATGAGGTTCTGTGTTTTCAAAAAATCTCAGTTCTGTTAAAATGGGTTGATGGGAATTCTCATCAGTAATGTGTGCCACAGTTTAAATAATTATCTACCCTCCTGATACTACAGCTCCTACTTGTTTTGTAGTTTTAAGTCACAGTCTGTGCAGTTTTAAGTGGTAGGATAGATTTAGTTTTTTTAATCATAAGTGATTTCATGATCATAAATTGGAGACAGCTGTATTGTTTGGTTTTTCCAGAGTCTGTACTCTTTGTAGCTCCAGTAGGACTCCAACTTACTACAACATATCAGTCTGGTTATCAGACATCACATTTCATACCGTGGCACTTCATCACCGATGTTATTATCAATGAAGCAATAACTCGGGTGTGTAGAAGATTTTTATTGTTTACATAGTTATATACTTGCACAAAGGTATGCCTAGTTTCATCCGTGTTAAATTGAGGACAGCATGATAAAAATAGCTGAAAATGGAAATAATTACATTTTAAAGAATGGTACAGTTTGTACTCTGATAATACTGGTAGGAGAGTTATGTTAAGAGTGTGGTTATCCTAACTCGTGTGCATATGGTGAACTGTACTTTGTTGTGTTTTGCAGTATCAAGTGGTGTACTATCTTGCAGTTTTAGCAGAGCAATCACATTGTGAAAGGGCCACAATAAAACTGATTCCACTTTTTCAGGTAATATTTGCGTACACCATATTCAAAGTTAATACCAAATGCCCTTGCATATGGGAGGGTATTGGTTTGTACATTTGTCCAAAGCCCAGCAATACTGAGATAATTTTTATTGTTTGTAGCTGGAATGTACCTTAAACCTTTACTGGTACAGTGGTTAAATGTGCCACAACTGATATTACAAGTTTGAGAGACTACTTCAACTAAATAATAAATAATTAGTTCTGGATTGAAGTCCTAAAGCCTTCTTTCTTACTGCACATTAAGCACAGAAGTCTTGTTTATTAATATTTTGTGTAACATAAATTTATAATGTAACAGTAAAATGAAACTTTAGTGGTGTGTTTATTAAATAACAGTATTTTCAAATGTGTAGTTGATTAAATTGTAAGGTAGGTACGTTTCACCTTTCTATAGGCCACGAAGGCCATTAGAGTGAGTAGAGGTATAGCTCTACTCTTTCTAGGACCTTGGCACACTAGATGCGGGTGGGGGGGTCAGCCCCACGCCCCGGCCGCCTCTAACCCCAGGAAAGACCCAGTACCCATTTTACAGGAGGCTGGGTGGGCCCCAGGGCTAGTCAGGACGGGCAGAAAATCTTGTCCCCACCAGGATTCGATCCCATACCGTGTAGCTCATAGTCAGTCGCTATACCAACTGAGCTACCCAGCCCACTTTAAATTATATGTATTATATAAATTATACATGTGTTACCCAATTGAAGGTAATTTCTATTGACAGCTACAATCTGTTCTGTACTAGCCTTCCTGGCTAGTACAGAACATTCCTATTCTGTGATAGTATTTTAAATAACCCTGTCATTTTCTTTTTGTCTTTTGTTGATTGAAAAGTTTTGAATTTTCTTTGATCATGTGGTTGTAGTTTCCCCATTTTGTGTATTGATGCTTTGTATTCATATTCTATGAAGAAGCTCAGTTTCTATGTAGGTGACCACAGAATAAAAAATTAGCATCTTAACTTTTCTCCACAATTTTGAAATAATATTCTTTCTTGCGAACTTGGGATCTTCACTTAGATGTTTGGGAACATTATTTCCATCATTTTCTTTCATGATTGTGTATTAAAATCTGTCTGTTTGGTTGGTCCATATTCACCTCCTCTGCTGTCATTCTTATGGCTAAATGACAGTCTGTTTTCACAAGATCCCTCACATTTTCCACATTCTCATGAGTTTTCATTATTACTAGATGCCAGTTTATTGGTTGTCTTCCACATCCACTTTTCCTTCTGAAAACCTTGAAAACCCTTTGTACCATTCAAACATATGAGGTTTCGATATGGTATGTTAATGTGTGTCACATACAATGGTCCACAAATTTTTCAAAAATCTAGGAACCATCACCAAATACTAGTCACCAGAAGGGTGACTTAAAGCAAATTCCATTCTGAGACCTACATTGCTGGAGTGACCTGTCAACCTAACTCTTATCTAGTGCTTTCTGCTTGAGACATGTGACTTGGTATGCATTTTTGTATGTAAGAAAAAGCCTGCAATAATTATGATGCAAATATTAGGCACATCAGTACAGAATTTAGTAGTATGAGTGACAAAGTGCTCCAGATTTGTGCACCCCTGCTCATGTAACAGATTGAAGGTTTTGATTGCAGTTCTCTGGAATTTTAAACCAAATTGAGTGTTCACTTGTAGCTCAATTTTGCCTTTATCAAGCATTGTCACAGAAAGTTAAAAACTCTTCTTGAAAGATTATGTTATTTTATACTGTGTCAGCATAATGGAGTGTGGTTTGGCACAACTTGGGGAGGGTTCAGTTATAGACATTGTACCATTATATATACAGGATGTCTCAGGAGGAATGTGCCAGGCTTCGGGAGGGTGTTCCCTATGTTAAAGTATACCGATATAACCCAAAACACCTATGTCCAAAGTTGAATGGTTACGGAGATAATGGCCAGAGAAGTTAGAAACTTTGACAGCTGTTACACACTTATTGATTACCAAATACATATTAAAACTGGCAGGAATATGTGGTTTCTGTAATGTTAATATCTGTACTTAACATCAAACTAACTTGTGAGTGACATAA
>Ga0131853_10019170_pt1 | contig 12449 bp, 6 predicted proteins | sample TergutLab28metaG_FD_92764 | JGI IMG/M metagenome (GOLD analysis project Ga0131853, IMG submission 92764) | Labiotermes labralis P1 segment gut microbial communities from Petit-Saut dam, French Guiana - Lab288 P1 (version 2) (version 2) | ecosystem: Host-associated > Arthropoda: Insects >...
ACTTGATGCACAAAATTTTTGTTTTACAATAAGTTTATTTCATGCCTCTACATGTTTCGAGCACATGTGCTCATCATCAGGAGGTCAAAATTGCATTATACAGCCTCTGGTATCATCACACCTGTAGGTGGCCGTCCGGTGTACAGGTGCACGAGACGGTCACCTATAGGTGTGATGATACCAGAGGCAATTTTAACCTCCTGATGATGAGCACATGTGCTCGAAACATGTAGAGGCATGAAATAAACTTATTGTAAAACAGAAATTTTGTGCATCAAATTGGTTAATTACTGAGATAAATAAACAGTATATGGTTGCATCATGTTGGATAATTACTGCCATATTTTTTATTTATTTCACTGTCTTCCCTTGAGATTTCTCCTTGATATTTCCTTCGATAAATTTCCATAATCTATAACATAAATGTACATGGGTCTTCATGGAAATTATCTGTTATTCTTGTTAGATTCTAATGATAATTGACTTTTTATGACGTATTTTCGGGGGGGGGGACCGTAAAATATCAAATTTCATCAATACCCGTCGAGTGGTAGACGAGTTGTTCCACGCGGACAGACAGACGGACTGACGGACGGATAAGAAAGACATGACGAATCTATCAGTAGCTTATCGCAATTTTGCGAACGGGCGCCTAAAAACAAAAAATAAACCCAACCCCAAAATGTTCTCCGATTTTTACTACTTCCCTCATGAACAATGGAAAATGTCCAAACCTACATAAACATGACTGGAAGTTGTACAGCGATCCGTTACATTCTTGAATCAATTTCGCTTGTTCGAAACCGCCAGGAGTTACAGACACCCTGCTGGAAGCAGACAACGTCATAAATTATTAGAGTTTATTGATGACAGTTAGGCATTCCACATGATGCGTTGTCTGAACACAGAGAGGTCAATGGTAGAGGTAGTGAGAGAGAGAAAGGCATAGATAAAAATGCAGTTACTGTGGTCATTTTTGTGCTGCCCCAGCCAGCCGTGCTACCAGCTCCAGTTTGGCACAACAGAGTGCGCAGTTCTGATGAATCTGAGTTGTCCTCCCCCCTCCCTCCCCCCAATTACCAGCCCGTTTCTTTTCAACAATTCACTCGCACTTCCAAAAGTTCTCCTTTCTTTCCTTTCTTACACATTCCTCACTCTTCTTTATTCATTATGCCTATATACGTCAACTGTCTGCAGCATGGCTGGCGAAACTTTTCAAAGGCTAGTGCACAAACTGGATACAAATCTCTAAGAAATCCTTTCGCGTAGCGATGGGAATTTTAAAGACCAAATTAAGGTCTTGTAGTCTTCCAGAATTATTATTAATTACAGTATTATCATTAATATAATTATAATTACAAAATTAATGCCTAGTATAATTATTATAGTATGTTGTAAGTTGTTGTGACCGTGCATCATGGATCGTAGGGTATACAGAGATGCAACTAATCAGATTTTTATTATCAAACTTCTATCTCAACATGTTTCGGGCATCATTATGCCCATCACCAGGAGAACAAGACTGTGTATTACCGCATATAGTGTTCTGCACTGATTATGCTGGCTGTGGTTGTGTGGAGCTGGGTCGTTAGCTGTGTGCACTCTGTGAAAGTCGAACAGTAACTTTCACACAGTGCACACAGCGACCCAGCTCCACACAACCACAGCCAGCACAACTAGTGCAGAACACCATGTGCAGTAATACACGGTATTGTTCTCCTGATGATGGGCATAGTGATGCCCGAAACATGTTGTGATAGTAAACATCGGATTAGTTGCATCTTGTTGGTTTATCTCCCTTCACCCCATATTAGAGTAAGATTCCAATAAATATCTCCTCGAGGAACGCGATAAGGAAAAAAAATTTGGAAGTAACTTGGGCTGTCATTACTTCTTGTTTGAAAAGAAGACAGTAAAATATTGTGTCTAATATCACGTATTTGTCCATTCACCGCCAGGCCGGCGTCCCAACAATAAATATCCAGTAAGCGCTTAGCAGTGCACCAAATTGTGCAAAAATGTTTCACTGCTGTGTTATTTGGGGGCTACTTTAATTCATACACAGTCTGTACGCAGTCAGATATGTGTACAGTTACACATGTTCTTCACAACATAGAGACGCTAGTCGGGCAAAGGAAATGAAAGGAAACTGAGAGAGAAATAAATAGTCCCTGCCAAGGAAATCTTTCCTAGTGCCATTTTGGACACGAGCGCTTTAGCTTCTTCATCCCTGGTCCAAGGTCTCCAATCCTCCTAAAGTTGTACTGGGCACTTTTCAGGTCTTTGGCTCCATTTCCGGAATAGAATGTTCGACATAGTGACTATCCTAATGACAGGGCGTTGCAACGTTCAAATGCCGCAGGTGAAGGAGATATTTCTGTTCTCCCAACCGTCCAAATTGTCTCTGGGGCCCACACAGCCACCCACTGAACGCCGAGAGTATTTTTCCCTCGGGACAGCGGCCGGGGCGTGGAGACGATCTCTCACTCCCTGTCTAGTACCCAGATTAAGACTCAGTAAAGCTATACATCCTCTCCCCCAAACGCCTTCATGGGGTACAAAGTGAGAGCTACAGCATTATGTCTTCACTTTTCTTTCGTCTTCACCTTCCCCTCTTACGACCTCTTCTTCTTACTCTTCTCAACGCCTTGTTTCTTTCCGTTTCAGTTTCGTTTCACTTGGTGAGGCCACATAATCGCCTTCAACTTCACTATTTTTATCAGTAGTTTCGATTACTTTCGCTCGCCAGAGATTACGGAATTTAATTATTTCACTTACTTTCAACGCACAATTGCGCAGTCAGTTAAGGCACCGCGCTATAAGCCGGAAGATCGCGGGTTCGATTCCCAATGCTGTCATTGGAATTTTTCATTGACATAAACCTTCCGGCCGCACTATGGCCCTGGGGTCAGCTCGGCCTCTGACATTAATGAGTACCAGGAGTATTTCCTGCAGGGTAAAGGCAGCCGGTGAGTAGGGCTGACAACCTTACTACCTTCGTGTGCCGACTGTCATGAAATCTGAGAGCCTCATCCTCCTGGAAAACTCAGGGTCTGTCCAGGGATAGCATCGCCTTGATTTACTTTCTTTCAAATGCGCAGACTATTTACCATTGAATGATATAATGATCGCGAACAATAAATTGCTTTGTATAAGGGAAAAATTAACCGTGGCCTATTTTAGGGTACTGCCGATCAGACGCCTGGAGGCACAGAGAACAACGAAACTCACTAAACTCCCGACCAACGGACGGGTAATCTAACCCGAAATAATCCGAATAAAAAATAAGAAAACCGAACGACTTGCTAGACTTGAGTTTCTCATAGCAGTTTTGCGTAACATCCCAGAAGACTGGAATGTCTTCTGTGATGTTGCGCTGTGCCGATGGGGTTGAAGTCTCGAATCGTCTAAGCGACTGCAGGGCCTTTATCTTGATCCTGAATACAAGGTCGTTTAGTTTCCGTAGTACTAAATACACAGTTAATTTTGAACACGAAAACGTTAAAAATACGATGGGATTACGCTTACGTTAACGGATTTCCCTTCTTAATCGCAGGTCTTAACGTCTTCATACTAAGTAAAGGCTTCTGTTGTAAATGTCCTTCTGGGAGGAGAAACTTCTTGTTAAGTCGATTTCTGGGTCTTCAGCCCCGAGTGTCCCGGACAGGTAAATTAAAGGGCTTTTGCGACCTGGGATGGGGAGGGAGGGAGAAATAATCTTAAATTATGTCACTAACGGTTCCTTCGAAATCCTTTCCAATTCATTACCATTTGATGATACATATATATATTTTAGTTACTGCCGCAGTTTTAAATAAACATTCATAAATTCCACACTAAATCCGAATATACGAAAACTGCCTGTTCCCCGTTGATATATCCAGAGACAAGAATTTAACTAATACAGAAACACGAAATTAATGCTCTTGAAATATTCAAAGATGTGTACTACACTACACAGAACACCAAAATTTTCACTGGAGAACTGTGTGAATAATAACTTCACTACATTGTACCTTATTGGTCGCTATTTTCTCAGAAATGATAAGTCTCTGTTGTAAGGCGACACTTGTATTTCTACACACGGCTAGCCCCCCCCCGCCCCCCCCCAAAATTGGGCTTATAGAGTAAAACATTTTATGATAATTAGTATGTCACTGACGTAATAAAAGGTAAAATTCACCCTATAACCTGCCATGTAGACACAGGCAAGGAATAGACGTATAGCTCTACTATTTTTTCAACCTAGGTGCTAGATGGGATTCGCTGGTCAACACCACGCTCCGACCGCTTTACCGCCGGTAAAGGCCCGGTTCCTCTTGTACAGTAGGCTGGGTGGGCCCTAGGGTCGTTCTGTATGCGTGTGGAAAATATCAACTCACGCCGGTACTCGATCCCCGGACCGTCCATTCCGTAGCGAATTGCTATACCAACTGAGCCATACCCCGCCCACACTGACGTAACAAAACAGCGAAATAAAACACAGAAAGATAAGTAGGATCGGCATGCGACGCCAAGGAAAATGACACTGTACTCACCCGGCAGTGAAGCCTGATACGAAGACTGCATGAAGATAGGAGGGTTGTCGTTGACATCCGTCACCCTGATGGTGAGCACAGTGCGTGCCGTGTGGGCGGTGTCTGACGCTGTGACTCGCAGGCGGTACTCGCGCTGCGATTCGAAGTCCAGACTTCGGACAAGGATGACCTTGCCACTGAACCTGTCGATACTAAAGACACCGAAACCCGAAGTCTCTGCTTCGCTGCTGTCAACTTCCGAATCGCTCTCTGTTGAAAATCCGTATGTGAGCGCGGGATTTGTATCCACGTCGTTTGCGGTGACAGATGTCAGCACAGTGCCAACTTCAGTGCCTGCAACAAATTCGTAATTCAGTACACATTATGTATGCACGTATGTTCTTCACCAGTGTTTCTCAACCGCCGGGCCCTGGCATCAATTATACCGGGCCGCGAGAGGTTCTCCTGGAATTTGTCATTTTAGTTTTCTAAGCAATTTTCATGAATAAATGTTTTATATTGAAAATATTCTGAGGAGAAATATATTCGTGAATGTGTCGAAAAACTTAGACCCAGATGTTGGCCTGAGGAAACTACAATATGCTACAAGATTTCATTACTCCAGTGATTGATGACTAAATTAAATGTAATTTCATATTTGTCAACATGCCACACCGTATACATAAGTGTACTAATACTCTTTATGATTATGTCATAATTAATTATTTATACTTATGTTAGTTTAATGTATGAACTTAAGAAAAATGGAAAGGTATTTACAAGTAAATCTGTTGGGGCTGGGCCTTCGTCTTATGAAAAAAGAATTTACCGGGCCGCGGTATCACAAAGGCTGAGAAACACTGGTCTACACGATCACCGTTTATGACTTTGTTGTCCCGACGCGCTCAGTCTGGTAGGTGATCCTCTTACCAGGAGACGGGTGTGGTTCACCGAATCACATTTAGTTTTAGTGATTTTCCTTTTACTTCTGTTTTACTTATTCATGTTATTCTTGATATAAAACAATGGAACGCTATATCCAGTTAAACAAATGGACCATTTTCTAGGAAACTGACACAGTCACTTCTCTATGCTCCCTCACACCATTCCCGTACGCGACTGCTTTCGCACTGGACTGCTAGCGTCCGTTATCTGCTCCCAACCGCTTCGCCGTTTAAATCTCTCCCCTCCTACTTACCACCAACGGTTCTGAATATACGTTGACACATTAAACCCAAAACGTACGGCTATGAACCGTCCGTAACTGACGCCAGAAAACCTAAGAAACAAATATATAAAAAATATTCGGCTACAATGTCTAATATATAGTATATAATATTAATATTTATAATATATTATATATATAATTCACGTCACATTAACTTCCCGCATAACAATAACAAATATAGTCAAGGAGCTTTAGTTGGCAATTATGGTCATGTTTACATTTTTCGATAAATTATGGAGTTTGAGAACGACAATTACGAATATTTGTAAGTGATTAGCCCAAACACTTTTTAGATCCTTAAGGGTGAGCTTAGCTGGTGTAGCACGCGGTTAGGCTCCACCAGTAATATCCCAACTTACACAAAATTCATCAATACAACTAAACAAAATTAACCTTTGTCAATGGAATGTTACTGTGCACATTGTGGATGCTCCCTCCCGCTGCTACTGCCCTTGCGCTGTCCAGCAAAACGCCTAAACCTTCTCTGCATACCACATACTAATATTTACGGCACTATAAACGTCAAAAGAGCCCAACAGCAATCAACTATCCGTGTCAAAGATAACCTTTTCATAAACAGCTGGGCGGAGAAATGTGGGAGTGGATTTACATACCCTTTCTAACAAAGGAGACTGACAATTGAAAAGGTGCTGAGTAACAAAAATAGCAAAGAGCAGGTGAGACATGACATTTGACCCTTCTGATGCAATATTTGCATATCCTGGTGTATGGCTTCGAATGCAAAGTTCATTCAAAGCGATCGTCCCCTTATCGCAGTGGTAACTATATATATATATATATATAAAACATGTGATTTAATATTCAAAAATTTCCTAGAGTGTACATACTGTATAATTGTCACCATCAGCAACAGTTATTACTTTGAGCAAAATTAAATGATTTGCTATTTGTAACGGAGATACGTTTTCTGTGAGGCAATGGGATGGGTGGGGCATGTGTTATGTATGGGAGGCAGGAGAGATTCATGTAGGGTTTTGGTGAGGGGAGTGAAGGAAATAACCCACTTGAAAGACATAGGCGTAGATGGGAGGTTAATATTAAAATAGATCTTCAAGTAGTGGGATGCGGAGGCATGGACTGGATTGATCTGGCTCAGGACAGGAACAGGTGGCGGGCTTTTGTGATTGCGGTAATGAACCTTCGGGGTTCCATAAAATGCGGGGAATTTCTTGACTGTTTGAGGATCTGTTAGCTTCTGAGAAAGAGCTATGCTCCATGGAGTCATTTAGTAATTGAGGTAAATGAATTTTTAGATACTATTTCGAGTGATTATACAGGGGTGCTGATAAGTCCTTAGCCCTACCAGGAAGGAAACAAGCTAATGTTTCTGTCAGAATGACGTGAATTTCCTTTGGCGCCTTGCCTTGCAGAAAAAAAAAGCTTGATGACAGCTTGCGTCTCGATGTTGTTGAAATCGCGCGCGTCCCTGACATGCTTCCGAGCTTGTTTCCTTCCTGCTCGGGCTAAAGACTTATCAGCACCCCAGGTATTCTTGGAGTAGTTAAAGCAATACATATGATGGGGACGTAAACGATGCACGTAGGGCGCATTAGCAAAGAAGAAAAGAATTTAAAATTTTGGTAAGAGGCTGTCGAAGAATGGTACCCATTGCAGTGGCCTGGAGGAAAAGGGTGTACAGCTGTGGGGTAATCAGACTGGGGGCCAGCGCAGGGAGTAACAGTGAAGACGGTGGTGAACCCTCCCAGACATACCCGACCCCTGAAAATGAAGGCACGACCATCCTTCGAAGGAAACACGCCATAGCGCAGCTGGTTGAGGCACTGTGCTACAAGTCGGAAGGTCGCGGGTTCTATTCCAGTTGGTGTCACTGGAAATTTTCATTGACATAATCCTTCTGGTCGCGCTATGTTCCTGGGGTCGACTCAGCCTCCAACAAAAATGAGTACAAGGAATATTTCCTGAGGGTAAAGGCGGCCGGTGCGTAAGGCCGACAACCTTACCAAATTTATGTGCCGATTGTCTTGAAATCTGGGAGCCTCAACCTACAGGAACCCTCAAGGCCTGTCCAGGCCTTTAATGGGAATTGCTTTACCTTTTAGCATTCTTTGAAACTTCTAGAACTATTCGCCCAAAACACTTAAAGAAGCTTCACCAGTGTTACTGCTTGCGCCACTCCGTATCACGAAGACAAAATTACCACACTCTGAAGGAGCAGGTGAGGAGCAGCAGCTAAGTTCCACAGATTCTTCACACATACACTTACCCTCGCTGACGCTGATGATACTGTGAGGGGGAAAGGTCGGCTGGTTATCATTCACATCAACAATGTTAATTCTCAACGTCGAGGTACCCGTCAATTGCGGTGAACCCTCGTCAGTAACTATCACAGTGATGCGGTAGGTGTCCCTGATCTCTCTGTCCAGCACGATGTTGGTCTTCACCAAACCGGAGAAAGCGGGTTCGATTACGAACGCGTTGTCATGGTTACCGTCCACAATGTGGTAGAGGAGCCGAGAGTTGGCACCCTGATCGGCATCCGTAGCTGACACCTGAGGAAAATTCAAAATTATTTTCGTGGTTGATTTCACGACACTGTCACAGACACATAAGATCTAGCGTCGTATAATAGGGCTGGAACAGATTTTGAAAAGAAATGGCGGCTGCAAAATCGAGTTAATGTCCTAATAATCGCCTTGTGCAGGGCTGTCAAAACTCAAGGCAGTTTGCGGGCCAAAACCAACTTCGTGATCAAGCATCATAAAATGTCAACTTCTGTTGTCTTTTTTTAACTGGTAAATTTTTCAGTGTAAAAACAGTCCTTACGTTTAATATTTCAGGCTTTATTTGGTTTATTAAGCAATAATAATAATGATTTCTTGTGCTTTAAAGCTATTTAAATGCCAACTGACTGACTGACTGACTGATTGACTGACTGACTAAATGACTGAATAAGCAATACACTTCCTTCACAAACATTTTCATAAATTGCTTTCACCTTAACATTTACAACCAATTAAGAATATTAAAACTGAACATATTTACAATTACCAAGTGGTTCGAAAAATGAATAATTGAGAAAGTGTGATAATTTCTTAGTCACTGCACATCGCTGAACAACCGTGAAATTAATAAAAATTTGGGCGGGTCACATGACATAGTTCTGCTGTTTGCATGCGAACTGCAGGCAGCGTGTTTCCACTGCCTGAGCTGGAGAGACTGACGAAAAACCACCACCAGTAACCTTTGCCAGTATCTCCCAAACAGAAGTCTATGCAGCTTCTAAATAATTAGTTCTTGGAGTCTTTGGAGAACAAGTTTTTAGAATAGGATACAGACTGAAACAAACAACATTTATTCAGTCCAACAAAACACGGGTTAATTTTAATTTGTCTGGTTACCTTTGCATGCAAGCTACATGTTTCGGCCTGTTGTTAGACCACCTTCTGGCATGTCAATACAAAACACTTACAAAGGAAAATACAGTAAAACCTTTAAGGGGCCCCTTTGTATTTTTTTACAGTCACTGTTGTAAAAATATAGAAATTGTACAAATAATGACTGCAAAAAAATAAAAAAGGGGCCCCTTAAAATAGTGAATGTTAAGAAATAAAAAGGGCCCCTTAAAATAGTGAATGTAAAAAATAATAAAGGGCCCCTTAAAATAGTGAATGTAAAAAATAAAAAAGGGCCCCTTAAAATAGTGAATGTAAAAAAATAAAAAAGGGTCCCCTTAAAATAGTGAATGTAAAAAATAAAAAAGCCCCTTAAAATAGTGAATGTAAAAAATAAAAAAGCCCCTTAAAATAGCGAATATAAAAAATAATAAAGGGCCCCTTAAAATTGTGAATGTAAAAAATAAAAAAGAGCCCCTTAAAATAGTGAATGTAGAAAAATAAAAAAGGGTCCCCTTAAAATAGTGAATGTAAAAAATAAAAAGGGGGCCCTTAAATAATGAAAGTAAAAAAATAAAAACGGACCCCTTAAATCCTTAATGTATCATCCTTTGTAAGGTCTTCGGTATTGACATGCCTGAGAATGGCGTAAGTGCAGGCCGATACATGTAGAATGAATGTAAAGGCAACCAATTAAATTTTAAAAAGAACCTGTGTTGTGTTAAACTGAATAATTATTGTTTGTTTAATAATTAACAAAACGCGATGGCTTCCATACAGATAGCACATAAATTCTCCGGGGAACTCTCCGGTACTTGGGTGATGTCCTTGTACAAACGCTGACCTGCATGACGAACGTCCCCTTGTTGTTGCCTTCCCAGACGGACGCTGAATACTGCTGTTGTGTGAAGCGCGGCGCGTTGTCGTTCCGGTCCTGCAAGTGCACCCACACGTCGCAGTACCCATACAACGGAGGTCCAGCGTTGCTGCTGTCACCTTGCGCTACCACGACAAGGTGCAAAATGGGGCGCGTTTCGAAGTCCAACATCCGCGGATCTCGAACGCGAATAAAGCCGGTCTGGGAATTCATCTCGAATGTGGAGTCCTCGTTACCGCTACCAAAAGTATAGGAGATCCTCTGACGTCTACTGTCTGTTCTCACAGCCGAAACCTGTACCAGACGTCACAGTGTAAGTTACAACAACTGTTGTATTCTCTGCCCTTAGTACAACTAACCTGAAAGGTTCAAATGATTACATTCTGGTTTCTTACACCGTCTAGGATAACAATTTTGTTCCGCCACTTCAGAGGAAACCACTGCTTACATCTTCATCGTGATTGAATTTGATTCTGGTGGGTGTTGAAACAAAAATTCAGGCACCCATGACAATATTATCCTCGGATACTGAATGGTCCAAAGTCAGTTAACCTCATCGTTAAGCACATTTGAAATTTCTTTCTCACTTCACCATTCTACAAAAATTGTGAGAATTATGGACTGCAGTATGTGAATGAGAAACAATGCGTGCTACTGGGTCGTACCAACATTAACAGGGTCACACCTCGACGTCCTGGTTAATGCTAGCTATTACTTATCATCAGCTGAATTTTGATCAGCCTGTATATAAATTACACCTTCCCGGGTGACAAATTTTTGGATTTCCCGACTAATATTTAGGGAGCCTTTTTCAAGAGAATGTAGTATGGAGTGTAATCACGTGACCTTCCTTCACGTTGTGGCCGTGTGAAGATTAACCCGAGATTATTTATTGAATAAGTCTTTGGTATAGTCAAATACAAAAAATGGTACTAATGAAAGAAGTACACGCATTGGATTAGAGAATATTTCCATCTTCAAAAGCAGGAAAGTAAAATAAAAAGAAACATCATTGACATTTTCAGTGGAGGAGACTGTACAGAGGGGACTATATAGTCTTTGGTATAGTCAAATACAAAAAAAATAATACTAATGAAAGAAGTACACGCATTGGATTAGAGAATATTTCCATCTTCAAAAGCAGGAAAATAAAATAAAAATAAACATCATTGACATTTTTAGTGCAGGAGACTGTACAGAGGGGACTATATCCGAGTAACAATTACGGAATTTGTTAAACGTTATGCACCACAATTTAGTAAGCAGGTGTCAGTAAAACATGAAAATATAATTTAGCATTACCACCAAAGAAGGAATTTGATGCCAGGAAAAGTCGTTAATTTTTCTTACGTTTTTGACTTACATAATGGAACTGTTGAGAAAGGGGGGGGGGGGGCAGATAAGTTACATTCTAGAAACTGCTATTGGTAATCTAATAAAATGTAACAAGATGAAATTCTTTGTACATGTGTAATGTATCTGAAAGTAAAACGACAAACAGCAGAAAAGAAAGAGCATCCCAAAGTTTATTCTCAATTACACGGTCTTAAGTGAAATTCTTTTATTTGGAACTATTTTTTTTTACCTCCTACATCATTAGTCTACAGATATGGTCAAGTTGAAGAAAAAAGAGAATGAATAAGAGCGTGAATAAAAAGACAGAACAAGTATGAACTGTCGGAAAGCTTTGTAAGTTGTTATGGACGCGAATCGTAATATAGACGACAAAAGGAGTTAATGTCTAAGAAGAGATAAAATGTATTACCTTCCCCATAAACGTATCCTACTGGACAATTAGCGTCAACAAACATTTTAACTTCTATAGTGGTTGGGAGGTTCTGTTTTTATCTGACTTCTCACAGGCACGATTTTTCGTTGCAGATTTCTGAGTGCTCACTGTCTAACGTCACCAAACTAAACCAAAGTCTGTTTCGCTGCCATGTTTACGTTATTAGAAAAGTACGTTTCTCATTTCGACAGTGTCAATTAAACAATAATTAACAACACTAAATCATCATTACACCACAAAGTTGTTCATTCCTTTCTCTTTCATTATTTTGATTAAATATATTTGCAGTTTACGCCAAATTCATCGAAATGAATTCGCCATGCGTTTGTTCAGACTCTGAAATTCGTGGTTCACACAGGCCCAATATTGCGCCAAACTTATGTATGTATATTCAAACAGGCACAATATTGCGCCAAACTTATGTATGCATGTTCAAACAGGCTCAATATTGTGCCAAACGTATGTACGTATGTTCAAACAGGCCCAATATTGCGCCAAACTTATGTATATATGTTCAAACAGGCCCAATATTGCGCCAAACCTATGTATATATGTTCAAACAGGCCCAATATTGTGCCAAACGTATGTACATATGTTCAAACAGGCCCAATATTGCGCCAAACTTATGTATATATATTCAAACAGGCCCAATATTGCGCCAAAC
>Ga0131853_10019171_pt1 | contig 12449 bp, 6 predicted proteins | sample TergutLab28metaG_FD_92764 | JGI IMG/M metagenome (GOLD analysis project Ga0131853, IMG submission 92764) | Labiotermes labralis P1 segment gut microbial communities from Petit-Saut dam, French Guiana - Lab288 P1 (version 2) (version 2) | ecosystem: Host-associated > Arthropoda: Insects >...
CAGTGAACACTGCATTCCACTGTCAAGGACATTAGCACTGTCACGTGACGTATCAGCTGTGCAGGTTGCAGTATTTGGAACCGCAAGAAGCCCCCACTTTTCTCTGGCCATTATCTCCGTAACGGGTCAACTTTGGATAAGGTGTTTTGGGTTATATCGGTATACTTTAACATAAGGAACACCCTCCCGAAGTCTGGCACAGTCCTCCTGGGACATCCTGTATATGTATATATATATATACACACATATATATACTCAGTATTATTTTTATGTTTATGGTTCCATGCATTGCTGATCTATATTAATAATTGTCCAACGAGATGCAACACAAAGCAGTCTATTTATTATTCTGCAAATTCACTCTACATGTTTCAGGTGTCAACCACACCATCATCAGTAGTACACAAAACTGTAACTATGGCCTCCGGTACTGGTCATATTTTTTGTACAGCTACCTCCCTCCATGGCCAAGGACAAAAAATATGAGCAGTACCAGAGGCTGTAGTTAGAGTTTTGTGTACTCCTAATGATGGGTGTGGCTGACACCCGAAACATGTAGAGTGAACTTGCAGAATAATAAATAGACTGCTTTGTGTTGCATCTTGTTGGACAGTTATCAATATAGATCAATATTACATGCAGCACAGGCAATACATCACACCTACTGGAGCTGGCAGGAGCACCAACCACCCTTCTAGCCTACTGGCCCCCAAGTTGAGGGCAGTACATTCCTTCTGAAAGTTGAAATTTGAGATCCCCTTAAGTGGACACAGCGCCATACCCCAGAAGAATTAAATCCTCACCTACACCACTGCAAAAGTCTCAGAACTCACAAGTTACTGTTTCTTTCTGGCCACGTGAAAACTGCACATATACAGGCCCACAAAGGCGGGAGCAAAATGACAAACAAAGTGTAAAAAATGTATGCACCATGACAAGCAAATCACAAAACATTGCAAACACACATCCAGAAACTCCGTCTGAAGATTTTTGTGATCACATTTGCTTAACCATTATTTATTTACATCCATACACTCCTTTGAATCCCTGCAGTTACTGGTGCAACAGATGTAGTCACTATTATTCGCGTGTTCCCGTTAGGTACAAAATTTTTGCCTATAGGCTCCAGTTGCATCATATTGTGTAACCCTTGTTACTGCTTCCTGGTCACTCGCCATCACGAGGTAGGTGACATCATGGGAATCTTGGAAGCTTCCAGAACATCTCTCTCTTTGTTCGAGCTAGTGAGTAACTGCGCACCTTAACAATCCTTAGCGTGGGTCCGACCTAGTAAGACGCGCCAGCTACGCAGTCTGTAAATTGTGTATAATTTGTCTTCACAGGGAAGTGCAACATTATAATACTGTACTATTTCTGCACAAGGCAGAAGGTGCTTGTGGTTCATGGGGAACAACTATTATCATGATATTTAGTGATGCCAGTTCAGGTATAAGTGTGGTGCAATCACAGAAGTGAAGCATCCAAGTACAGACGTGTTATCGTAACTGTGGTAGGACACAGAGTTAGAGTTTCACCATAGGGATGTATTCATAAACTCGGAAGGAACATTTGTATCGCAGAATTGCATGTGATTAAATAGATTAACCATTTTATTAAACTATCGAAATCAACAGTGTGTTGATGGCACAATAAGTGAGCTTGCATGAGGCAACTAATTTCTTGTAGGAAAGGTACTTCAAGGAACAGTGTTGCTACACACAAGTTGACAAGACACAATAATCCAAGTGACATTTTAAATAATACATGTTATGTGATTCATGTTGGAATTGAAGGACAGACATTTATTAATTATTCGTAGTGAATTTATATATGGTGTACCCTACTTTCTGACAATATAGATTCTTGTTTCTCTGTTTATGTGGAACAGATTGTTCAACCGCACGTTTACGAACCAGAGCGTAAACAATGAGTTCATCTAAGATGGACACCCTGCCAAATACATCTGTACATGGCACTTTGAAAGTAACATCACAAGTAAAATTCTACGGTATTAAAAGGGAGTAATCTTGGAGGACAAATGGTTGAGTCTCACCTCCCAGTCCAATGCACAAAGAACGTTTCAAGATTGGTGGGTGTCAAATCTAGAAACCGTGGACGCCAAGTGATCGGGTGATCAGACAGATGACAGCAATGCCTCTCTACAGCCAGCAAGCGTAGCAAGAACCTTGGGGATCAGGTTTTCCGAAATATAACACTGTTGCTGGGCAAGTGGTTCCCAAAGGTTCAAAGGCGTCACGTTTCTTCACAACATTTCAAACCACCCATCCAACAATGGAGTATCATATCCCAGGGTATGATAGCTCAGAAACAATTCTGTGATAAGCCCAGCAATCATCAATTGCATCAACCTAATCACCGGCTCCTGCACGACGGGTAGCGGATCTCCTTCCCATGGATAGTCCAGGGCGTGGTGCTGACCACCCACACCCATCTTGCGCTAAAGTTAAAAAAAGAGTAAAGCTATACCTCTACTCCCCCGCTGTCCCTTCTCGGCAGGTTATAGGGTGATACCTTCTGTTGCCCTCACTGCCACACATATGGAACTTCCAATACAGAAAATTCTTCATGTATTTTATCATTATCTTTCACACTTCCTCCATCAGTAGAACATGGCGACTGAAATAACGTTCAACATACTCTGTGCACATCCTATATGTGTGATACCTTTAAGCATTCTCTAGGTCTCTTGCAGCAGTGTATCAAGGATATCAGTGGGTGCAGGCAGCTGAAAAATCGATTCACGTATGTACATTTTATTACAGTGATGCACACAGCTAGTACTGACAACAATGTTGATCCTTTTGTACAAAACAGAACTTACTACTGTTCAATACAACTGACAGGGGCAGGCTTAGCCCACCAACCTCAGCTGAAACACAGCCCATGTCTGCGACTGACACTTGCTTCTCAGGTCTTCAACTACAGTACGTACCTTCTGCATGTACTTCAGTCTCATACAAAGATGATTTTTGGAATTCATCAGGCTAATACAGATTGGCACTACGTAAAATATTAAAGTACAATCAAAAAGCAGGCCCCACTGGGAGCACTTAAAAAGTTAAGAATGCAGCTGGCTACTGTAGTCATCAGAGAGCCAAGAAACATAATACAAAAGTCAGACAATAAATAAAACTGAACTTCCAACCATAAATAACAAATCTTAAATGTCTTACTTTAAATACTGAAACACAAGTTCAAGGTGGTGTTTCAGCACTGTAGTAAATGCCATACGGAGGAAGCTTGTCAACAGCTAACAGTGCTTGTTCACATAAAGCAAAGGGCATGGCAAGTACCAACATCATGTCACATGTCCTAAAACTAATACTGATAACAATGTAATGGGGTGAACTCTATATTCCAGTCAGTGCTTACTACTAACCTAAACCAACTACTACTCTTCAAACTATACAATCACTTTCTTAAGTCTTCACTTGTCTTTTAAATTAAATTCAGTGCCAATAACGCAGCAAAGATGGCACTTCAAGACATAACTGTCACCATCTTTCAATAAATTCTTTCTTTAGGCACTGTATTATTGTATGTCCAAGAAAAGTGTTTGCCACAAAGTTTCAACTATATGACAAGGCAGTTTCTGTATCTCCCAGGGGTTCTCATATCTGTAAACGACATTTCGGGATCCTACTACAAAGATGTAACCACAAGGGACGTGCAGTACGCAGCAGAAGTTCCAACCTGAGGGGGGAAAAATCAGATGTGGCAATAACTAAACTGATGGTGGTAAAAACATCCTCCATAATGGCACCTCCACCTTGCTGAAGGCACATTCTTAAAAGACTAGAGAAGCCGGTGTGCATCAGTGAACTTGAAAGTTATGCAAGCTGGAACTTAACTGTTGGTAACGCCACATATGCTGGCCATGATTTCAACAAGCTGCTAGAAAAAGAAAGATGACCTGGTCCTCCAGGTTTGGAGAGTGGGGCACAAGGATGATCAATGCATCCCCATAAAATAAAAACTTAAAGCACGAGTCCTCAAATTATGTTGGCCAGACAGAACCACCTTGGAACTAAACGAAACTAATTAATTCCATGGGGCAGGGTCCTTCCTGAGAAGCTAATGAGGTCCTCAGCTACTCCAGAAAATCCCCGCATTTTATGGACCCCGAAGGTTCATCACCGCATTCACAGGTGCCCACTACCTGCCCTATCCTGAGCCAGGTCAATCCAGCCGAGTTTTCAAAAACATTTTCCAGAAAAAAAAAAATGTGCATCATGTGTCCCAGAGAATATGATACTTTCTTACATACTTAACAAATGCATTTGCCCATTATATGAATTATTAATATGTGGCCACCCAAAAAGCCAATGATTTGAGACATCATCAACATATATTTACCGAAACACCTAACTATATCAAATGTCAGAATTCTATTCAGTTTGTTTCACTTTCCAATGCCTCTAGCAAGTACTGCACACAATATAATTCTTCCCCTAGAAAAGGTCAGAATAAGGAATCTGCTGCTTTGATCACTGCATTGCAAGATCACATCTGGATGCTGATTTGATGAAGTTTCCGCACAATTTTGTGAAAGCAAACATGAATAAGGGTAAGCACTGCCCAACTATAAGAATTACATCCGTTTTGCCACCTAAATTTATACCCACCATTCTTGAACATACAAACTACTCTATGACATCTCAACTTTTAATAAATTACATACATTCCACCTCTCTAAATGTTACTTCCAATTACAACCTACCTCTCAGAACTAAATCTTTTATTCTGTTGCAGAATATATTTCTGTAAATGCATTTCCACCCTCGGCATATCCCATAATGACATAAAACATGTGTCTCTTGCACAATGAGCAGATATTGCATATTACATGAACATTCTTTAAATGCATGTCTTTGTACCTCATTTTAAATAAGAAATACAACAGCAAGTGTAGTGTTACTTGATATGCCAGAAATGGAATCATTTTGTACCACACAAAACTCATGTGCATTAACACAAGAGGGATTACTGAGCACAAACCAAGAAGCAAAAGGTCTGGAGATCAAATATTCTTCACGAATGTTTAATCTCCTAATGTATGAACTATAACCAACCAGCCACTTAGAATCAGTCAAACTGAAAACGAAGTTCTTGCAGGGCCTCCTTTGACGGCTCAACTGCTTCACCAATAGTATAAGGGTTAGAAGACACAATTATTGACTATAAATGATATATCACATCAGTTACAATTCTGAAAAACAAGGCCATCACATTTTGTATTTACTGTCAGTACAGAGTGTGCGACTTACTGACATGTTATTACAATTCAAACCAAGAAATCAACTCTTTGTTGGATTTAACTGTAATATTTAAACTAGAATGCATGGAATGGAGAATGTGAAATTACTGACATGTATTTTACCATCACAGCACACAATAGCCAATTCACCTATCTACACAGTTTTAGTCCAGCATGTTGTGGTCCTGAGACTACAATCAAGGACGAAAACTTGCATAAAGATGTATGCTTTCCTCTGGGTAATTCCCCAGCGTCTGAATTTTATATGCCGACGTTTCGGAACGCTCTGTCTGTTCCACCTTCATAGGCGGGTAGGTACGAAGAATGACTAGGCTTGAGAAATGCTGGGGTATTTATATGGGAAAAGGTTTGGCTTAAAAATATTTTCAGGTACAGGGAAAACATTTCATGCTTAATGTCAAACCCTGCATTGTTTTCCATCAGTGTTACACAAGTTTATTTCCTGTCAATGACTAAGGACCAAGAAATGTATGAAAAAATCACACAAATACAGTCATGCACCACATAATAACACTGCAGTCTCAAATGACGGACCGAATATACGACGTTGGTCCCATAAGATTATAATAATACTTCCCACTGTGTTACAATTGCCTACAGTATTCAGTACAGTAACATGCTGTATGGGTTTGTAGCCTAGGAACAATAGGCTATACCATATAGCTTAGGTATGTAGAAGATTTGTGTAAGTACACTTTCGCACGACGACGAAATCACCTAACGACGCATTTCTCAGAATGTATCCCTGTCGTTAAGCGATGCACAACTGTGCCGGTAAATGAACAGTTTGCTTTGTGTTATGATGGTATAACAACAGTCACAATTACATAACTAGTAACACTATATACATAACAAATGTGTTAATAACTCCCACTGTGGAAGTTAAGGATTAACTCATTCAATGAATGGAGCTCTTCTTTCCTTGGCAATACAGACTGATTGGGGACTTTGCCTCATCAAATCACAGACATTCTCTACCCACTACCTCCACCGGCGGGGCTACTTACAAATCATCAGTCCGACAGCTTTCACCAACTAACGTGTGTTATCAACAACAAAACGCTTTGATTCAATAACACATACAATGTCACACTGACAGTTGCTTTTACGTTGCTTCTGTTCAACCTCACAAGAAATTGTATACTGTACTCGATATATCTCTGAACATGGTTTACATTCACTTTTGAATTAAGCATTCATTTCAGAAAACGAAAGAACCTGGACCAATCACACATTCCATTACCACCAAGAACACATGAACAGATACCAAATGTTACCCACCACATTCAGTCAGTGGCAACTAAAGCACTATATTCAAACAATCTGCATATCGTGTATCATCAGAATGAGCACTTGCATTTCTTAACCTAAATACTCTTTTTAACTCCAGTCACACCAAAAGGCCAGTACTGGTATACAGCCATTCTAAACACGTGATGGTGTTGAATCCACGAGGCAACTTTGTTAGAAAAAAAAAAATAGAAGATGACACATGCTGCAAAAAATGTGAAATACACTAGCTGTACGTGCTAACAGACGGAAATATTGATTTACATTGTTTACGTGTATTTTACATAATTATACTGAGAGTTCACTGCACTTGTTTCGCTTAACCCATCTGTGCCCACACGAATACATCTACACCATCCAGACAGTTGTTTCCAAAAGTGATTTAGTGCCATCCCTCAGTGAAAATTTAAACAAATAATTTTTTTTTATTACCAAATATTTTATTGGCATTTTTATAATGTTTCTGTTGTAAGAATTCATATTTACTATATTTAAAAATAACTTCTGTAAGCTGCATAGTAACTACAAGGGGTAAAAAGTATTTACACGTATCAGTCTTCCTTACAATTTACCTTCATACACTTCAAACCATGTAAAAGATCCACCACTCCTGGACCTCGTAAAATATAAAACATGCTGTCAAACAGTACATATGTCACAGACAGAGGACCAAAATGTTGAGTGCAAATGGGTTAAACTGCAACAGGAAGGAAATGTGAGAATACAAAATTCTTTCACTTCACAGCATTTCTACATGCTACAGGATCTCCAAAAGCTGGGCCATGACAGAGAATTGTATTATAGAAGCTGTGGAAATGCTAAGAACTTACATATGACAGTCACGGTTTTGGTGCGTCAATTCATGAAGCTACATCTGTTTTGTGTTTTCCTGATAAGCGGAGCACACTCAGAAGATATCCTTTGCTGGACAAAACCCCACGGCACTTCACATGTACTTGGAACCGCAGTGCCCAGTGTAGTTCAACAGAATTCAAACGATTATCAGGACGTGATCCAAACAACTCATTCAAGGCAGCCCGTGGCAGAATTTCTACAAAAAAAAATTACATTTCTCATTCTGTAAATACTGTTCCACTTATTTTACAGTCAAAAAACACTGTACCCTACTTTCTTGAGAAATATGTATCATTATGCATAACCCCAATTTCAGAACTGTGTGTGTGTGTGTGTTATCGAAGTTTTATTTATTCACCTACTGATGCACTAGTGAGTTGTCTTTTAAAAAAACAATATCAAAATTTACATTAGTGGGTCCCTGTCACCACGGCATGGCGCATCCTCAGGTTGCAGATAGAGGAACGGCCTCCGATAAGGAGGGTGGCTGCGAATAAATTGAATAAGCAGTCGCGGACAGCCGACGAGGGGTGGTCCTCCAGCTTGGGGGTTGGGCGAGGTGCTAACAACCCCTCCCTGTAAAACAATTATGTTACGAAACATTCACATGCAGGATGCTTGCTCTGGAGTGTGGACACTTGTGAGCGCGGTAATGAGCCTTCGGGTTCCGTGAAATACCAGTTAGCTGCTCAAGAAGGACTCTGTACCATGGAGTAAGTAAGTAAGTATTTACATTAAAACAGCTCCAACATGTTTCAGTGTTACAGTTACACCACCATCAGAATGGGCATTAATATGTGCTTACTAAATTTGCGGCTGTTAAAATAGTCCATTAAAATACATCAGTGTGTGGTTAATATGGTGGTGGTGTGGCTGCTTATATTGGGTCATTATTGGTGTCTGTATATTGCACTGTTTGGCAGTAGACTGAGTTAGGGAATGCGTAGTTGGTTATGTGCCGTTTCAGCCAGCTCATACAAAGAATTTACGTAAATTTTAATAATGTTTTTAAAACAACTCACTAGTGCAATAGTTGGTGAATAAATAAAACTTTGATAATATCAAGTTGCATGGTATGAATGTGAAATATATATATGCCTTCAGTGTTACTCTCAGCACAGGAGGCTGCTTGTATGCCACACCGGTATTACTGACAACCTAAAATGAAAATAGTATCATGATCAGATACCTCTAGTGGCATGATGTTTGCATCATGTTTCATAGAAAACCATCAGCAGGCTCAAAAGGTACCAAAAGGACAGGCATGGTAACATTTCCTCTTCAATATTAACAACAGAAAAAAAGCTGCAAAGCTTGTATTTATAAATCAAAAACCCCTTGTAACTTCAACAATTCAAGCATGCAACCCACACACAAAGAATAAAATAATATAGTACAATTCATTCTTACAATAAAACCAACTAGATGCACTAATTTCTCAAATTCATTTTCGGAATAAAACTCTACATGTTTCAGACAGCTCCTCTGTCCATCATCAGGAGTTTTTCACTGTACACAGAGCAATGGTATATGTCATACAGGTTTGCTGACAGCTTGCGAGCAGGATCAGGCCGTTTGAGAAATTTACGCATCTAGTTGGTGTTGTTATAAGAATTTATCATGATGTATGGTCACCTGAACGTCAAAATACAACAATTCACTACGCCGAAGAGCAACAAGAAATGTACTGCAGGCATGTAGCCTTTCACAGTGGTGCAGGTAAGATCTCTGCTCTTCCGGGATGTTATCCGTTACAAATCACTAGTCAACAGACCCACACACAAAAATTTCAAGAAGATAACTCACCTCTGTCCTCATCATAATTGCCTTATGATTTGAATTAAAGCAAAAAGAAAAAAAAGAAACAATTAGGTCTAAGTTCAAGAAAAGATACACTTCATATAACAGCACAAAAATCATGCAATGGCAGTCATCCATGTAACAATACATCAGTGATTCAGATTCAATCACTGTAAGACCCGAAATGCATTTCCAACTGATCAAAAAAAAAAAAAAACCTCCAAGTGAAATATGATCAAATATGGTAACAGACCCGACTCTACAGACTGTATTTACCTGAACAAAGGGCATTATTTATTTTCCTAATTCATAACCTTAAAATGTAAGGGGTTAACCTTACAACTACATACAAAGCTAAACATGTTCTGTACAGATATGTTCCTGAAAACTGAAGCTAATGAAGGAGGAGGGCCTAATTCTTATATGCATGGTTATCTGATATATCGGTAAATATGATACTACAATATCAATGCATTCAGAAACTGCAAACAAAAACATAACAACTTACCAAAAGGATCACTGTGTGTCAGAAGCTGAACGTCGTGTTCTTTTGTGAAGACCTGGAGTGCAGGCGGAACAACACAACAACTTGTCAAGCTGATCTGAATAATACTTGGCTTTATCTAGAATAATAATTAAGTTTACATGATACACTTTTACACTAACTAGCAAGAAAAAAATTATTTTTGATCTGATACATACAACATTCACATCTACCTTTGCCGACACAATGGTTTCAGTCACCACTGTGTCGCAAGTGAACTATACCCTCCTTCATCGATCTCTCAAAGTCCCTGGTAGATGAGCCCCCTTCCAGTTTCCCCAGCAGGGCCCCTATGGAAAGAGATGCCCATCTCAAGAACCTTTTCTACCTATCCTCCAGTGTCCCCAGCAAGGGAGCCCTCCAAAACAGAAGGCTAACTTGATTGGTCACACCTTGCATGGAAACTGACTTCTAAAACATGTTAATGAAGGAAAGATAGAGGCAAAGATGGAAGAGCCAGGAAGACATGGAAGAAGACATAAGCAGCTACTGGATGACCTGAAGGAAACAAGAAAATACTGGATGTCAAAACAGGAAGCACCAGATCACTCTCTCTGGAGAACTCACTTTGGAAGACAATTTGGACGTGTCATGACACAGACTAAATAACAACATCTTGCAAGTATTACACTTAACATCGACCAGCACAACAAAATTCCATTACATATACCCCTCTAAATTTACTTCAACAACACAATCACCATTCCACTCACATGTCAATAAACCACAGATGTGGCCCCTGCAATTTTACTGTGATATACATTCGTCAAGCACCTACCCACTTTGCTACTTTACCCTACAAACATTATACCCAAATCCTAAATGGCAAGGTTCCATTTAAGCAGCAAAATCATGTAACTGTCATACCATCAAACAAATCACCACACAACAATAGTATTTGAATATGCCTGATTCAGTATGTTGGCAGCTGCATGATTCAGCATGCACCAAAATGACCATTCATTACAACAGCCATTTGCATCCAACGCAGGAGAAAGTTTCAGTTTTCTGATAAGCACATCTGGTTTTCTTTCCACAATGATTGAGGTTTCCTGTGATTAGCAAATGAAGCTGCCGAAGTATACGGCATATAGCAAAGGACACCAGTTAACTAAATTTGAAAATAAAGTAGTCATGTGGAAGTATTCTTTAACTAAATTCCTGAACAAGATATAAGATTTCTAAGAAGCTCTGTACACACTTTATGACACAAGAGGCTACTCTAATGTCACAGTAATTTACCACAATCAGTAATTTCAACATTGCACACAAACCTTTAAGGTAATGACATTTAAGTTGGCCTGAAGAGGATGTATGGAAATCCAACTGCTGTTAGATCAATTTAATTTCGTTGAACAAAAATAATAATGCGACAGCCCCTCAGAATTTTTTTACAGCTTTCAATTTTGACAGGGGAAATTAATGACAGGAGACAAACTATAAACAAGCCTACACATATTTTCTTATAATAAAAGCCACCTAGAAGCACTGTTTCTCAAATCTGACTGTCTGCTAGCAGAGAGTCAACATAACTAGCATGACAGATACCTACTGCTGTGTACGCCGTGTTGAGATTCCTGATGATGGACAGCAGATCCGTCCGAAACATGTAGAGTTCTTTATCAAAATAAATTTGAGAAACAGTGCATCTCGTTGGCTTTTATTATAAGAATACATCATGATGCAGAGTCCTGTGAATGTCAAATCCTACACATATTGTTTAAAAAACTGTGTATAAACAGTTACAAATGTAAAGACTGCAAAACTTCAAGATACCACAAAGTCAGAGTAATAGGATGATAAAAGAAGTAACACATCCTCCACACCAGAAAGCTATGCAATAGAAATCATGGTGCCTCATATTACATTTTTGTGAACATCCTTGGCTCACAAAATGAGAACTCAATTACACTGACATTAGTTTACAGAACACCTCATCTGCACCACCAGATACTTTCCAGTCCAACCACCTCCACATCCCTGTCATACTTCTTGGTTACAACACCACCTGTTAATAAGGACACAAATTATTCAGTCCCTTTCACAAAGTTATGACTGAATCTGACCATATGCGATTACCCCCAGAATGGCCACATTCTGTTCATGCAGCCAAATCACCTCCCTCCACTGCATTCAATGATGCAAGTCACACATAGTTTTCAGGTTTTAATGGTGGGTGCTCTTTCAAAGGAAAACTGTTTTTTTGGGCTTGTATACAGCATCCTGAAGGGTCATTCATATGATTTGAAGTAACTGGGAGGAAGGAATGTTGTGTACACAAGAAAGTTAAAGGGAATTCTAACAAGTCACAGCTAAGGAAAGTGGAAGAGGAAACACAGCTTGTACCTGCTGATATAACTGATACATTCCTTCCTCCAAATTACTCCAGCATCCCACCTAACCCACACAGTCAGTCACACACAAGACTGATGTAATACATTCCTCTGAAACATCACAACAAACCCAAAAACATAGCCATCATTCAAATACATTTTTAATGTTGTATCAACAGATGGGGGGGGGGGGGGGGAAAAAAACCCTAAAAAACCCAAAAAAAAAATTAAACAGTCAAAAAGAAAAACAGTGAATATTAAACACCTGAAAAGCCCAAATCCATAACCGCCCAAAAAAAGCCAAACTAAAAACGATAAAACCCAGGCC
>Ga0131853_10019173_pt1 | contig 12448 bp, 10 predicted proteins | sample TergutLab28metaG_FD_92764 | JGI IMG/M metagenome (GOLD analysis project Ga0131853, IMG submission 92764) | Labiotermes labralis P1 segment gut microbial communities from Petit-Saut dam, French Guiana - Lab288 P1 (version 2) (version 2) | ecosystem: Host-associated > Arthropoda: Insects >...
AAAGTGTTGCGTCCATTTATCCCAAAGGTGGGTAGATTTGTACTAAAATATGTGGTGTCCTGTCCTTGAACACGGCCATTTTCACAGACTTCATTTGGAGAACCTCAAACCTCGCTTGTAAATGTTTAAGTTTAAAAATGTTTACGTCTGACATCCCGTTTTGCACCAATGACATGAACTGTCAATGTCGGTCTCATGTAAATGGACATACATTTTTTATACCTCTACCAATAAATATGATGCGCAGTTTTTATCACAGAATCTCAATTGATTTGCATAAAGACAAACTTCATTGACCCGTGAATAGAAAAAAAATAACTTTGCATGTGCTACTTTGACTCTAAAACACATTTTAGAGGATTCACTGTGCTCCAGAAACGGAGAACTGCCGTGACACTTTGAACAACATAAATAATGTAAACTAACTGCTTTAAATAATGCGCTTGATGTACTCGTAAGTGAATGAGTGACTGAGTCACCCTCCAGATCGATTGTTATAGAAGTAATCGATTATTAACTATCAGAATTGATCACTGTCAATTACTATCGATGGTTACAGTGTTTTAGTGTACTGGTTGTGTATAGTATGGCGGAACGTCACATGACGGCAATGTGGCTAGTCCACAACGCAAAGATTCAGTTCATACATCACAGAAAACAGTTCGCTTTTGTCAGGAAGACCAGTCGGTTATGTTTTAAGAGAGACAAAGGTTATGTATTTTTATCATTATATGGGACAAGATATGACATTCGGAAAGTACGAAAACACAATTTGGTAATAGCTAGGTAGGCTGTTATATCATGAAACACGTCTGCAGCATTCTTACTTAGTGTGGCAATTTTCCTGGCTCATCCGCCACATAATGTGGCGTGCCTCAAAATCCTGCTCTTAACGCCTGTTGTATAAATTTTCTTCGGTCTCGGAATCCTTTCTGTTTGTACAGTAAATTCTGTTTCGGCGTTCTTCCGCCATAAGAAGAGCATGACGAAAAACACGCCGGGATGCAGAGGGATCTGGCTGATCCGCGGATTATGAGTTGAGGTCTGACAGCAACTTTATCTAACCCACTTCGCTAAAATTTGTGGGTGTTGCTTGGAAGTTTCTTGAGAATGCAGGTTTATTTCGTACCACATCTCTCTCTTTCTATCGCCTTTCTTTCTTTTCTACTTTTCTTTTTTCATTTCTCTTTCATTTCCTGTCTTTCCCTTTTCCATTGTCTTTTCTTTCTTCTTTCTTCTCTTTCTAAGCAGTATTGCTTCGTTGTTAGTGACTGAATCGAGCAAAATGCCCGTGTAGAAAAGTCTTTTAAAAACTGCAAAGTACGCAACGAATTACTAATTTTGCTGAATTAAGGTGTAATAAGAAAGATTTTGTTACAGATCCAGGTACATATTTAGACAACGTTAAATATACATGGTTTAATAAAATGAAAGAATTTTAAATGGTATCTGTGTGTATTTAATGGAGAGAGGGCTAGCCCCTTAACAACACCATAAGAAACTGTAACGGAAGTAAATTTCCTTGCAAGCAGATAAGTAAGTGATGACAGCAATTAGGACTGTCTGCAGGCCTGACAGAAATTTTCATGCAGCCCACAGTATGAGCTGCTACACACCGATTTTAAATTTTCGGAATGTTTCGTACATGGATTCGTCACAAGACCGAGTGGGCCACACTCTGCGTCATTAAGAGCTTCAAAAGTGTATTCTGCTAACTGATGTTCAATATAGTATTTAATAATTCAACTGACTGCCAACTTCTTGCGCAATTACTGGGGGTAAGCATATACTGGCAGCGTCTTGTACTCGTTCTAGCTCTAAGTGGTAGCTGGACTCCTGATTTCAAGTGTTTCCTTAGAGGACCCGAAATACTTACGGACATGAACAACCACAACACAATATTTCTGGTAATTTAGTCACTAACTTGATTATTGTTTATCTCTTAATATTGCATTTTCCAGATTATAACCGGCCAAATCTCAAAGTCGTGAACACGAGTTCCACCCAGGGAATATTACGCGTGGTGGTCACAGGAATTTTTAGTTTCTACCTACTAGATAACAATAAGGATATTTGTGGCTTCGATTCATTAGTTTCATTAACACAGTCACTTAATTCTTACACTTTACTATTCACAATCAATCTAATTGTGTCCGGCACTGTTACAAATTGTACCAATCAATGCATCTCTTTACTATCGCACTTTTTCCCTTTCAACCTGCTCTCACGAGCGTCAGCTAAGAAGTCACCCACTCAGCCTGTGCAAGCTTCACGGCCTCTACCCTTATCAAGCCTAACAGCTGGCTGATTGTTGTATACCGAAAGGGGTATAGAATGTCCCGTTCCCAGAGAGGCAAAGCGGCTGTATCGTTGAAACCCTAGCTAAAAGCATGCCGCATTCCTTCGCGTGACAAACAGTCATAAACTTAATACCATTAACCTTGAACTCCGCAACGTACAACGTACCTGTGTATGGCACACAAAATTAATCATTTTACTCTAAGTGCCAAATTTCTCTTTATTCTGTCACGTACTTTCGCCTGTTTCTCTGCCAAGCAAACTTTTCATCTGGCTTCGAACCAGGATCAACGGTAACAACTTCTCCCCCCTGAATATAAATTTTTAAGTTACGCCGTAAGCTGATAAAATTTAATTCAATGCCGTTCACATTACATCAACCACGGTACACACATTTCAAAACACAGTACATTTAAACCTTCAGTACTTTATAACTTTTATAAGCCTAGTCTTCTTGTTAAGACTTTCAGTAATTAGATGTTGCCAACAAAACTTGGAATATAAATGCTTGTATGATTAACTTACGTGCTACTAAGGCAGGGTGGCAAAAAAAACCCAATTATCAAATTACAACTACACAAATAAACCCAGAATAAGAACAGTAATAGTAGTAGTAATAATAATAATAATAATAACAATAATCAATCAATACACATATATTGCTAGGATTACTTAAGATCACAATAGTCATAATCATTTTTTTCAGTAAATTACATCAGACATCTGAACTGCTTAGCCAGTAAATTCTAACCTCATTCTCTACCCAACTTCCCTGTATGTATATGAGTTATATCGCACACATTCATAAAACCATTGCATTCACTCGGTATGCGTATCTGTTGTGTTTGCTAGGGGAAAAAAACAATTTTTTTTTAACCAACACAAATCTCAGTAACTTTAATTGCTGCCTACCGCATTAGAGGTTTCTTCTTCTTGGTAAGACTTCAGGGACTTTTTATTGAATTCTCCTCTAACCTTCCCACTGGTGGTCGATAGCTCACACGTGGATGGCGGTATCACCCTAGGAATTATGTACGGGCCTTCCTTCATACGGATGAATAAACTTAGCCGTCACACCGACCGCTGCACCTGAAGCTGGTTGTGCCCTCACAAGAGCCTTTTCGCTCACCTTGGGTTCCCACGTCTTGTTTCCCGTCTTTCTCCGTTCCCTTCGGTCTTTTGCCTTCTTCCTCATCCTTGTATATGCTTTCATAACCTTATCACCTATGGTTTCTGGTTCAGGTAGGTTTTCCGGTGATTTTGTAAGGATCTTTTCAAATAAGTCCGGCTTCTTTGCCTGGAATAAGAGTTAGACAGGTGTGAAGCCGGTTGAGTCAGCCACTGCAGTGTTTAACTATTCCTCTATCTTAGGGAGCAGTTCTGCCCACTTCCTGTGGTTTTGGCTACAATAAATTTTACAAAATTTAGAAATTTCCCGCATACATCTCTCACTGGGGTTAGCTTGCGGATGCCGAATAGGTGTAAATCGAACCTGCATGTTGTGCTCAGCCAACCTTTTCCTCCATGATGGTGACTGAAATTGCGTACCATTATCGGAGAAGATGAACTTAGGTTTAATTACCTGTGTGAAATAACGGTTAACTAATTTGTCCAGGCACGAGCGGGTCGTGGCTGCCTTTAGTGCGTACTGTTTTACGTGCTTAGAAAACACGTCGTAGCACACCAGTATATATTTAACGCCTCCTCTTGCCACTCTTAAAGCTCCAAACAGGTCCAGAGCACACAGCTCTCCCGGTCTTGCTGGCAAATAGCTTCTCTCTTGGGTCGTATAGGACTTGTTCGGATATTTCACCCGCTGACATGTATCGCACCTGGCGATAAATTTTATAATTTTCCTGCCTAAGTTCATAATATGAAACGAGAGGGCAATCTGGTCCATGCATTTGTCCACACCTAGATGACCAAGACTCGCGTGTACATAATTTATTACTAGATTTATCCAGTGTGCTTGGCAACATATGCCTCCAAAAGGGATGATGCTTTTGATCCATACTGTACAATATTCCATTCGAAAGCCTGTACTTGGGGTACTTATTTAGTCTTTCCATTATTCTAGGTAGTCTTTTGCCGGCTGCTTGTTGGGTGGCGAGGTCCTTCAATTCATGTGTCACGCCTGAGTCTATTTTGAGGTTGATAGCATGCACAGTGAGGTTGGCCGGCTGCCGCAGGTCCCGTAATTCATTTTCTGTTAATCCTGCAGGGTTTCTGCTAGGCACATCTGCAAGGTAATTGCTCGAGCCCGTTATATGACGGATCTGAATATCGTACTGCTGCAATTATATAACCCACCTGGCAACCCTGCTGGAGGTCAAATGTACATTTATGTAAAAAAGATAAGGATCTGTTATCAGTATACAACATTACCTTATGTCCAAAAATATAAATCTTGAATTTTTGGAGTGTGTATGCAATTACAAGGAGTTCCTGCTCGCAGGTGGAATACCGTCGTTCTGCCAGTGTTAGCACAAGCGATGCTGTTGACACTATTCGGGTTTCGCCATTCTCTTGGGTCTGCATCAAGACTGCCGCTACGGCCTTCAGTGTGTATTATATATGGCAGGTTAACATTCGGATGGACCAGGTGGATGCTGTGCGCGAATCTTTCGCGTAGTGTCTCAAAAAACGACTGCATTTTGTTGGACCATTTCCATTTTCTATGCTTTTGTAATAGTACAAGGAGTGGCGCGACATAGCTCGCGTAGTTAATTATAAAACGTTGATGAAAGCAGCAGACTCCCAGGAACCTCCTAAGTTGCTTCTGATTCCTCGGTGCCGGATACTTCAGTATGGCCTCGATTCGTTGTTGATCAGGCATTAATTTTTCTCTGCTGACTACGTGACCAAGAAATTTTATTTCCGGCTTGCAAATGCTACATTTCCGCACATTTATCGTGAATCCAGCAGAGGTGAGTTTATTTAGCACTGTGTCAAGGTGGTCCATATGCTGGTCAAAATCGCGGGGAAATGTGAGGATATCGTCCACGTAATTTATGACGTAACCGCATGTCTCGTCTCCCAGCACTGTTTGCAACGCTCGCACAAACCCAGCCAGAGAGCTACGAAAGCCATAGGGAATTCGTTTGTACTCGTAGACCTTTGATTGAAATTCGAATGCTGTATACTTCCTAGATGCCTCGGCAAGCGGAACTTGCACGAAGGCACTGCTTAAGTCCAGCGTGGTTATATATCGGGTTCCGTGAAATCTTTGTAATATCTCCTGCATCGGCGCAAACTTCGTTCTGTCAGGTAACGTAACTTGGTTTATTTTGCGCGCATCCACGCAGATCCGTGGATTCTTGCCTTCACTCTGCACTACCGTAAGAGGATTTACGTACCCTGAATGCGACTCTTCCAGTATATCATCCTTCAGCAATTGCCGTATTTCCTCGCTAACCGCTGGTCGCAAAGGGCGTGAATAATTAGACTTCAGAAACTGACCTTGCACTTGGAATGTGTACTCAAAGTCTCTACACTTGCCGGGTTTCTTTGTCAAGTTTACCTGGTGCTTCTTCAATATGGCAGTCAATTTTTGTTTCTGGTTAGACGTTAAATTTTCCATCTCGTTTATCAATTCACGTATCTGAGTCGTGTTGATGGCTCTGTCATCTGTAACAGTTTTTATGTGTATCAGTTGCCAGTTCTGTGTCACCAATGGTTCCTTCTTCGTAGCGTCCAAGTCTGCTCGCGGCACACACATCATAATTATTCATCAATTCCTCGCCTCTCCTATTGCTTTCACGGTCATCACTGGTTCCGTCACTGGAAAAATACGCATTCCGCCTACATCGCGTCACTTGCTCAGAATCATATATCGTAAAATTATCATCATCATCACCACTGGCTCGCTCGCCAAACGGACACCCTCTACTATTTTCCTTGGACTCGCTACGTGGAACCACATCGACTTCACTGACTGCTCCATTTCGCAAATGGTAATTGATGTAATCAGCAGTTGCTCTATTTGTCGTTAAGCTAGCTGCTACCTGCATGCAATCTAAGCACGTTGTTGTGCTGTGGTCAGCCGGATCGAGATCACTTATGTCTATGAATTGAATATTATTGTCGTTCGCGAAGTGATGTCTGGACACCTTACCATCTCTCTCCATGGTGAAATACTGCACAGGGAAGTTAATAATAATGTTGTTCATTCGGCAAAATTCCACACCAAGAAGTGCCTGAGTTAAAATCTGAGGCGATATTAGAAAAATGTGATCGACCACAATATCGTCGATATAAATAGGCATCATTGCCTGCACGCGAATACGCTTGCTTTTACATCCAAATGCACTGATAAGTACGGCGTTCTGTACCCCTAGCTCTAGGCCTTCCACACTTTCAGATCTCAATTCGTGATACAGCTCTTCGTCAGAAGGCTAATCTGGCTCCCTGTGTCAATCACAGCAGGTATACGTTGATTACCAATACATATAGGAACCCTTGGGCAACTGTTTAGCTTTTCCTCGTTTACGTAAAACATATATAAAATCTCGTCTTTGTCTGGTGTGTACTCTTCAGTAAGGCTTACTTCGTCTGTTCTGGAAATTTGTCGAGGCTTATCGGGCTTGTTGCCTGAATCTGTTTTAGTTAGTTCCGCTGTAACTAACTGGCACTGACTTGAACCCGGACATTTTACTTCCTCACCGAACGGTTTACGCCCACTAAACGCGTTCTTTAATTGTTTAAATCATCGCCGGAGTCGCGGTTCGGCGGTCTCCGTTGTTGGAAATTCGGCCTTGTATCTTCAAGTTCGGGGTTCGAAATTTTGTGCCGCAGGATTCAAGGATAAGCTGCTGTCTTGTGTCCTATGGCTATGCCTCCGTCCTTCCTGCTCCCCCCAGCCAGAGTCGTAACGCCCTCTTCTGTCGTGTCTATTCGGCGAACCATAAGCTCTCTGTCTGTCAAAGTTGGATCCATTCGTGTGTTGTACGTACTGACTGTACCCGTTTGCTATCACGTCGGTTCCTGTCTGTCCTATAACCCCGCGGACTATACTGGGGTCGCCGGCTCGCGTCATTTGTTTCCGAGTTCTGCCTCGGGTTCCTGTAATCGTCCCGGGCTTCCAAGGCGTCTAATTTCCCCAGCAGGTTTATTGCATCTTGCGTCGTCTTAAAGTTTCCACTAATCAAGGATCTTTGAACGACAATGGGGTAGTGTGAGGTCAGTGCTCCTACTAAGTCTTCTTCCGACATAGCTGGTTGGAGGTTCGCGGCAAGGTTGGCATATCTCAAATGATGAGACGTCATGGATTCGCCATCTTTTCTGGTAAATTTGTCCTGATAGATTGAGCATCTGATCCTAGATTGAATGGGAGAATTCCATAAACATTTTGTAAATAGCGTATTGAAATGTTCATAATAATGTAGCTCACAGTACACGGTACTGAACCAACTTTTAGTAATCGGGTCTGTCACTGCTCGCATGGCTAGCGGCAATGTTAGGGATTCGGGGACATTTTTGATCCCGTAATATTCATCAAGATCGCGCAGGAAGTGCAATACTATTTGATTCGAGCAATCATGAATATTGGGCAGGGTCAGTTTATTCATAGGGGAGTTATTTGCAAACACATCAGATTTCACATTTACAATAGCATTTGGCTGTGATGTAGCGTTACCACACACACAGAGTACTACAATTATTAACACTACAATTGCCCATGTGGTAGTTACCAGCACTAGCTGCTACTTCTAAATTCGATTGGCTACTATTTTCTACATCGACGGCCGTCACTGGCAGTACCTGACTGGGTATCGCACTATCAGTTAACTGTCTAGCTGCTAGCTGTCCCCGCAAGTATGTAATTTCCGTGTTTACCGTCTGAATACTGTTCTGTGCCACTGTTTCAATCTCAGTAACCCTATCTTCAACTAATCTGACACTGTCTTTCACCTTGTCCATTTCTCCCCCAGCCTTATCCTGCCAAGTTACTTGCTCCGAGTTCATTTGTTCCCTGAACTGACTGTAGTCTTGCCCGAATTGTTTCAAACTATTTTCTGTCTCTGTCCTATACTCCTTAATATCATCAAGTAGGTGTCCCTCTCTAGCATTCGTTTCTTGGGATATCCTGCCTGTCATTTTTCTAGTAGCTACCTCATGTGCGTCAATCTCTTCATTCAAAGAATCACTTACACCTCCTTTAGTTGCAGTGACTTCTTGAATCTTACGTTCAGTGTCATTTCGCAAAGTACAAATATCAGTAGACAATTTCTTAACTTCATTGTGTAATTTTTGTGTCAGTTTTTCAGAAAGTTTTTCACTCTCCTGTCGTATCTTAGCTGTTATATTCTCTGTCGCTGCCTGCAATTTGGAATCTAATTGTTCAGTAATAGTTAAAAAATCTGATCTTAAATTTAAACACTCAGCTTGGAATTTTGAGTTGTTTGTTTCTATTATTGTTACAATGTCCGTTCTCAAGGTAGAAAGAGCATGCTTAGATGACATACCGACACTTACTTCAGTTGTGACTATACTGCCAGCATTATTATCTTCACACTCTGACATAACAGTTCCTTCTGTTTCTGCCCCCTGATTGACTGCAGTATTGTCAAGACTACTAACTTAATCGACCTCATTACTGCCTGCACGAACAATACTGTCCTCCAGAAATGCAATGCTTCGGTTACGGAGGTGTCTACCCGCCATTTCCCTTCCACTAGTAACCTCACATACAAACGCAAGCTCCACGATTCGCCCTTCACTTACTTGGGGTGCACAGTTGTGAGACTAAAGGTGGCAACTGTGGTCGTTGTAGGCGTATGTCTTCTTGTAGCAGGCGGCGAAGGTACGGCGGTTGAAGGTCTGTTTATCAGCAAAAGATGTCCTCTGCCTACGGCTCGGTCCTTCGGTTCGGCTGTGGTATTGACGGCAGCGTGAAGTCGTCGCTCTACGTCGGAAGACGATACGGTTGATTGTTGTTCCTGTTTGCACCTGGCTCTTGAAGTCAATTTCCTTCTTCGACGTTTCGAGCCTATCGTGCCCCACAGTTGTGCGCCAAATTTGCTTTAACCGGCCAAATCTCAAAGTCGTGAACACGAGCTCCACCCAGGGAATATTACGCGTGGTGGTCACAGGAATTTTTAGTTTCTACCTACTAGATAACAATAAGGATATTTGTGGCTTCGATTCATTAGTTTCATTAACACAGTCACTTAATTCTTATACTTTACTATTCACAATCAATCTAATTGTGTCCGGCACTGTTACAAATTGTACCAATCAATGCACCTCTTTACTATCGCACTTTTTCCCTTTCAACCTGCTCTCACGAGCGTCAGCTAAGAAGTCACCCACTCAGCCTGTGCTAGCTTCACTGCCTCTACCCTTACCAAGCCTAACAGCTGGCTGATTGCTGTATACCGAAAGGGGTATAGAATGTCCCGTTCCCAGAGAGGCAAAGCGGTTGTATCGTTGAAACCCTAGCTAAAAGCATGCCGCATCCCTTCGCGTGACAAACAGTCATAAACTTAATACCATTAATCTTGAACTCCGCAACGTACAACGTACCTGTGTATGGCACACAAAATAAATCATTTTACTCTAAGTGCCAAATTTCTCTTTATTCTGTCACGTACTTTCGCCTGTTTCTCCGCCAAGCAAACTTTTCATCTGGCTTCGAACCAGGATCAACGGTAACAAGATTATACATAGGTGTTTTGTAAACATATTACGGTGGCATAGGAACTTTAACATTTCACCGATCGGATTCACCCAACTTATTGACTTTACTTTACGCAGGCTAAAAACGGTTACTGTTCTTTTGCGGTAACTAAAACCCTCGTTCTCATTTCTTTTCCACTACTTGATTTTTTTTCCCCTTCCCTGATTTTCAATTGGCTGTCTTTTAATTTCACTCTTTCCTAATAGGTCCAAAAGTTAAAATTTTTAAATTCTGTTACGTGATTGGCTACAAATGACCTAAGGTTGCCCGCCGTGTTGTGACCTGTATGAAACTCAAATGAGCTTTCTAGCCGTTTTTCTTAATGTGTACGCCTGACTACCATCCATCCTCCCCCGCAAGATTTAAGAGGTCCAAAACTGTCGAAGCGTAGAAATTTCCACTATTTCAAAAATGAACTGAACCCATTTATTTTGACATTGACATACTGCGACAACTGTCAGACCATTCTGGCCACTCGCAACGCGCAAAGTCCCAACCTTTCAAAACATTCCTATATTTTTTATGTCTACTATGCCTTACCACCGGCCATTTCAATTTCACTTGTCCAATACATCGTGTCTTAACAAAGGTGCAACGGTTATAGTCTCTTCAGTTTGATGTGTACAAAGTTATGTACATAATGTCATTCAGCCTCTTCTCATACCTTACTGCTCTGTCATCAGTAGAATATGGTAAAATTTACAGTTTTTGTATTTTTATAAGGTCTTGAAGGACGTCTGGTTGTGCTGTTCAAATTGACTTACATAAAACCTTTCACTTCTCATCCTGTTTGTTTGAAACCAGGTAAATGGAGGAGATATGACAAGTATGTTACTTAACCCACCTTGGATTAATGCCGACTCTGAAAAGCCTACTGGTTAGAGATGATAAGGACGAAGTGATGGAGCAGGAAACTGGTGTTTCGTCTCCAAGGAGCAAGTCCTGACGACGAGACCAAACTGCGGATTGTGTCACTGTCTTGACTCGGTCCAGTAAAACAGGACGATAACAGAAAAAAAACAGCCATTTTGAAACTTAGTAAATACAAAATCAGAGAAAGAACACGGTTCCTAACTCAGAGCCACTATAACGGTCAGCATTTTTTTTGCCTGTTCCTATAACGTTGTCAGTATTTAGATACCACAGTGAACATTTTCTTGAAATGTACTGCAGCAACACGACAATGTTTATGACCTGCTTTGAAGATGGAGGCAGTAACCTTATCTGAAAAGTACGTAACAAATTATCGGTCGACATATTATCACATCGCACAATACTTGAACCTTCATCATCACCACTGTGAGAACCTCAAATTCTCAAATTTTATACTGTAAATTTATATTTACGAGAATAAACGCCTGTGTATTCATATAGAAACACCACTGGTGTTACTAAGTGCAGTTCTTTGAAGTGTCTGTATCGTAATGGCGCAAGAAAATGTAGCCTTGTTCACGGATAAGGAGACGTGCCCCGGTTTTAGCAGCAACGAGGGTGATCACATGATCATGGTAGCCCCACGGCTAGTATCCTTCAATAACAACAAAATGAATTTTAAAATTAATATAGCATTTGTTGCTATTCTTTACAGATAAAACTCTTATTGCCATTGACACTAAGACCGGACTACTTTTTCGTGCGCCATTCTATGTTAACAGGTTCAAATATGACGATACAGTTAGAATAGCCTTAGAAGGGAAACTCCTGCTCGTATATGAATCACTGCGTTGAATAATCACTGCTGATACTGTAGTCCTTAGTGCTTGCTAACTCAGACGCATATACTTAAATTCATGAGGAAAAGTAAGCGTTGTACGTCTTTTATAAATAGCCTAATGGAAATATGCAATAGGCTAAAAATTTACTTGATTATATTCTTCCAGAAAAGAGGCAGACTTCAACACCTGCATGAGTGGTCTCCACTATGCAATACAAGACACGATAACTTTGTTGCCATAGTGGTGAGATTACAGGCGAATTTAGAATCCCATGGCATGAAAGCCGATGGGGAAACTAACCAAACACGAGTGCATCTAAGCTTGTGAGAACTTTTTCTTAATAACCGTGGACGTGTAAATTTACTGAGAAACATAAAGAGTTGTTTTCGTTGAAGAGATAAACGTTCGCGTATTTTTCCTTGTGTCCGTAACTAGTCAAACTTTCTTTATATAAAAGTAAACCGTTGCTAAGCTCGTGTCTAAATAATGGATATTCATGTGACCTTTAAACAACTTTGCATGTGTTCTTCTCTAACATGCTCTTTTAGTAGCCAAGAAAAATTGTTTGAATTATTGAAAATATAATTTCGAATTCGGAACATTCAGGACTCACATTTTGCCAAGAGACTGTCTTAAGACAAGTTATGGGGCCGTACCTTAAAAACAGGCCAAGACAAGTTATGGGGCCGTACCTTAAAAACAGGCCAAGACAAGTTATGGGGCCGTACCTTAAAAACAGGCCAAGACAAGTTATGGG
>Ga0131853_10019174_pt1 | contig 12448 bp, 13 predicted proteins | sample TergutLab28metaG_FD_92764 | JGI IMG/M metagenome (GOLD analysis project Ga0131853, IMG submission 92764) | Labiotermes labralis P1 segment gut microbial communities from Petit-Saut dam, French Guiana - Lab288 P1 (version 2) (version 2) | ecosystem: Host-associated > Arthropoda: Insects >...
AGATGACACTTGCTTTATTATATATTGCTCAACATGTTTCAGACATTAATACGTCCATCTTCAGGAGCTAGCGAGTACTTGTTGTGTTGTGTAGGCTGACTTGAGGCGTGCTGGTGTTATGTAAGCGGGATTGTCTGTTGGTGATGTGGTATCCGAGTGTAGGCTGAACCACTACTGACTGTAGTAGTGGTTCAGCCTACACTCGGATACCACATCACCAACAGACAATCCCGCTGCATAACACCAGCACGCCTCAAGTCAGCCTACACAACACAACAAGTACGCGCTAGCTCCTGAAGATGGACGTATTAACGTATGAAACATGTTGAGCAATATATAATAGAGCAAGTGTCATCTAGTTGGTCAACCTTTATTCAAATATCATTCCTCACCCTTCATCATTTCCTGTAGGGTCCATTTTAATTTTGTCCTCCCATCCATTCCCAAGTCTTGCAAGTGATCTCCTCAGGTTTCCATGCCCAAAACGTGTATGTATTCTCTTCACTCCCAAGCATGTTATGTGCCATACTCAACTCATTTCTTTGATTTGTTCACCCAAATAATGTTTGGTGACAAAAAAACTATGAAGCCCCTCATTATTTCATTTCCCTCAGCCTCCTGTTACCTTGCCCTTCTCCCTCCCTTTTCTTGCAGATGTTCCTTTTTTTTTTTTAATTTATACTGTTTACACATCTTACACTGTTCATTGTAGCTCTGTTACTGTAGTTCACATACTGCAACCATTGCAGTTTAGTCCACTTCCATTGGTGTAAATATGATGAACTTTTTTTGTAAATCATGCTTTGTTTTGTGCCCATTGAGAATAACATAGATCCTCTTGAGCTGGAATTTTCTTATTCTTTTTTGTAATTTCCCAAGCCATATTAATGTCCCTGCTCTAAAATTTGTTTCTGCAGCTATATAATGTAATGCTTTCATGGGTACTGAATTTGATAAAGCTTTCTTGGGCTAGCAGCTGCATCATGTGGTTGAATGGTGAGTGATTTGTCTGCCATTCAACCACAGCTTATTGCTGTAATATCCTTACCATTATGATCTTCATATTAGACCCTTGTGTCTAATTTTCAGTTCGAAAATATTTTTCTTGCAAACCTTGCTTTGAAGTTAACAGAATTTTCGTGTGGTACTTGGAGAATTTATTTAATACCTGTCATAATTCCTCATAGCATCTCTACCCTTTATGTTGTCACATATATTCTAATTTATGGCGTGTGATGAAGAACTGTTGTACTGCACACCAATGACCATTTGGCAGTGTACTTGTATGTAGCATCTTACCAGTAGCAGGATTACTGTCTTTACTGCTGACACATTTACTGTGTGTATGAAACATCCTGTCCTTAAGTGCTGATTATTTCCGTTTCCGTAAACAAAAGTATAATCATCTGCCACCCACAGTCTGTCTGACCTTTTGCACTTCCACAAAATCTCACCTGTGCTTCACTGAGTCTGTTGTAAGTTTTTCATTGACTGTTACCTATAGAGACACCTCATAGTCCAAGTTAGAAGTCTCTTGTCTGTATTCCATTGATTAGGTAATTTAAAATGATGTTCGAAAATGGAGGCCATTTGTAACATTTTTGCAACTTGCTCATTTTTATGGTAGGCACTGTCAGCCACTTGGCCAATCCCCAGGCTGTAGACCTATCCCTTATTGGCTGTCCCTGTTTATTCTATATACAAACACGCACACACACACATATATATATATATATATATACAGCTTTTGTCCCTGTGTGTAGGCCACCTTCTCCATCCAGCAGCTGGTGGTAATTTATTATGACTAAATAACACTTTCTACTGTGGAGTATTTAGTTTGAATTTTATCTTAAACAGCGAATGATATAACGAAATATTGTAGGCACACAAGGAAAAACCACCAAGTCCAACAAACACTCTTGAGAAAAATGGTTATTAGTTTGATAGGCACAGAAACTTGCTGGGGCTTAGCAAAAACTCAGGTGTTTATACCACTGTTTGTAATTTGTGAATGGGTTTATCAGGTTTTCCAGGTGAAGAAGGTAACTTACAGATGTCATAGTTAAAAAATGTCATTTTGATCCCAAGCGGACTTCGTTGATTTTCCTCGAATACCCACGATATATTTCAACCCATGAGGTCTTAGGTCTTCCTGCAGGGAGATAAAGTGGATAAGGTTATTATGCCACTTCAGTGTGGAATGTGTCTGTCTGACTGACTAGGCCTCCACGATGCTTTGCAGGACACATCGATATTTTGTAATGAATGTGTGGCAGAATATGCCAAATTGAAAACTGTTATATTTCCATTTTTGTGATTTAATGTTTATGTGTAATCTTTCCTTTCATGCAACAGATTTTTGGTGGATACATTTAAATTTGCACTGACAAAGCGTTGTAGGAAATAATTTGCTGTGCAGATAAGGCATATGACTGATTGAATTCATTGTAGTAGTAATTAAGAGAAAATCCCACTTTAAAACCGACAGGTTAACCATTTCTTTCAGCTGCTTGCATGGTCACAGCATTAATCATTAGACTAATGCCTTAGATCAGGCCTGCTCAACCTATTATTTGGTGCAGGTAAATGTGGGAAAATTTTGTCTCTGTGTGTGCAACATGAAATGTAATACACAGGATGAAGAATGAATCAGTATGCAAGTATGTGTAATTTCACCTGTGTATTTTTTTATGTATCATGTGTCATAAAATATGCAGATGATAAGAGAAAAATTTGTTTTAAAAAATGGAATTCAGAATCTGGGCTAGAGTGTTGCTATTTTTGGCATATTTGTATAAAGTTCTGTGCGCACACTACATCCCTGTTTTGAAATTGAAACTTTGCAGGAGAGTTGAAGCCTGTGCTGACTTGTGGGTGTCAGATGTAATCTGTCACTCTGAGGTAATAGCATGTGTGTCTTCTGAACGTGTTTTGTTCTGTTAATGTATCACCAGAAATGTACTGTTTGTATTCAGGTAACTTGGACTGGTTGGTCAGATAGGTGCTTCCGCACGCCTGTAATAATGTATAATGTTTTCTGTCATAGGAGTATATTTTGAACCAGAGTGTAACAGCTCAAACCTCGACCATGGTGTGCTTGCGGTCGGTTATGGCACAGATAAAGAAACGGGGGAGGACTACTGGTTGGTTAAAAATTCTTGGGGCACAACTTGGGGTGATAAGGGATATGTGAAGATGGCCCGCAACCGTGATAACCATTGTGGCATTGCTACTCAAGCGAGCTATCCGCTAGTTTGATAACTGTGACAAGAAACTACAAGTTGTTAGACACTGACTGAAGAAGCAGAGTGAGTTGTTACTTTCAACTTTGTAAATAATCTTGATTTGGAGTGTCATGTTGCAGGTTCATTAGATTACAATGGGTGCAGTACACTTGTCTGAATAACTGTGCACTAGTTGTCTTGTTCAGAAGGAGTTGAAATACATTTTTGTTTGAAATTTGTTACATTTGTGTTATAAGTTGACAAGATACATATTTGATATTTATGTGCAGATTTTAATTACTGTATTATATGAATATAAGGCAACCATGCATATAAGACCAGGGGTGCACAAATTCTGGGCACCATGCCATCTGTTGAACTAAATTTTGTATGGTGGTGCCTCATATTTATGGGGCATCAGTAGGGAACTTTGATTGGGTCTTCCCTCTGGTGTCTGAATTTTGAGGTGGCTCCTGCTCCAAGATTTCTGGAAAAAGTTGTGGACCCTTGTGCAAGAACACCCGCCCCCCCCCCCCAAATAATATTTTTTTCAGGAAAGTGGCTGTAATCAAATTAACGAGGTTTTTATGTCATTTAGTGTTTGCATGCTTAATATTTGGGATTTGAATAATCAGCTTAGTACTGTTGTGTGAGAAGCTGCAAACACATTAGTGGGTTAACTAGCTGATGTGAACACTTTAAATTGCTGGAAGAAGAGTCTGCTTCCTGATCTGCGTGCAGCACATCATTAACTATTCAGTTCATATTATTTGATATACAACATTTTTTTCACAAAACCCCCTGTTGAACCATCATCCCAAGCAGTGCTCAAGATTGTTGTCACATGTTTCCCCACAGAGGTGAAGTAGTGTTTATTTTATAATGGTTTGTTAACTATACCACATTGGAAATGTGTAACTGAGAGGTCGTGGTATGGTCACAAGATTGGTCTTTATGTCATTAATCAGAATATTTGGTCATCTGTCCCAGACTTTCCTTTGGCCCTTCAGCCATGAAGTCTTCTGGCATCCATCCTTTCACATGACAGGGTAGTCTGTGGGAAGTTTTTAGCTGATGTAGATCTCGGGTGAATAGCGTACCCTGTGAAATGCATAATTCTTACTGCCCAGCCCTTACAGGATAAGAAATCTTTCTGTGTAGTCTTCAGGGATGTAGCAGCTTCCAGTGCCATCATTTATATTGCATGTTTGTTAATGAGAAAGCCAAATTTATGTTTAGTGCAAGCTCCAGAACTTTTTCATTAATGACATTAAAATTCCACTGCTTGGGGTCATTACTTTTCCAACTGGAATTTTTTTTCTTTGGTAATTGTTTTATATTCTTCAGTATCATACATTCTGGGCTGCAACCTGCAGTTTCTCTGCTACAATGCAGTTGTTGATTTCTATGCTGTTTAATACCTTGTGAAAACAGCATTGTATCTGCAGCGCATTGGTGTTGGTATTGTAGATACTGTTGTACATTTTCCTTCAACAGGATCACCCATGATACAAAGTATTTTTGAGAGCAGCTTTTCTCATGAATCTGACTTCAGATGAGATGTCGGCATGTTGGTAGTGAAATCAGAAGTATAATAATCTGTGTTTAACTTTGAATGTGATATGAAGTGCTTTGTCATTTTTAATATGATGAATTTATAAAATATTGACATTCAGGTAAATATGATACTGCATTACCACTCACCATAGACCCTGGATTTTAATAAATTTTTTACTTGTGGTTATCATTTTAGGACAGGGCATATGATTATGTTAGGTGAGATTGAGGTGCTGTTGCAGTTACTGGTTTTATTATTTATGCCATAGTTCACATGATTGTGTAATTACATCTGAAGTATTATATTACCCATTTCAGAAGTTTACATGTAAAGTTGTCATAAAAGTGTGAGATTTGATATACCTTGTCTTAATTGTACTTTTCACTGATGGAAAATATGGAAGAAAAAGAAATTTTGTTTGGAAGTTGATATTATTTTTAAATGAAATGTGTGAGTAGAATATGAGTCAGTGGTTCTTCCTTTCTACAAGTCATCGATATCTTGGCCCAAATCCTGACTGAATCAGTATTATGTGACTGAATCCTTATATTTAGAAATGGAATGTAAATTATACAATTCCTGCTTTATATTTGCAGTAGGAGAAGCAGAATTTATGAGAAACTGGTTTTATTAATAATGATCCCAATGATTGTTACATATAAATTGCCTGACTGAGAAGAGGTTAGGCCATAAAATTAGCCTTGGTGACAAACCTATTAAGTCCTAAGGATAGCCTGTGGAGATATTTTCATTGTCATTATATACAATATATATAAGGAGTTCACATTAAACAGTCAGTACTGATAGACACCAAAAGAGTTAAGCATATACTGTGTCTGATTTGCTGGGGCTATATCCTCTGACAAAGGCTGTTGAAACTAATACATGCTTAAGTAAAGGTGGGTCTGTGTTCACTATGAAGGCATGTAGGTGGAGTGAAGGTATAGCTGAATTCAGCACTTGAAGGTGAATGATAGTCTCACGCTGCAACTACTTTACTCCCAGTCAAAGCCCCCAGTCCCCATTGAATAGGAGGCTCGGTATTCGGTTCAGAGAAGACATAGCTGTCTGGCTCCTGCCAGGAATCAAACCTTGGATAGTCCAGTTTGTAGCCTGGAAGCGACACGCCCATTAACCAGAATAAATTTGTACTAACTGGAACTCCTAGAGCAGTTCAACCCATCCATATGCCAATGTAAGTACTCTTATAGCTGAGAAGTACAGCAGTCTGTGTGCAGTTCTGCTGAATCTTACTGTCTTCACAAAAAAATATAGGAAAGTGTGAATTACACGTAAAGAATAAAAGATCTTCTCCCTTGTATGTGATCACCCTTTTATTAGACAGCTTGATGACTTCTATAAAAATTTTAGACTCATTTCTTCCAAAAACAATCCAGTCAATTGCAAACACTTTTATTTTAAAAACAGTTCATCCTTTGTGTACTTTAACAGTTTTGCTTAATAGTGGTCTTTTTGGCTGAAATGTGGCACATTTTTGTAAAAAGAATTGTTTTTATAATAAAAGTAAAAGTGTTTGAATAGTGTGTGGAATAAACGAGTTGTGATAACACAAAAGGATGTCAACTCTGAGCAGTGTTAGTGTATTTTGGGTTCACAACTAACTCCTCTTGTATGAGCCTTAGTATGTGTGGTAGCTGACTGTACTCCAACCACGATGTCAGGTTAAATCCTGATTGCAACTGATACTACCACTGAGGTATTTGTTCTGCCTCATGTGAAGTATTGACTCCTTCAGTCTGGTAGTGAACTGTGTCTAGTGCAACCTTTGTTCCACACTCCAGTGAAATTCTGAGCATGTGCATGGACCTGTGAAAATAATAGTCACATTTTCTCATATTGCCATGCAGAATTTGGCACTCTTATGCTGAAAGGGATTATTATGTTAGAATGTTGTAAAGAAATTCAGGACTTGATAGACATAAAAATTGACCCATTGAGGGATCACAAAGGTTTGTCAATTTGTGTTTTGCACTGAAGTGCGTGCACTACATTACTTTATTCTGTTAATGACTATGAAGGGTATTACATTTATTCACATTTAGCAGTATGAAAAGTATATCCTTATCTACCCTATTAGATGCATTTCTTTGAGCAATCTTTCAGGCCACTAAAATGATCATTGTAAAACTATTATTGTGGCTAAGTTATTGAAAGGACAGGAATTGGAGGTTACTAAAATAAACAATACTGTTTTTGCTGAAATGAATACATTTAAGTTTTTGCGCCAAGAACAGACTGAAGCTAATTGTTTTTCAGACTAACATCTACAAATTGATTACTTTTGAGAACCTGGATTCAAGCCTGTTAAACCTTTTAAACTTCAGGAATCATCCCCCATTTGAAGCAGCCTCCCCAAGATGTCACAAGATATTAGTACCACCATTGCTAGTCTTACAGGCTATGTGAAACGCCAGGCAAAGTTGCACATTCATACACTCTTGGCTGGTGCATGTAGCATATGGTCTCGAGGAAAAAGGTTTCACCAGTTAGAAACAGATGTGTTTGTCATTGGGGTTTATTCTGTGGATTCCAAAGATGGTAACTTGCAGCTTGTGATAAAGTGTGTTTTTTGTTTTGTTCATTAGTCCAAATCTTTAGGGTTTTAGATGTAAAGACACAATTCTGTATGAACCTTTGCCAGCATGCCATTAAATTAATCTGCTCTTTAACACTTTGCCGACCAGATGGCTCATTAATTAAATACCCTCAGTTTCCGGATGCTTTAAACGCTTTGAATGTTCAACCCCATAACATTTTCTTACTTACGGTTTAACACTATAGATTACACTCCTGAGCCCCAGACTGCAGAAACTGCATGTAGATAGGCTAGTAGTTCTTCACTAAATGGTAGTTCTCAAAAGAAGACTCTTGTGTGAAGTGGAACAACACATAATATACAAATGTCTTTGTGCCCTGTGTTTACATTTGTTGTGTCATGGATTGTACTTATCATTTACACAAGTCCTTTCACACTTGCACTGTTACATCACCAGACTCTCATGTTTCTGTGTAGCAATGTTTGAACTAATCTCACTGTTATAAAAATTGTCCTGATGTGATGTTATTGGCCTAAGTTGCTGTCTAAAAGTGATAAGACCAGGTTCTCCAACTTCTCAGCTGAGTATATCTCCATGTTGCAGATAAACACAATACCGCCTTCTATCATTTTCACCAGCACTCCATATTTTGTTATTTTCCTGGGATTTTATGTCCTAAATTTCAGGCGACCCCACCATGGGATCATGGCTTCATGAAGTGACAGTTATTTTTTTGGGCTGTAAAATGACCCAAATTTCTGTACAAAATATTCATACACGGGCCAAATTTTGAATAGCCGCCCTGAATCCTGTGTTTGCTGGCTGTTGTCACTAAAATGCCAGGCCGTCCAAATGGATTCAGAACGTTTCCTACTCTCAGTGTGAGGAAAAATGGGTGTGGAAATTGTAGGGTCAGTGGACCAGTAGTCTCTTATATTTTCCTTTCTGACTTGTCCCATCAAAATTATTAGTCCCAAAAACTTCATTTCTTCGGGCGTGATATTGGACCACTTCAGTATTTTAGGCAAGACTTTCCATTATGCATCTCAGCTATGGTAAAAGACTGTTCAGTAATTAACTGTATAAGATCGTCACCAATGATTGAACTCACGACTGCAACAGCAGACTCAGGGTTATCAGTTACTATACTTTGACCCGTGGTTCTAAGGAAAAGCTCATTGCTTGGTTATTTTTTATCAGTTTTACACCAGACGTCACTTGTTTTATCATCAGAGCTTTACGGTTCACTACTTTCTTCCTCTTCTGTACTTGTTCCAGGCACTAGTAAACACTACGGCAGAAGGTTGCAACTGTTTACGTGAACTAGTTGTGGGGACGTCACTGTCATTAACCTGTCTCGACCATTTACGAGACGTTTGTGTAAAGGGGGATAATATTAAAAAGGGCTTTAAAGATAAACGGAATGTGCTGGCTAAATCCAGTTTATTCGCCGGGCTGTTATGAACAGTAAAGAACCATTGGTTTACATTGAGGAAGTACATAATGATCGGGCGAGCAACTATAAGCTTCTCAAGAAATATTACCGCTTCTCCCTTGTATGCGGGGGGTACTCTCTTCCAGTCGTCCGGAACACTGGCTCTTCTGTTATTTGTGGTTTTACTCAGAACTTGCAATCGGCAAAGGCTCATAATGAGCGTCGTTAAACCATCTATCCCGACAGGAAGTCACGCTTATAATCACGGATAGGCACCCCAGGTGATAGTAATCGCAGAAAACAAGTTATCTTTACGAAGCAGTCAAAAAGTAACGACGCTTCGAACGGTAAGACACCATCGATTTTTGCCGATAAGTTATCTGTAGGCAGCAGCACCAGTGGCTATTACATCAAACTATCTTGCAAGCACTGGCCAAGTATATCTGGCGTGGACACTCAGTGACAATGTGATTTCATATCCTTCATTGCATATAATGTACAGCAGTGGATCAACCGATAGGTTGTCTAAGGAAATCATTGCTACAGGCGGAAACTGCGAAATTTTGCAGTTCCATATCAACGAGATACGCTGGTAAATAAAACAAAAAACGAGGACTCATTTCCATCAGAACTTACAGGTACTGGGGCGATACAGTCACTGAATCATTTTTTCAGCCTGTCTGCCCATTAGGTAGTAAGTTTCAAATAACTGACGTCTTCCTGAATTCATTCAACAATTTGCGGAAGCCTCGTTCTCAGTGCACCACCAGTCGATTTCTGTCTTATGTTCTCCAAACATATCGTACGGTCTAACGACACGCCCGGGCTCAAACCACTGCTCCGCCATTTTGACACAGGAACTATATCAATGAAGAGAAGCACCTCCAGAGAAGCTGACAGTAGCTAAGCTAATCCAGACATTAATAAACACTAACGGTCACTACGCTGTACACAAAACTCCTCGCTGACCCTCCCCCACCCTTCGCCCTGTTCTTCCGAATGCTGTTCTACCTTAGAGCTTCCCAGCTACAAATTCCATGCCGTTTGATGTCACAACCTTGCTGACAGTTACTGACCAGAACACACGGCAGCAGGAACCAAAAGGGTCCACTACAGTCCGTGCACACCACGTAGCATACGAGTACAAACGATACAGCGTGTCGTTCGTAAATTTTTCCGAACACCCCCTTGTCTCCGGGGCCGAACCAGCGTACTTGCATGGGGTCCTTTCCCCGAAGGTCAGGCGGCCGGCGCGTGAAGCTGACCACTCACGCCTATTCACGACCAAGTATAGGAACGAAGTATCTGCAGCCGTGCCTCCAATCCGCCATGCGCCTTCGTGTGGCTGTCACATGACTGGTCTTAAGCGTGCGGTTCACGACATTGCCCACAGGGTGGGGAGTGGTGCCTTAGCCGAAATGGCAAACCCAACTCCCAGACCAATGGTAGGGGAAGTGTTCCACGCAGACCTGCACTACTCACCCAACAATGTCGCACAATCCGGGCGCTCAACTGACGCACACAGAACAGGCGGGTAACAAGCGACAATTAGCTTCACCGACCGTCCTCACGGAGCAACTCGGCTCCCGCTGGGCGGATTTTGATAAAATATGGTATTAATATATTTTTACTAAAATCTGTCGAAACTGGCGTTCGGTTAAAACCGTACCAAAGCAACAGATGGACACTGCGCACGTAGACTGACGAACACCTACTGCATTTCGCCACGACTGGTCTTTACAGTCGAGACAGATGGTGTTCTCTGCGCGGTACGCACTCAGGCAATCAATAAAGTCCATACCCATTGCCAAGACACGGACAAACCGACGTGATAAAACGCAAGTCCGCCACTAAGATACGGAATAAGACATTTAGTAGCGTGGGCCGTCAAATCTTGCGAGGGCACATTTCAGACACTCGCACATGCAGTGCTATTCTTCAGTATTTACAGGGATTTAAAATCTTTGGAAACTGAGAGCGAAAGCTCCAGACGTTTTCGCCAAGCGGAAAGCCACACAGCAACCTGGTGTACTTTGTACCAATGCGTACACCAGATCCAGATATGCAGAATGCAGGCAGACATTTCAAGTATCGCTGTATGATGCAGTGAGGCGGCAGCGGGATCTCGTCTCTTTCTACACCAGCGCCCTCCAGTCGACACATAAATCCTGTCAGTCGCACCCAACTTCTCAATGCCAGCCTCAGACATGCGTGACGTCACCCGTCGTCGGGTTCATGTAGCGCCTTGCACTTCTGCATCCTGCATACCATAACCCCGTTTAACGCTGCCCCGAACAACGCAGTTTCGCTTCCACGTTCATAAAGTTCGGTGACCAAACACTCGACGAAAGTTGTCGCGCCGCCGCCGCTTGGACTGACGTTCCTCTGTGGGGTTTTTAATTGCTGTGGGTAAAACGTACTGGGTTCTACGTTGTTTCGGTGTGCGTTCAGAACCGCAGGTACCAACAATATGCTGCTTAGTTCTCATACTGACAGTTCAAAAGTTTAATAGCAATGAAGTAATAATGAGATTCTTAGATTCCCGCATATGACACCATTTGCACTGGCACATACCCTTCATATGATTGTCACAGAAGTTTCATCAGTCACTTGCAAGCAGATTTGACCAGAAACATAGTTCTTAACTTTACTGTGGCTGACACCCTTTTGGTTCCACAAGTAGCACCCTGAACCTACATCAAATAGTTCTTTTTTATAATACTCAACTGTAAAGGAAATTTGTGTCATTCTAATATTAACTGCAGGTAAGTTGGAAAGCAGATGTCTATCAACAACTGCCTTTGGCAGGGAAGATGGTAACTGATTCGACATCTTCAGCGGTGACTCATGCTACGCTGTGTGGTAAGGTTTTGAAACACTGGAAAAATGCTGTTGATAGGGCAACAAGTTGGATTTTCCTTGACAAGGAATACAAAAACTGTGCCAAGAAGAGAGACATTTATTAGTGTGCTCTGGCATAATGTTGAAGAATGATACTTGAGTGAATCAATCCAACTTTATTGTATGTTGTCATGACTGTCATTTAATTTCATGATGGTGACATAGGGAAACACACTGATCATTTTTCATAATCTCTACATTATCATGTATGTTGTTTTGTGTACATGTAATCTTTTCTTGCAGTTTGTGCAAAAAGTACGTAATATTAAATACCGTGTCTGTGAAAAACGTATTGCACTTTCCGAAATTCAGTTTTCCCAATGTGACGATTCCATCCACATTTACTTCATAAAATTTTTAGGCACAGGATTTGAGGTGCTCACAGTGGTGAAGATTCATAATGTGGTCTGGTATATGACACTATATAGCCTGGTGCATGGTTCTGAAGGTTTTGGAAGAGCATTCTGTGGTCAATCACCACAGGCTGTATGAAGATAGAGACAGTATGGTTTAGCAGAAAAGCTCATTACAGTCAGATTACATGGTCCCATACCTTGGAAGAGTACAATATTGAAGTTTCCCATGAAGGGGGAAGGATAGGAGAGGGTATGGTATGTTAAGATTCACTGATATCATGTTAAAAGTTCCATACTTTAACCACAGACTCTGATCCATGGTGGCTAGTCACACACTGCCTGTCTGTAAGAGGTAGTAATCGGCATATCAGGCTTCCAGCACACTGTAAATGAGGTCTTCATCTTCTGAGATGTTG
>Ga0131853_10019177_pt1 | contig 12448 bp, 15 predicted proteins | sample TergutLab28metaG_FD_92764 | JGI IMG/M metagenome (GOLD analysis project Ga0131853, IMG submission 92764) | Labiotermes labralis P1 segment gut microbial communities from Petit-Saut dam, French Guiana - Lab288 P1 (version 2) (version 2) | ecosystem: Host-associated > Arthropoda: Insects >...
CCATACCGTCCCATCACTCAATAACACTACGTAATGGCTTCGCCCTGCCGCTACTGCGATTACGTTGCTGAGTTCTTCCACTCGTACAGGGGTAGAACCGCCCATACTTCCCCAAATCCATACGGTGCCATCATTTTTTAATGCTATGTTATTTTGTGACCCTGAATCTATTGTTTTTTGCAAAATTAAAGTGTAGCAAATGTTAATATAGATGAATAATATTTAGCTAATAATTTCGCGAAATGCAATACCGACGGTAAGCGATAGAGTTTTTGCGCTATTTTTTTGGGTTTCAACTCTTGATTCGCATCTGTAATGTTACTCTAATGTTTTAAAAAAAATGACACAAATGTCATTGACATTAGTGTCATTTTTTTATTGCTCATACCCAATTTACGCGAACCGACAGCACATATGTACATTTTCTTTGCCCTGTTCTTTTGTGCAGGGGAGATGTTTCACAAGCTAAATTACGCTTTGGGCTATGTGTTAAAGTTTGAATGCTTCCCACATTCATATTCCTGTGAATTTCTGTACAGCCCGCGCTTAATTAGTTCATACAATTCCTCCCTTGCGAAATATTTCTCTAAAATTATTTTATGATGTGAAAAATTTTTGTTGCGTGTCCGTATTTTTTTATTTTCCCCTTGCATAAGAAATTTTCTTGTGTTAATATCTTCGCCGAACGGTTTTCACAGGAAAGTGTGAAAACGTTTTTCAGGGAGGGTTCCCGAGTGGCCAAAGGGGGCAGACTGTAAATCTGTTGTCAGTGACTTCGAAGGTTCAAATCCTTCTCCTCCCAGAAATAAAAAACCTTCGTCTTATATGGTGAAGGTTTTTTTAGAATTTATAGGAGGTACACCATGAATTTATCACAAGCCGAAGCAATCTTAAAAAAATACAACAAAGAACCGTTTCACATACAACATGCAGAAACGGTATCAGGGGTATTGGGGTATTTCGCAAAAAAGCACGACCCCGAGCGTGAAGAATATTGGCGTGTTGTGGGAATGCTGCACGACACGGATTTTGAACAATTCCCGGAAGAACACTGCGTAAAAGGAATAGAAATTTTAAAATCCGAAGGCGTATCCGAGGACATAATTGTATCGGCGATGAGCCACGGCTATGGCATGACAAAAACACCATACGAGCCAACACATATAATGGAAAAAATTCTTTTCGCCATAGACGAATTAACCGGGCTTATTTGGGCGGCGGCATTAATGCGCCCAAGCAAAAGCACGCTTGATATGGAGCTTTCCAGCGTGAAAAAGAAGTTCAAGGATAAAAAATTTGCGGCGGGCTGTTCCCGCGATGTAATAAAGCTTGGTGCTGAAAAGCTTGGCTGGACGCTGGACGAGCTAATAAACGAAACAATTCTTGCAATGCGGGAGGTTGAAACAAATGCAAACTAATGCCTTCGATGTACTAACAGAACGCGGATTCATCTCACAATGCACCCACGAAGAAGAACTTCGCGAACTTATGGGAAAAGAAAAATTAACTTTCTACATGGGATACGACCCAACCGCCGACAGTTTGACTGTGGGGCATTTGTTGACGCTTATGGCACACGCGCATTTGCAAAAAGCGGGACACCGCCTGATTACGCTGATGGGAACGGGAACGGGCATGATAGGCGACCCATCCGACCGCAATGATATGCGGCGGGTAATGACACGAGAAATAGTTGCGCATCATATAGAATGCTTCAAAAAGCAGTTTGCGCGTTTTGTGGAATACGGCGAAGATAAAGCAATAATGGAAGAAAACGACTGGCTCTTGGATTTAAAACTCGTAGAATTCATGCGTGATTACGGCGTACATTTTTCCGTAAACAAAATGCTTGCGGCTGAATGTTACAAATCCCGCTTGGAAGGCGGGCTTACAGCCTTTGAATTCACATATATGCTAATGCAAGCGTATGACTTTCTTGAACTTTACCGTCGTTACGGCTGCCGCTTGCAGCTTGGCGGCAGCGACCAATGGTCAAATATTATCGCAGGTGTTGAGTTGATTCGTAAAACCGAGGGCGTTCAGGCGTATGGTTTAACATTCAACCTGCTAACAGCCGGAGATGGCTCTAAAATGGGAAAATCCGCAGGAAACGCCATTTGGCTTGACGCGGAAAAAACTTCATCTTACGATTTCTACCAATACTGGCGTAATGTGGATGACAGCATCGTAATTAAAATGCTGAAACTGCTCACATTCCTGTCGATTGAAGAAATAAACGAAATGGCAAAATGGGAAGGCGCGCAGCTTAACAACGCAAAAGATATTCTCGCTTATGAAATAACAAAAATAGTTCACGGCGCGGAAGAAGCGGAAAAGGCACAATCTTCGGCGAAAGCTTTGTTCGCGGGCGGCGGCGACCTTGAAAGTATGCCGACAACAGAAATTCTGCGCGCAGAACTCGATTTAAGCATTGTCGAATTTCTTGAAAAACTAAAACTAATCCCGTCACGCGGCGAAGGACGCAGATTAATCGCGCAGGGCGGCATAAAAATAAACGACGAAAAAATAGAAAGTCACGAACATACAATAACAGAAGCCGATTTCAAAGATGGTTTTATCCTTGTTCAAAAAGGCAAAAAAATCTATCACCGCGGACGTCTTGTATGATTATCAACAACACAGATATCGCAATAACCGCCGTAAACCCGTCGGGTTTTCCCTCCGACGGGTTGCCGGAGGTTGCTTTCGTAGGCAAATCCAACGTGGGCAAATCTTCATTAATTAACGCGATGCTTGGAAGAAAACGGCTTGCGCGAACTTCCCGCCAGCCGGGAAAAACGCGTACAGTAAATTTTTTTCACGTAGAAAAAAAACTTTATTTCGTTGATTTGCCGGGATACGGCTACGCAAGAATAAGTAAAAGAGAATCCGCAAAATGGGGCGAAATGGTTGAAGGCTATTTAAAAAACCGTCCGCAATTGAAGCGGATTTTTTTACTTCTGGACATTCGCCACGAGCCGGGCACGAACGATATTATGCTGTACGAATGGTTCAAGCATTACGAATTGCCGTTCACCGCAATCGCAACAAAAAGCGATAAAATATCTAGGAGCGGTTTGCAAAAGCATCTTGCAATAATCCGCCGCAAACTTGACTTACCCGAGCCGCCGATTCCGTTCTCCAGCGAAACGCGTCAAAACCGCGACACATTATGGTCGTTAATTATGGACAATTGTGGTATAGATGTGTTATAGTTACATTTGATGCAAGAAAAGAGGCGAAATTATGTCAGAACAGACTGAAAATACAGGCGCATTAACCGGGCATATATATACCGGCAAGGTCTTAAAAATCAAGCCCTTTGGCGCAATTATTTCTTTACCGAACAGTGCGCCCGGGCTTGTTCATATTTCACAAATCGCAAACGGTTTCATTCAAAGCGTTAGCGATGTACTTAACATTGGCGATGAAGTCGATGTTCGAGTAGTAAGCAACGACCCCGCCACAGGTAAAATTTCGCTCTCCATGAAAGACGTGCCGCAGCGCTTTGAGCAATTCAATGACGAAAACGAAGACGATGACAATGACGGCTACTACTACGACCCGCCCCCCGTAATATCCGCCGCTGCCGCCGCGTCCTTTGAAGAAAAATTCAAATCGTGGCAGAAGCTATCCAACGAACGTATAGCCGGAATTAATAGAAGAAACAAACGTAACAAAAGAAGATAACAATACCTCCCTCCCCTATAAACGGACTGTTTGCGAGATTCGCGGCAGTCCTTTTTCACGTTCAAAAATATTTTGAATAAGATATAAAGACAATCCAAACCGAAAGAGGCGGGAAAATGAACCAAGAAGTATTATCACAAATGCTTACCGATTTTGAAAGCGCGATGAGTTTGCCGAAATTTTCGCACGAAATGCAACCGTGGGACATAGTAATCGCAATGCGCGACAGTCTGCCGCCGCACGAGCAAAAAATCGCAGAGCTTTTTATAAAGCTCGGCGAAGCACAGGAGATTTTAAACGAACTTCATCAATACTAAACTCATTAACCCCCCGGTCGCAATGGCCGGGGGGTTAATGGACTTAATTCTAAAAATGGAAATGAGGGCTGATACTGTTTCCGATAAAACATTTGTTATCGGCAGAACAGATCATTTAGCAATCTACACTAATAAATAACGAAATTTAAAACAAAATAACAACCATTGAAAAAGCCGCGGCATTATCGTATAGTATCCATACGATGCCGCGAAAAGACGTGGAGGACAAGACATGGCAAACATAAAATTTATTTTGCAATACATAATAAAGCCACGAACGACGGGCGCGATTTTACCAAGCTCGAAATCTTTGGCACGAAAAATGACAGAGCATATAAATTTTGCAGAAGCGGAATGCTTGGTTGAATACGGCCCGGGTACAGGTGTTTTTACGGAGAAACTACTATCCGGACGCCGCAAAGATACCGAGCTTTTTCTAATTGAGCGTAACGCAAATTTTTGCGATATGCTTCGCGAAAAATATAAAAATGAACCGAACCTGCATATAATTGAGGACTCTGCCGAAAACATAGGAATACACCTTGCAGCACAAGGATTCCTCTTCGCAGACTATATAATTTCAGGTTTACCCTTCGCGAGCCTACCTCCGGAAATCTCCGATAATATTCTGGAACAAACAAAAAATTGCCTAGCCCCGAACGGCTGCTTTATCACATTCCAATACACCCTGTTCAAAAAGAAACTTTTCACAAAGCATTTTTCTAAATTAACCATAAAACACGAACTGCGTAACATTCCGCCGGCTTATGTATTAACCTTTCAAATATAAAATTATTGGACGACCGGGAGAGCCTGTTATGAAGAAAATCATAGTTCCGCTTATGGTTTTATGTATATCCTTATCCGCCTCCGGCCGAATGGTGTTAAAAGCGATACAGGCGAGCATGAAATGGTTCAAAAAGCGTTTACATTTCGTTTAACCCTCTTTAAAGAGAGAAGGGAGTAAAATCATGCGCCAACTAATTGAAAATCCTGTGTACATGACGATTGATGACATGCGAGCAACGTATAAAGGCAAATGGATTTTCGCTGAAATGCGGTGGCTCGTTTTCATTTGAGGAAGGGGAATAACCATGTCTTACGAAAATAACAGATTACAATATCGCACATGCAAAGCCTCCGGCAACAAGCTTTCCGCGCTTGGGTTTGGCTGTATGCGTTTTCCGCAGGTTGGAAACGAAGCGGAGAGAATGATTTTGGCGGCAATTGAGGGCGGCGTGAATTTTTTAGATACGGCGTATATATATCCGAACAGTGAGAAAACACTTGGCGCGATTTTACATAAGCATAATTTGCGCGGTAAAGTGTTTCTATCAACAAAAATGCCAATTTCCATGACAAAAACTTATGCCGACTTTGATAAATTTTTCAACGAACAGCTTCGGCGGCTTAAAACAGATTACATTGACTACTATTTAATGCACAATATCAGCAATTTTACTCAGTGGGAAATGACGAAAAAGTTAGACGTGGAAAAATGGCTTGCGGAAAAAAAAGAAGCCGGACAAATACGCCACGTTGGGTTTTCGTATCACGGCTCGGGCGATGATTTTCCCAAAGTGCTGGATTCGTATTCGTGGGAATGTTGCATGATTCAGTACAATTATTACGATGAAAATTATCAGGCAGGGAAAAAGGGATTAATAAAAGCGGCAGAGAAAGGGCTTTCTGTTTTCGTGATGGAGCCGCTGTTGGGCGGCAGGCTTGCAACGGGCTTGCCAAAAAAAGCCGCGGAAGCTTTCCATGCCGCCGACCCCGAGAAAACCCCTGTAGAACGCGCACTGCAATGGATTTGGAATCACGAAGAAGTCACCGTGGTTTTAAGCGGCATGACAAACGCAAAACAGGCAAAAGAAAATATGCTTTACGCTTCAAGGTTTGCACCGCTCAAAGACGAGGAGCTGGCCGTTTTTTCCGACGTTATAAACATATTCAAAAAATCGTTCAAAGTGAAATGCACGGGCTGCAATTATTGCCTGCCATGCCCGAAAGAAATTGACATACCCGCACGGCTTGCCGCTTACAACGCGAGCTACGCGCAAAATTATTTCACGGGTGTAACCATGTATTTAACGGGAATGGGCATGATGTCTCGTAACCCGATAAGCGTCCACCTTTGCAATAATTGCGGCAAATGCGAAAAAAATTGCCCGCAAAATATTGAAATCCGAAAAGAACTAAAAAAGGTAGCGAGTCGTTTCGAGTCGCTACCTTTTCGTGTTTTGCTAAGAATTATGAAATTTATTTTACGGTAACTGGAATCCAAGCGCGGAGGGTGATGTGACGGGGGGAGTCGGTGTCGGACTGGGCGAAGGCGACGGTGTGGGTGTCATATTGCTTTGGTTGCTTAAAAACATATAGGTTAAGCTACCGAATCTTCCTACTCCTATGAATAAATGGTCGGAGTGTAAAATAAAGTTCCGATGCCCACGCGAACCCATCCATCCGTTTTGGTTGCAGTCATCCCTGTCAGGGTTAACTCTTCCGACAACGGCTACCGCGGTGGAATGTCCAAACGCGCCGTTTCCGCCGTTAAAGTTTATACGCCCGCCGAAAGTTTCGACTACGTTTCTGGACGCGCCGTGGGTAGCACTCGGGTTTGTCGCGTAGGGGCCTTTGTTATGCCCAAGTCCTGTGTTCAGGTCGTTCATTATTTGAGTGTAGTATCTTGCCGCACGCATTAATGCGGGGTCTACCGTGAGAGTGTTTAACCCGTACTTTGTGCGTTCTTGGTTAATAAGATTTACAACTTGGTTTTCAAAAGTGGAAGGCCCGCCTTGATTGTAGTAATCGTTTATCCAATTCTGCCTTTCCGATTCCGTGAGCCGCCTGTTTTGCAAAGTAATCGACGACGGGAATTGCGTGCTTGGCCTTGTAGGAGTGGCGGTCGGCGTGGGCGACGCGGTCGGATTAGGGCCGGGTGTGGGTGAACGGGGCGGTGTTGGAGTAGGGGTTCGTGTAGGGGTAGGGGTAGGTGTTGCTCCCGGGCCGCCCGGTGTTGGCTGTGGCGTTATACCCGGCATTGGAGTTACCTCCAAACTTTCCCACTGATAAATTCCTTCTGTTGCATATTCGGTGTCTACGATAACCATTCTCTCGTCTTCGCGCCAATCTATGAAAACGCCTATGCTTTCCAGCGGAAAACGTATCGGCACAAGCGTTCTGCCGTTGATAATCTGCGCGGGAACGTCAAGTTCAAATTCTTCGCCATTTGTCGTGAAGATGTATTGGTCAATGCGAATTTGTAAAAAATAATCGGCACGCCACATAAGTACGGTTCTTGATGTACTGTCCCAGCCTACTTCAAAGCCCAATGCTTCAAACACGCCGCGAACAGGCACAAGCGTCCGCCCGTCTATTATAACGGGGTCTTGGTCTTGGAACTCGACGTATTCACCATCTACGGTTACCTGTACTTCGCCAGAATCCGGCGCGGCAAACACGATTAATCCAAATGTAAGAGCGAATGCAATTGCAAACGCAAAAAGTTTTTTCATTACTTCCCCTCCTTATTTAATACTATTTGCCCGAGACAGTAATTCCGTCCAAGCAACACCACGGTAAAACGGTTTGTCCGTTTGTCACGCGTTCTTGAGAAATCGCTGTAATGTTTTTCAGGGCATCTAATATATTAAAGGAAATCATGGTTTCTTGCAATGCATCGGAGATATTTCCATCTAAAATTAGAAAACTATTTTTTGCCACGCCGGAAATATCGCCCGATGCTCCGGGAGAGCCGCCTGAAAAACGATTCAGTAAAATGCCGCGGTCTACGGATTTTATTATTTCATCAAGAGGGGTGTCGCCCGCAAGAACTTCCATATTATACGAAGCCGTCGGCACAAGCGGTTTGCCCGTTTTGTTCGCTCCGTAAAGCGAAAGCGCAAAGGATTTCAAAATGCCGTCTTTGATAAAATCTATATCTTGTATGCGGAATCCGTCCTGGGTGCATTGATGTCCCCTGATAATTTGCGGGTGATGAGGCGCGGCGCGGAAGGTTAATTTATCGGAAGCAACCTGCGTTCCCAGCGCGTCTTTCCAGCGCGAAGTGCCTTCAATCATCGGGCGGTCAGAAATAAAATTTTGCAGAATTGTTTCCCAAATTAAATCCGCGCAGGCGGGAGTTACTATTATTTTTCCCGTAAATTTTTCGTCAACCGAGCGCGGGTTAATTGATTTTTCGGCTTCTTCCAAGAGTTGCCGATGCATTCCCGAATCTATAAACCGTGCGCCCATATCTTTTAAAACCGCGCCGTCGTAGTTGAATGACGAACTTTTTTCGCCGTCCTTGCCAACAAACATACTGTTGAAACTGTAATAATTCCTTTTTTCGGCAAAACACACGCCGTTTGAATTTACATAAACGCCCTTTTTGCTGCTGCATGATGAAGAAAATCCTTCAATCATAATTTTTGGCAGCTCGTCGCGTACTTGTTCAAGGTATTCTTTTGAACGATTAAAAAGTCCGGTTATATCCGGCTCACCGTCTGTGAAATCGAAATCCATATTTTCCACAAGCGGCGCAATATCCTCGGCTTCGTCCGGCTCGGACGATTTTGCCAGCGCGACACAATTTTGCGCCGCTTCAACTATGCTTGCGAAATCCAATTTATTAATCACAGTAACGCCTTTGCGCCCGCCCACAAGTGCTTTCAAATGCAGGCTGTCTGTAAAAGTTGTGCGAAGAAGCGTGAATGTGTTCGCTTCAATGTTAAATTCGTCCGTGCGTCCTTTTTCGGCGGAACATAAGGCTTTGTCCGCGCCCGCTTTTTTAAGCGCGTCCAGCGCGTAGTTTGCGATATCTTTCATGCCTATCGTCCTCCTATATTCATGTCGCAGCGTAACGCAGGGCCGCCCATACTTGTTGTCATCGGTTGCTTTTTCCCGCAGAATCCCGAAATTTCCCATGCCATATCATCTGAAACCATATCTACCGTTTTTAACATTTCAAACGCAACACCGCTTATTGTTGTCTCACGGATTGCCTTGCCCGGTTTGCCGTTTTTTATTTCGTATCCAAGGTCTACGGAAAACATAAATTCGCCCGTGGAATCGGCTTGACCGTTGCCCGTTTTCACAAGAAAATAACCGTCATCTACGCTTGCGATTAAATCGTCAAGTTTATCTTTCCCGGGAAGAATCACAGTGTTACGCATACGAATAATCGGTTCGTCCGAAAACTCGAACGCCCGCGCGTTTCCTTGCGGTTTAACGCCAAAATGCCGCGCACTTTCGCGGCTGTGCATATATCCTTTTAGAATTCCGTTCTCGATTAAAATTGCGTCCCCGGCGGGAGTTCCTTCGTCGTCTACATAAACGGGAAGCGGGACGGTTTCGCCGAACGCCGTGTGCGCGAAATCCGTCATTGATATAAGTTCGCTTGCGACTTGTTTGTTTAGATTGTGCGCGGCGACCGAACCGCCAAGCACCAGATCGGCTTCAACCGTATGCCCCACGGCTTCATGCGAAAGCATTCCCGCGAGGTCTGGATGCAGAACGCATTTGCGGATTCCTGCGTTTGCATACACCCCTTCGCGCTTGTCCATTAAACTTTTATATAATTCATCAATTTCTTTTTCAAATTGCAACGGCTCTTTGAAATATTCATCAAAACGCCCGACATGGCTGAATCCTTTGAATAATTCCACGGGAACGCCGTCGGAAGTATCCGCCGTAAGCCAAATATAAACCATTGACCGCGGTTGGAATAAATGCGAATCCGCACCGTCGGAAACTGCAAGCAGTTTCTCAATACAAAGCGCGTCCGCTACAATCGTGCGACTGGAAATATTTTTACATTTTTTTAGTACAAGCTCGTCCAACACACGCGCATAATCAATTAAAATACTTTGCGGAATGTCGTCAAAGATAGGCTTTTTTAATTCGACTTTTCCCGGCGCATTTTCAATTTTTGGCAAAGGCGGCTCATCTTTTTTTATATTCGCGTCCATAAAAGCCGCGTTTTCCGTTGCCGCTTTTAAAACATTTCCAACGCTTTCCGGCGTGTACTCCGCGCCGGACGCAAAACCATATGTGCCGCCGCGATAAACACGCGCACATACTCCGCCTTTTTCCGTTTGCGTATTGCCCACCATATTCCCCGCAAGCATTACAACCCGTTTGTTCGCATTAACCTGCGCCCTCAGTTCCGTGTGGTCTTTAAAATTTTTTTTTTGTGCCGTTAAAAAATCTTGTAACATTTTTTTTCCTCTATTCCGCTATATTCCGAAAAATAATTTCATTAGGACGAACCATGCCGCGTCTGCGAGCCAGATATTCCATGTATGCGTCGCTATCGAAGAATGTTAGTTGTATTTCAAGCTGCTCCGCGGCGGCTTCCGCTTCCGCGACGCTTGCGTTCAGGCGCGTGAGATCCGCTCTTAACGCATTGTATTCTTCCGATTGGCCTGCAAGCAATCCGAAGAACATAATTATTATAACCGCCCAAAATATTAAATAAAGTGTAATAACAATCGGGTTTGATTTTTTTGGTTTTTCTCTTTCCATTTATTATCACACCTTCTTGCGAAGAATAAACCAATTACGAGAAGTTTTTTTCACCCTTATCTTGCCATAACGAAAAACGCCGCACAATCCCGAACGTATTTTCTTATATAAACTCTTTGCGGGCGGCGAGAGCCAAATAAACAAAAGTCGCAGTGGCGTTAGAATAATACGAATTGCGGTTGCCGTAACTTTTTTTAAATAATTGATTACCGAAACAAAAACAAAAATAACAAACCTCGAAAGAACGGCAAAATAAAGCGCGGCACCGCACACCGCGCCAATTACCGAAAATAAACGGATTTCCCCGAAATTCCGGTGCAGCATAAAATAAAACATTCCGCCCGTAACGATGACCCAAAAAAATAAATCCTCCAACTGTACCGCAAGCGAATTTTTTGCAAGAAAAGGAACGGTCTTGCGAAGGATTCTGAATAAGTCGAAAAAAAGCCCAATACACGCGCCGACAAGCACAGTCGAAAGAAAAAGAAACGCCTGTCCGCTCATACTTAAAATCATTTAAACAGCCGCCCTATAAAAGATTTGCTTTTGCCTGCGGCTCCCGGGTTTTCGTATGTTACCCCGTCAATTTCCCCCGTAACGGAAAGCTCTCCGTTTTCAAGATTAATCTTTTTCACGTGCAAATTAACACCGCGGATAATTATTACTCCCATTTCCGTTTCGCCAATCACGCTTTCTTCATCAAAAGAAATTACATCTGTAACGCCCGAAACGGTTATGCTTTCACGTCTGTCAATGGTAAGACTGTGCCGCGATACCGAACGCTTTTTTTCCTCTCCCGGCATACGTATTGGTGCTGATGGCATAAAAAAACCCCCTTCGCTTTATACATTTATATGGACAGGGAGGGGTGTTTATGACAGAAATAATCCATTTAAGAAATATTGATTTCTCACTCTTGTCTAATCTAACCAAAGGATAAAGACTTGAACCACGATTAACATTCATAGCACCACTGTGCAACTGAGGATTTTAACGGAAAAGTTGTGCAATTGTAGTCATATTAGCTAACTTGACAGATGCGTCTTGGGGCGTATGGGGTGGTTGGGGTACATGATTTCGAGGTGGTTCTATATTTTTCATTCATTACTGAAGTGCTATTGACCTTTGTTTTTGAAGCGTTCGTAAAAGACTTTGAAATCGGTGTCGTCGTAGAGCATACCGAAGATGTTGCCGCCATATGCTTCATCAAAGTCAGCAAAAACGTGCATTGGATATTCGCACCCGCGCTGAAACAGCGTGAGCTTTTCATTTTGGGGAATCCAATCTATACCCAACAAGCTACGCGTTACCTCATTCTCCATACCTTCGTTGTACGTAGTTATATAATAGTCCAATTCCTTGATTATGGACGGGTCGGGAGGTTCATCACCAATCCACTCGTAAATCGCACCGAAAACATATTCGGCGTGAGCTAAGTCGGGCAAAATCCAACTGACATTATCCTTTTTAATATATGCTACCCTGTACAACACGTATTTATCAAACCACCATTTGTCTTTATATGACGGACAGACAATACGCGAAAGCACTATATCACCCATTTTCCAGCGGGGCTTTGACCCCAAGTACCAAGACGGCTTGGACGGTTTTTTCTTTGGCAACGGCGGGGCAAGGAGTTTTTCCTTTAGTTTATCGAGGATTTCCAGATTCTTTTCATGACCCCTTAGTGAGCCACGGGCTCTTTTTAGTTTCTGTGGGTCTTTTGATGTGGCGATGATTCCATTATATATCGCCCTTTTCTTTGGGCAACACCAATAATACAATTTGTTACTGTCAATCAGAAATCCCTACCTTATGGCAAATAAAAACCCCTATTAAAAAGGAAATAAAAGCCAAGTGAGAAGCAATAAAGAAAAAATACAAGCCGTATGTTTTGACCGTGCGGGAAAATC
>Ga0131853_10019178_pt1 | contig 12448 bp, 13 predicted proteins | sample TergutLab28metaG_FD_92764 | JGI IMG/M metagenome (GOLD analysis project Ga0131853, IMG submission 92764) | Labiotermes labralis P1 segment gut microbial communities from Petit-Saut dam, French Guiana - Lab288 P1 (version 2) (version 2) | ecosystem: Host-associated > Arthropoda: Insects >...
ATGAACACTCATTTAAGGCCGGTAGAGGAACAAGACGGCTATTTAGCGTTAGCTTATACTTTATTAGAAGAAGCCTACAATAATAGGCATGGCAAAGCTTTAAGATTTTTGTTTGATTACTTAGCCAAAGAAGAAGCCGATGATGAGAACGATGAGGAAGAGAACGCAGAGGAAAATGAACCAATCACTGTAAAACCTGCCCCAAGCTCTGCTAAAACTAAGACGGAGGAGAAGAACCATCATCAAGATAGGCCGGAGAGTAAAGATAAGCAGCCGGCCGAACCGGCGGCTGTAGATTTAGCCGGCGACATACGGCAGATGGTAAGCGAGATGCCCGATGATTTAAGAGAATATTTAACGGAAACATTAGTAACAAAAAATTAAAAAGTTTTATCTTCCAATTCTTAATTGTTAGTTTTTAATTATTAATTTTTAACAAAGAGCAACTCGTAAATGTTATGCCCTTTGGCTAAACCTTTTTGCTCAAATTTAGTTACACTGCGCCATTCTTGCGGCGGAGAGTACCCGCTATATTTATTAATTAACAAAGGCTCGTTAGTTAAAGTGGTTAAGATATGCTCGGCATAGTCCTGCCAATCGGTTACCACATAAAGGTAGCCATCTTGTTTTAAATGCCGGGCTAAAATATTAACAAAGGCCGGTTGTAATAAGCGTCGTTTATGGTGGCGTTTTTTGGGCCATGGGTCGGGGAAAAAGATATGCACCCCATCTAAACTATTAAGCGGCAGCATATTATTAAAAACAGGCACGGCATCGTGGTTTATTAAATATAAATTATCAATTTTTTCTTCGTCAATTTTCATTAATAAATGGCCCACGCCGGCCGGGTAAACCTCTAGGCCTAAATATAAATTAGCGGGGTTAGCTTTGGCTAGGGCTAAGGTAGCGGCTCCGTTACCAAAACCAACTTCGGCAATTATGCGGCTAGCTTTAAAATAATTGTTATAACAAATAAACCCTTCTTGATAGTTAATTAAATATTTGTTTAGGCTAGATAAAGCTTTACGTTGGCCTTGTGTGGTATAACCACGCCTAACAAAACTTTTAATATGGCTTTTTTGTTCTTCATTTTGCATTTAGTTACTATAGCAAATTTTAACCAATAATGCTATACTTAAGAAATGAAGCAATATAAAACATCGCTAGGCAAAGCTATTCCGCTAGGCGGTACTATCGTAAAAGATGGTGTCAACTTTGCCCTTTTTAGCCGTAACGCTACCGAAGTTTCGCTTTTACTTTATGATGAAGCCGATAGTTTACACCCCAGCAGCGAACTTTGTTTTAACAGCCATCTTAACCGTACCGGCGATATTTGGCATATTTTGGTAGAAGATTTAACTTTTCCTATCTACTATAATTACCGTATTAACGGCCCTCATAGCCAGCACGACATACTTAACGGCCACCGCTTTGATAATACCAAACAACTGCTAGACCCTTACGCTAAAGCCGTAACCGGCGGCTTTAAATGGGATTTTAACAACAACGGCCCGTGCCCTAAAGGAATTATTTTAGCCAACGATTTTGATTGGCAAGACGATAAACAGCTGCGGATACCGCTGCACAAAACTATTATTTACGAAACTCACCTTAAAAGTTTAACGGCTTTAGCTAACGTTAAATACCCGGCCAGCTATTTAGGGGTAACCGAAGTTATTCCTTACTTAAAAGAGCTGGGTATTACCGCTATCGAGCTGCTGCCGGTTTTTGAGTTTAACGAAGACGAATACGGCCACATCAACCCTTTAACCGGCGAGGTTTTAAAAAATTACTGGGGTTACTCTACTATGTCATTTTTTGCGCCGCACGGCCGTTATGCCGCCAGCGGACAGCTGGGCGAGCAGGTAAACGAATTTAAATATATGGTGCGCGAACTGCATAAAGCCGGCATCGAGGTTATCCTTGATGTAGTGTTTAACCATACCAACGAAGGCAACGAGCGCGGCCCTACCGTAAGTTTTAAAGGTATTGATAACTCGGTTTATTATATGCTTTACGATGATAAACGTTATTACTGGAACTTTTCGGGCTGCGGCAACACCTTTAATTGTAACCACCCCGTTGTGGCCGAACTTATTATTGACAGCCTGCGTTATTGGTACACCGAAATGCACGTTGATGGTTTTAGGTTCGATTTAGCCACCATTATGATGCGCGACCAAAACGGCCACATTATGGATAAATCGCCGCTGGTTACCCGTATCGGCGAAGACCCCGTCCTTAAAGACTGTAAAATTATTGCCGAAGCTTGGGATGCCGGCGGCGGCTACAAAGTGGGTAATTTTCCGCACCCGCGTTTTGCCGAATGGAACGACCGTTTTAGGGACGAACTGCGCCGCTATTGGCGCGGCGACAACGGCCTTTCCGGCATTGTAGCCACTCGGCTGGCCGGCAGTAACGACCTTTTTGCTAATAGCGGCAAACAACCGTTTAGCAGCATTAACTTTGTTACCTGCCACGATGGGTTTACTTTAAACGATTTGGTATCTTATAAAACCAAACATAACGAAGCTAACGGCCAAAATAATACCGATGGAGCTAACGAAAATTACAGCAGTAACTATGGCAGCGAAGGCCCCAGCGATGATATTATCGTTAATAATTTAAGACAAAAACAAAAGCGTAACTTTTTAGTTAGCTTAATCTTAGCGCAAGGTGTGCCTATGCTGCTAGCCGGCGATGAAATTGGCCACAGCCAGCAAGGTAACAATAACGCCTATTGTCAAGATAACGAAATAAGTTACCTAAGCTGGTTGCCCAATAAAATTGACCAGCCTTTACTGCGTTTTTATAAAGCTTTACTGGCCTTTAAAGGGCAAACGGCTGCCTTACAGCGGCAAAGCTTTTTTTTAGGTGATAATTGCAATAGCAGCCGCTTTAAAGATATAATTTGGTATAACCCCGATGGCAGTACCCCTAAGTGGGATAATTTAACTAATACTTTAAGCTGCCGTATCTCGGGGGAGACGGCGATTACCGGCGAAGAAGATACCGGTGATATAGCTTTCTTTTTTAACCCCACAGGTAAAGAGATTACTTTTATTTTGCCGCCTTTACGTGCCGGCCACCATTGGTTTTTAAAAATTAACACCGCCGAAAATTCGCCTAAAGATATTTATGACGGTACCGGCCCCATTGTTAGTTACTCTTTAATCGTAAAAGACCATTCGGCCGTAGTATTACAAAGCGGGCAAAATGATTAAGGGTTAAAGCGATGGCTTTAACCCTTAAGTTACACTTGCTTAATAAATTGCCGAGCCGCCTTAGCGGCACGGCAATCTACCCCACTATTAGGCATCATCGTCTTCATCTGTAAAGGCTACCGGGTCTTCACTGGGTACACCATTAATATGTACGACCTCAGTGTGTAAGTAATCGATAAAGTTAGGGCTAAACACATTGGCAAACCATAACTGTAACTGTGGGTCGCGGCCAATACGGTTAAAGGTAATGCCATGTCCCGGTGGCGCATCGATAGGGAAAAACACTAATTCGTAACGTTCTATTTCGTAATCGCTATTAAAGTGTACATTCATAGCTAACCGGCCTTCGCCAATAAAGTTAGTACTAGCCCTAATTACCCTAGCATGGGTGGTGCGGTCTTGTAAAAATTCTATCGTAATTTCTTCGTGGTCATCTAAATACATAACCTCAATCCAAGTTAACTGTAAAGTTTGCCAAAGCCGCTCTTCTTCGTAAGTGCGTGCTCCTACCGCCGTTGCTAAAGTTAAAACCAAACCAAATAGTGCTAATTTTTTTAGCATGTAATTACCCCCTAATAATTTTAACAAATTTTTAATTAAAGTAAATGATAAAAGTACCGATACCCTACCATTAATTTTAAGTGTACTATAACTTTTAGGTAATGTCAATCAATTAATATAACTTACACCAAATTTATTAGCCTACTTTTTTACGCACCAGTTTGGTGGTGCGGTCTTCTTCTATCTTTAATTCGTACTTGTTTTTATTTTCGCCTTGCGAAAGATAATCGTACAAATTTTTAAAGCCGTACTGACTAATATGAAAATCGGCTTTAATGTTTTTTAAATAAATACCTAAGTTGCTAAAATAAACCCATTCATCGCCGCTTTTTTCGGCTAACCTATCTATAGCCCGTTCGATAAACTCGGTAAGTTTAAAATTACTGTCTTGTTGGTTATGCTCGGTGTCTAGTTCGGTAAATTCATCAAAAGTATTCATAAAGTTAGCTTTAGCTTTGCCTTTTTCGCTAAACCCTATACAATAAGGTCCTTGCTCTTTAATATATTGGATAAGGCGGCCAAAATCGCTATCGCCCGAGACTAAACAAAAACAATCTACCCGCTCTTTAAATAATAAATCCATCGCATCTATCACCAAAGCAAAGTCCGAGATATTTTTATCGCCTTTATACCTAAATTGCTGAATAGCCATCAGTCCTTCATCGCGCACCGCCCGCTTCCATTCTTTAATTAAAGGATAGCGGCTGTCATCGCTGCTCCAATCGGCGTAAACGCGCTTAACGGTTACCCGGCCGTAAAGGCCAACTTTTTCAAGAATTTCTTTAAACCAGCGGGCTTGTACGTTTTCGGCATCTATCAATATAGCTATATTTTTAAAGTTGTTTTCCATAGGTTTCTCCTATAATAACCGGTTAGTTACCGTTTTAGTTTAACAGCTTTGGGTAAAAAAAGCTACCGGCAATTAGCTTTATTAAAATAAGATTAAACCTACCTAAAATATAATTTTTTTTAAAAGTAGCCAAAGCTAACAAAGTATGGTAAAATAAAAATAATGACAACTAACAAAGAACACCTATTACCCTTAAATACCTTAGACGACACCGTTAAGATAATACAAGCCCTGCTAAGCCGCGAACTTAAGGTAATGACGTTAAGCGACAAGCAGCCTAATTTGAGTAAATCCACTACGCACGATAAAATTTTTACGCCCGATGACAAACGTGCGCCCATTTTTAGGTTAGGAGAAGAAAGCGATAACACCACTAAAGAACATTTTTGGACGCTGGGTCTAAACGATAACTTAGAGATTTGTTTTATAGATTTAATCGCCACCGGCAATAACTTAAAGGTAGAGGTAAAGCCGCGTATGGCCTTTAGGGGCTTTAATTACTATAAAGCCGATAAAGCTATTTTTGTACATAACCATGTAAATAACCTTAAGCCAAGCTTTAGCGAGCCCGATAAAAAAGCTACGGTACTGCTTATGCGGGCCGGTAATTTGGTAGATATAGAGGTGATAGACCACATAGTGCTAAATAGGAACTACGAAATGGCCAGTATGCTTAACCTAAATATGATAGACGGCTTGATGGGCCGCGCCATTTTTGCCGATTTAGAGGTAGAGCAGGCAGCCGAAGTGGTTTCTAAACTAACGGAAGAAGTAGATTATCATAAAGAGACTATCTCTCATCAAGCCGAAGAAATTGCCCGCCTTAAAGAAGAGCTGGCTAAAAAATAAACACCTATAAATAAATAGATAGATAGCAAAAGAAATGGTAACTATCCGGCTATAGGTACTAAAAGTAAAAATAGGCCGCCAATCCCCTTCGCCGGCACAAAACCATAGGTTTTGATTGTATGAGCAAACGGGGTAGTGGAATATAAGGGCATAGGTTTAACTCCTAGTAGTTTTTCTTCTCTCATCTCTTGAGCGTGGTTCTCTGTTTTATGCTATAATAGCTGTACAATGCTTTTGTATTATTTAAATTATTTAAAAGGCCAAAGCTATAGCGCCCACTCGCTGCGCGCCTATAAAAAAGATATAGAAAACTTTTTAGCTTTTATCGGCACGGCCGCTAATCTAGCCGCCCTTACCCATAACGATGCCGACCGCTACATTATGCACCTTAAGCAGCTGGGGCTGCAAAACCGTAGTATTAAGCGCCATCTTAGCAGCATTAAGGGGTACTTTAACTACCTAGAGCGGCACGGTAAAATAAGCCAAAACCCTTTTGCTTACACCTTGCCCTTAAAGGCCGCCTTTAGGCTGCCTCATTATTATTTTTATAACGAAATTGAAAATATGTTAAATAGCTGTACCAATGATAATTTAGGCCGGCGCGACCGCGCTATCATCGAGCTACTGTACAGCAGCGGCCTGCGTGCCTTCGAGTTGGTAGAACTTAACAACCATCACTTTGCCACCAGCAGTATGGCCATTATTAAAGGCAAAGGCAGCAAGGATAGGTACGTTTTTTTAACCGGCAAAGCTAAAGAGGCGCTGGCTGACTATCGCTTAGTACGTATGGGGTTAGCCGCAGAGGGCGAGCAGGCTTTATTTGTTAATAACGGAGGCGGCAGGTTGACGACACGCGGTCTTTACCATATAATAAAACAATACGAAACCAGCTTAAGTTACGGGCGTAAAGTTGGGGTGCATATCTTTCGGCACAGTTTTGCCACCCACCTTTTAAATGAAGAAGCGGGCTTGCGGCAGGTGCAAGAGCTATTAGGCCATGCCAGCTTAAGCGCCACGCAGGTGTACACGCACCTTAACACCGATAGGTTAAAGCAGGCGTACAGGCAGGCGCACCCGCATGCGCGGGTGAAGAAGGAATAGCAAAGGATAAATAGTGCTAAAAACAGAGTTTAAACAATTATTTACCAATTTTTGTAATGAATTGAGTAGTTATATTATGGACAACGCTCAGAATTGGACCGTTAAAGGTTTTATTGATAGCTCTCAAAATATTTACACTATTTCACAGGATACCAAAATTATCTCTAAAATTCTAGAAATTCACTTGTTCCCAGAATTGATAAAGTTTGCCCATAGCATAGGTTATGATATTATTTTACCTAACCATCAAAATTATTATCCCGATTTTTCTTTTGTGAGCAAAAATAATTCTTCTGTTAAGTTTGCGGTAGACTTGAAAACAACTTACCGTAATGAAGGCGGTATAACTTGTAACGGGTTTACACTAGGCTCTTATGGGGCTTACTTTAAAGATAAGACAAGTAGTAAAAATATTCAATTTCCTTACCAGAGTTATAACGGCCATTTTTGTTTAGGTGTTATTTATGATAGAAACTTAAATACCAATGAACGGGAAGTTTTTTGTTTAGAAAACTTAGATACTATCACTGCAGTAATTTCCCATCTGCAAATTTTTTTTGCCGAAAAATGGAAAATTGCTTCCGATAAACAAGGTTCAGGGAACACAGCCAATATTGGTAGCATTAAAAAAATAGCTAATATTGTAAATGAACAAGGAACTTTTGCCCATTATTCGGAAGAACTTTTTGACGACTACTGGATAAACCACAAACAAATTAAACTAACTAACGGCAAAACCATTTCTTCATTAACAGAATTTTTAGCGTATCGAGGTATGAATGTTAAAAGTTAAAATACCTCCTTTAAAGATACAAGGAATTAAGTCGAAACTAGTCCCATCTATAACTCATTTAGCTTTGCCTAATATCGATAAAAATACTACGTGGGTAGAGCCTTTTATGGGGTCGGGTGTAGTTGGCTTTAATATGTCTCCTCAAAAAGTTATTTTTGCCGATACAAATAAAGATATTATTACTTTCTATCAAAGCATTCAACAAGGAACTATCACCCCACAAATTGTTTACGATTATTTACAAAAAGAAACCCTTTTATTAGCTTGTCAAGGTGAAAGTTACTATAAACTAAAACGTGAACAATTTAATGAGGAACGTAATCCACTCGATTTTTTATTTCTTAACAGAAGTTGCTTTAATGGCATGATGCGCTACAACAGCAAAGGAAAATTTAACGTACCTTATTGCCATAAAAATGAACGCTTTAGCAAAGCTTATATTACTAAAATTACTAATCAAATTAATTGGGTCTATCAGCTTATTTATAAAAATTATCATTACACCTTCCTTTGTGCCGATTTTAGAGAAGCGCTAATAAATTTACCTAATAATCATTTTATTTATGCCGACCCGCCTTACATAGACCGTTATAATGATTATTACAACAACTGGGCAGAGCAAGATGAGCTAGACTTACATAAACTTCTCAGCAAAACAAGTAAATTTTTACTTTCCACTTGGCATAGTAATCGTTATCGTACAAATACTTACATTGACAACTTGTGGCAAAATTTTAATTTAACAACTACAGAACATTTTTACCATTTAGGGGCTAAAGAGATAAATCGTGTTGCCATAAATGAGGCTTTAATTTATAATTTTACTAATGATACGCAAATAGAAAAAAAATTAATTGAATTACCAAAAATCGAGCAACCTCTTCTTTTTAGTAAAGTAGGTTAAGAAATAAAGGAGAACAACTAAATGCAACTACACGCAACCACCATACTGGCCGTACGCAAAGACGGCAGAGTGGCAATGGCCGGGGACGGCCAAGTAACGGCCGGCCAAGCTACCATAATGAAGGGTAATGCCCGCAAGGTACGCAAACTCTTTGATGGTAAGGTACTATGCGGCTTTGCCGGCAGCACCGCCGATGCCTTCACCCTTGAAGAGCTCTTTGAGGCCAAAATGAAACAATTTCAGTTCGACCTCGTACGCGCCAGCGTAGAGGTGGCCAAAGAGTGGCGCAGCGACCGCATTTTACGCAAGCTGGAGGCTATGCTTTTGGTGTGTGATAAAGACAAAACCCTGCTGATAACCGGCAACGGTGATGTGATTGAGCCCGAGAAAGACTGCATTGCTATTGGCAGCGGCGGCAACTACGCTTACAGCGCGGCGCTGGCCTACCTTGATAGCGGCTGTAACTTAATCGCCCCCGAGATTGCCCGCAGGAGTTTGGCAATAGCGGCTAGCTTGTGTGTGTATACTAATGAAAGCATTGTGGTAGAGGAGCTGTAGATGAGCAATAATGATAAATATTGATGACGAGGAGTAAAATAAATATAAACCTATGGCCGAACTTTCACGTTTTTTGGGTATCATTATTAGTTTAATGTTTTTTGATAACATCAAACACCACAAGCCGCATGTTCATGTTAAATATGGTGAATACGAGGCAAGCATAGCAGTAGATGGGGAGATATTGGCTGGAAGATTACCATCTAGGCAATTTAAAATAGTTGTTGGTTGGCTTGCTACACATCAAGACGAAGTTTACGAAGCATGGAATAAAGCTATGCACGGCAAACCATTTGATAAAATTAAAAACTAAGATAAGGAGAAATGTTATGTATATAATAAATGATATAGTTTATGCAGGAGAACCTCAATCCGACATGACCGTTACCGCTATCAAGGTACTAGATGGCGGGCAACTTATTCTCACCTTTGATACCGGTGAAAAACGGCTCTTTGATATTACACCTTATCTTACCTACCCAGCTTTTACCGTATTAAAAGATGAAGCCCAATTTAAAACGGCAAGTATTCAATTTGGTACGGTATCGTGGTGTAATGGCACATTAGATATAGCCCCCGAAACTTTATACGCCAATAGCTTTAAATATGAAGAGCCAAACTCAACTCAACACCTTTAATCAATATTCATAATTAGCAAAAAATTTTCTTTAATCTTTTCTTGATTTAATTTAATTTTAGGTATACAATGTTTCTACACATTTTAAAAATGCGGAAGCCGCATTACAGGAGTAGAAACAATGCCCGAAAAAACTATGAAAGCCATCGTTAAAACTAAAGCCGAATACGGCTGCCTAGAGCTAAAAGATGTTCCTATTCCAGAAATATCCGCCAAAGAGGTACTGGTAAAGATGAAAAAAGCGGCCATTTGCGGTACCGATGTGCATATTTACAAATGGGACGCTTGGGCCCAAAAAACCATCAAGCCGCCGCTGACTATCGGCCACGAATTTGTAGGCGAAATTGTTCAGGTAGGCTCGGCGGTGGAGGGCCTTCAGGTGGGCCAGCTGGTTTCGGGCGAGGGTCATATTGTCTGCGGAAAGTGCCGCTGGTGTATCACCGGACAAAAGCACCTATGCCGCGCCACCAAAGGTATCGGCGTAAACCGCGACGGTATCTTTGCCCAGTATGCCGCCATTCCCGCCGAAAATATTTGGCTTTGCCCCGGTAACATTCCCCAAGAGGTGCTGGCCGTTCAGGACCCGCTGGGTAACGCCGTGCATACTGCCTGTACCTTTAATGTGCAGGGCGAAGATGTACTTATCACCGGCGCCGGCCCCATCGGGTTGATGGCCGTACCCATCTTAAAGATGACCGGCGCACGTAACATTGTGATTACCGATATTAACCCCGAACGCCTCGCCTTAGCCAAAGAGCTGGGAGCCACCGCTACCGTCGATGTGCGCACGCAAAAAATAAGCGATGTGATGGCCGAATTAGGTATGGTGGAGGGCTTTGATGTGGGCTTAGAGATGTCGGGCAACACCAAAGCCATCGCCGATATGGTTGATAACATGGCCAACGGCGGCAAAATTGCCGTGCTGGGGATTTTTACCGAACAAATAGTTATTGACTGGAGCAAGGTTATCTTTAGGTGTTTAACCATTAAGGGCATTTATGGCCGCGAAATGTATAACACGTGGTACAAAATGACCGCCTTTTTACAATCGGGACTAAGCGAAAAAGTGGCCAAAACCATTACCCATCACTTTGCTTTTGAAGATTACGAGAAAGGTTTTGAGGCGGCCATGAGTGGCAAAGCTATTAAGGTTGTACTAAATTTTGATTAAAGAGGATACGATGAAAACTGCATATAAATACTGGCAAGATACCACCAAAGAGATAAAAGAAGCCGGCCTATGGAAGACCGAGCGCATTATTAATACGCCGCAATCTACCCAAATTGATACCACCGCCAAACAAGGCCTTATTAATATGTGCGCCAACAACTACTTAGGACTGGCCAACCACCCCGCGCTTAAGGAGGCCGCCAAAGAAGGTATTAACCGTTGGGGTTATGGCCTAGCCAGCGTACGCTTTATTTGCGGTACACAGCAGTTACATAAAGATTTAGAGGCCGCTCTTTCAGGCTTTTTGGGTACGGAAGATACCATCTTATATTCCTCATGTTACGATGCCAACGGCGGGCTCTTCGAGACGATATTAGGAGCAGAGGACGCTATCATCAGCGATGAACTAAACCATGCCAGTATTATTGACGGCATTAGGTTATGCAAAGCCGCTCGCTTTCGTTATAAAAATAATGATATGACCGACCTTGAGGCTAAGCTACAAGAGGCACAGGCCGCCGGTCATCGTATCAAGGCTATTGTAACCGACGGCGTTTTTTCGATGGACGGTATTATCGCCAACTTAACCGGTATCTGCGACTTAGCAGAAAAGTACGATGCTATTGTCATCGTAGACGACAGCCATGGTGTAGGCGTAAATGGCCAAACTCTACGCGGCACGCACGAGCACTGCGGCGTAATAAAGAGGATTGATATACTTACCGGCACACTGGGCAAGGCCTTAGGCGGCTCCAGCGGCGGGTACACCAGCGGCAAAAAAGAAATTATCGACATTTTGCGCCAACGCTCACGTACCTATCTTTTTTCTAATACCCTTTCGCCTATCATCGCTTATGCCACCTTGAAAGCTTTACAGCTTATCGAAAGCTCCGATGAACTGGCGGTAAATCTTAAAGAGAACACCGCTTACTTCCGCAAAGGGCTAAAAGATTTAGGTTACGATATTGTCGAGGGAACACACCCCATCGTACCGGTAATGACCTACGATGAGATAGCCTCGCAAAAACTGGCCGAAAAACTGCTCGAAAAAAATGTTTACGTTATTGGCTTTTTTTATCCGGTAGTGCCAAAAGGTAAAGCTAGGGTGCGTACCCAAGTTTCGGCAGCGCACACCAAAGAACAGCTTGATTACGTGCTCAAGGCCTTTGCCGAAGCGAAATAGAATTTTTTGTGAAGTTAAAACTTTTTAAAAGGCTCTTGACCATTATTTTCTTTTTAAAAATTAATGGCCGAGGGTTTTATTGATTGCGTCATCACCGGTGGCTGCCCCCTTGCACAAGTTGGGGCCAAAGAGTAAAATATAATTATGAATTTTCCCAGTAACATCATCATCAACGGTGATTGCCCTACCGTTGAATTAGGCGCTTGGGTAGCTACTAATCCACAAAATACAGTAATAGCATTATATGATGGCGAATATTTTTGGTTTAAAACCAAAAAAGGTGAAAGTTGAATGTTACCACATATCGATTACCATATCTTTATTCAATCACTTAGGGACCAAACATGGAAAATTGAAAGATAAAAGATAGTTTAAAAAGTTTAACAAAATTTTAGAAGCAGATAATTATATAAAATAAATAGAGGAATTAACATGACCATCGACATAGAAAAACTAAGCCCTCGTCAAATTGTTGCCGAGCTAGACAAATACATCATCGGCCAAGATAGCGCCAAGCGTGCCGTTGCCGTTGCCCTGCGTAACCGCTTGCGCCGTAAGTTGTTACCGGCCGAAATCCGCGATGATTTTATCCCCAAAAATATTTTAATGATTGGCCC
>Ga0131853_10019179_pt1 | contig 12448 bp, 3 predicted proteins | sample TergutLab28metaG_FD_92764 | JGI IMG/M metagenome (GOLD analysis project Ga0131853, IMG submission 92764) | Labiotermes labralis P1 segment gut microbial communities from Petit-Saut dam, French Guiana - Lab288 P1 (version 2) (version 2) | ecosystem: Host-associated > Arthropoda: Insects >...
TATTCAGAATTTTAATCCTGTGTATTTTATTTCTTATATATTTGGACAGCAAATTGAACACAACCGAACCGTATCAGGTGTTCCCAAAGTTCACCTTGCTCTCAGTTTGTTCATGAATATAATTTTTATTTGATAGGTTTGTTTACAAGTGATGTGATCGTGATGGCTGTTGCTTGTTCATACAGTCACGTGGGATAACGCAGTGGAAATAAACACATGTGTGTAGGTATGATATTAACATTTTGACAGTTGGGCACTTAAGGCAGGAACCTAAGTACATCAGCAGCATTCCACCGGACTGCTTATAGCGGTACATTATATAGCATTATATATATGTTGACAGGTCTGCAGAGGTGCCAATCAAGATAATGCTGTAACTGCGAAGATTTTGCGATAATTTTGGACTGAGGAAGCAGCAACTGGATTTTCACGATGGCCGCGGTTTAATGGCAGTTGACATTCACTGTAGGATCTTGGGTACAACACTGTGTTGAAATGGCAGGAGTGACCCTCTGCTGCATCATTTTGACGTGAGGCTGTACGAGGACTGGGGACGTTCATTATCACTGCAGAGCGACAGTAAGGAGCAGAGAGACAGTGACCATCAGGATCACTGAACATTACAGAGTGAGAGACCATAAGAGCCACTGAATAATTCAGAGTGACAGTGACGACAAGGAGCACTGAACACTGCAGAGTGACAGTGACAAACCTGTTACTCAGCAGTCAATGTTGTCAATGTGTGTAGTAAAGTTTAGTGTCTATTGAGCTGCTGAAGTCCCTGTCAAACTTTTCTTCACAGTGCGCGTGTAGAACAGTGGTGTGCTGCAGGTTCAGATGAAGTGTCCAAATATGCAGGCAGTAAAGTTCACTACAGTTGTTATATAAGGCGACGCCATTCGAACATACGTAGCTGTTAGTTAGGACATTGCAGGCAACAGCAGAGCGTTTAGAGAGGGCTGAGAACTTCTTTTAAAATTGTAATAAATGGACAGCATCGAAACACGTAATAATACAGATATTTTAGTGATGTTCCATTTGGTGTAGTTCGGGTTTGCATATTACGTGAAGGGTTATTTTATATTAGTTCGGTATTTCATTGTACTCTCAGTAGATATAATAAGAAAGAAATACGGTACTGGACTGCAGACACACAAGTAACGTGACTTAAATGTCTGATTGAATATTTCTTTTAACATTTTATTAAGATTTTCTCTTAATGTTTCATATTTCACTGTGTCATTAGAAGGAACTAACTTCACAAGTAGAATGTCCCACCTCAGAGACAGGGTAATCTCATACACATCTCAGGCAGTTACGACTAGCCAACCAGCAGAGACAACTGTTCTGCTGCCTTTCTCAGGAAAACTAAGAGTAGACAGAAATCTAATACTCAGCCACACAAATTTTAAAAAATCAATCGAAACATTTTATGCAAACAAACAATTATCGGGCATTGATCAACTCAAAGCAACGCCCCCTTATCCCACACCCCACGTGTTGGCTCAGTTTGCCTCCACGGCATACCTTCACTGCAAACATGAAGACTCTAAACCTCCTGCCGGCTGGCAGTTGCTAACGACAGCATCTAATTTTGGGAATGAGAACGGCTATTTTGGAACAGCCTACTGGCACCCGGAACATCAACAAGTGGTGATTGCTCATAGAGGAACTGACACTAATAAGGTTGATGACTTATTAAATGATTTTTACAGAGACCTTGAAGGTGTTTTATTCAACAACTACGTCCCACAAATGAATTCAGCCAGCACATTTGCTAATAAGGTGGTCGCAGTTCTTCAAGAAATAGAGAAAGAACAGAATGTAAGTTTCGATTTGTTTTTCACCGGTCACTCTTTAGGAGGTTGGCTGGCGCAGATCACTACATTTACCACTGAGTACCTTGAAGTGAAAAGAGGTACATTTCTTATGAAACTGAAAACAGAACAATTCGAAGCACCTACAAGCAAAACGGTGCAAAAGTGTCATGGAGTAACACAGAGTTATCATCCCCACACAGTAGTTTTCGACAGTCCAGGTTGCAGAGAGATGTTGTTGCAAATGACAGACAAACTTGACGTAAGGCACAAAGGGCGTTCCATTGATTTACAGCACTTAAACATCACCACTTATCTGTCTGCTCCAAATATTATCAATACCTGCAACGCGCATTTAGGGTCAGTTTATCGCATCTTTACTGATTTGCCTGATATGGGTTGGAAGGAAAAACACACTGTAATGTACAACCTAGCAACACACAGTATGGACAAAATTGTGGAAGCCTTTGACCCTGAAACGAGGCAAGCACTTAAAGACGAAGAAGGTAGACTCAAAATAAAAGAGGTGGTCAATTGGCCTGTACGTGCAGGCACATTGTATGGACCAGAATTAAGTGATTTCTTTACATGGGCAAAGCGTCTTAATAATTACCACCCTGAGGTAATTGACATTTCCCATAGCAAATTTCCCAAGAGTTACCACCCACTCCGTTATCAAACTAAGGCTTACGACGAATGCACAAGCAGTCTAAGTGTTTTTACTCAGGATGAGAGGGAGTTCCTTGCGCGGTATATGTCATTACGTGAATTGCAGACACAATTAAAATTGAAGGATTGTTTTTCTGTAATGAGTAATCCTGAGGCCGAAAACAGAGCAGAACAAATTTTACAGAAATATGAGCTTGACAATGAAAGTGTCCGCTGTGCAGACGCTAGCACTTTGCAAACGCTGATTCCGTATGTGAGGCGTTTTGTTAGACATTTCCCGCACGTAAAAGAGAACATAAAGAACAAATTGTCTCCACCCCACATTATGAACATGATTTATCAGTACGAAACTAGGCGTAATATTGAAAAGATTCGCCAAAGTGCACTAAATTTTCAAACAGGAGCTGTGGGTTTAACAGAATTCCTGAACAGTGACCAGCAACTATGGCAGTTAAGAATGACTGATGGAGATGCGTGGACAGGGATAACCTGGGTTTATCGGGCTCTCCAAAACACATCCTGTACCTTCAATTACTTAAGTGAAGATAATTGTACCGTACTGACATTAGATTGGTTACTAACCATCAATGGAATGATAAATTTGAATGCACTACTGGCATCGAAAGAAGCACCTCATCTACTGATGATAGCGTGCGGGACCAATCAGAGGGTTAATGATGAACTAAGAAACATGTTCTGGGAATTGTTCAGCATTCTGAAAGAAAAGAAAACTGTTAAAATTATTCTGACCGCACAATCAGAAGATGACATCACTGCTTTTAGTGAAGAAACGCTTGGCAAAGAGTTCATTACAACAGATGTACAGTTAACTTGGAGTGATTTAACCGCCAGTTCGCAGACAACAATGTTAGAGAAGACAGTGATATTTCAGGGCAGGTCAGTTGCTTTAAGTCATCTGATATTACCTGAATCAATGACAGATTCCTTTCCCCTTTCTGAATTGTTACGAGAAAAGGAGCTTAGGATTGGTGAGGAACCGGTACCATCTGCAAGCAGTGATTACAGTGAAGAGTACTACATTCATAGAACTTTAAGTCACAACAACTTCATTAGACAAGACATTGCAACTGATGCAAGAGAAGGAAACTTTGCTGATTTACTGGCCAGTACAGAACAGGAATTCAAACAGATCTGTCAACAGAATCCAACAAGTAATGTGCATTGGTTGGAGGAAGACAAGTCAGGGGAACTATTTTGGCAGCAGTCGCAAGGGAACTTACAGGCATTACGTAAATATATTGATAACCAGGAATTCCACTCTTATGCTGATAGAGATTTAGAGAAACTGCTGCAACAAGCAAAACACCAGAGGATCATGCTAATTGCTGACAAAGAAGGAATGGGTAAAACTACCGTACTGACCAACCTGTCTAAACGCATCAAGCAAATATACCCAGCCCATTGGTTGGTGAGAATAGATTTAAACGAATATACAGAACTACTCAAATCTCAGAAAGAAAATAAGGTGGATGAAAAGTGGGTACTTGAATTTGTGTCGGAAGAAGTGCTAAAGCTTGAATCTCGTTTAGAGAAGGAGCTGTTTAAAAAGAGCTTCGAAGGAAATGGAATTAGCAAAGTAGTGGTAATGGTGGACGGTTTCGACGAAATCAGTCCAAACCACAAACAGAAAGTAATTGACATGTTGCAAGTTCTAAAGCAGACTTCGTTAGAGCAGCTGTGGGTCACCACCCGACACAACCTGAGGGAGGAACTGGAGAATAATCTACAGCAGCTGTCCTACACCCTACAGCCGTTCTCTGAGGAAGAGCAAGTTGAATTTCTAAAGAAATTCTGGCTTCGAAATTCAAATCTTGAAGCCACGAAAACACACCGGTTAGAAATGTATGCTGAAGCATTAATAAAGAATATGGCACAAACCATTAGAGATAAGGAAAATGAGTTAACCGGCATCCCAATACAAACCCGCATGTTAGCCGAGACTTTTGAAGAGGGTTTTAGAACATTTTATGATTCAGACAAAACCCAACCTGAATTACCGCAGACGCTGGAATTGCTGGAATTATACGGACGGTTTATTGACAGCAAATACAATGCATATTATCGGGAGAAGCCTAAAACACCAGCAGGCAACGCGGGTGCAGAAGATATACGAGAACGGCATGTCAAAAACATAAAATTGGAGCATCAGCTGTTAGCCTTACAGGCGTTGTTTACTGAGGATCAGGTGGCCATTCTGGAAGTTGATGATCACTTTCCATTTTCAGATGAACGGTTGGCTAGGATTGGGATAGTGCAGAGAAATAGTGGGGGTAAGCCACAATTCATCCACCGCACTTTTGCTGAGTACCTTGTGGCTGAGTTCCTAGCAAAGGAACTGAAAAAGAACACAAAACAACGAAAACAAGTGCAGGATATTCTACTTGATACGGTTTTGTTACGATCAGATTGTCAAGTAATTAGATCCTTTTTGGATGGATTTTTGGAAAGCAGTAAGCCATCAAATGAGGCCTTGAAAGAGTATGGGAAAAAACTCAATAAACAGTTGAAAGAGAGAGAAGACCACGGACTCTTGGCAGGTGTCACAAAAACACTACACACAGCAGCGAAAGAAGATAACGCCAATATTATTGGATTTTTATTCGAAAGTCTAAAATCAAGGGAAGACTTTAGCACTATGACTGAGATACTGTTAGTCACAGACTGTCGGGGACGAACTGCCTTACACAGAGCAGCAGAAAGTGACAGTATACATGCGTTGAAGAAGATATGGGAATGGGGTGGAAAAGTGACAACCTGGACAGCAGCAACGGAAAGGGAGCATTTATTTCCATTAATTGATCATTCAGAAGCATCAGACACAACTCATACCTCGGTTGAAGGAGAGGAAATGCAACCAAACCGGATAAAAACCATACTCTTTGCGGCCAAAGACAAGTATGGGAACATGGCGTGGCACACAGCAGCACAAAGAGGAAGTGTAAAGACATTGGAGACCTTGTGGAGCTGGGCTAAGGAAGTGAAACTAAACACAAATGAATTGTTGCTGGCCCAAAATGAGGAAGGTAATACCGCCTGGCAACTCGCAGCCCAAACGGGGCACTTAGAAATATTACAGGAACTCGGGACCTGGGCCAAGAAAGCGCAACTGAATAGAAATGAGTTAAAGAATAAATTATTACTAGCCAAAGACCAGTATGGATACACCGTGTGGTACCGAGCAGCAGAAAGTGGCAATTTAGAGGCATTAGAGACATTATGGTTTTTGGGTACGGTATCGGAACTAACGCCAGATGAAATGTTGCTAGCCCAAGATGAGGAAGGGAATACAGCCTGGCAAGTGGCAACTCAAAAATACCATTTCGAAGTATTAAAGAAACTGTGGGAGTGGGCCAAAGGAGAGAAAATTGGTGTACATGTGTTAAAGGATAAGTTACTACTAACCACAGACCAGTATGGTAACTCCGCGTGGCACCGAGCAGCAGAAAGTGGCAATTTACAGGCATTAGAGGCATTATGGGGTTGGGCTAAGGAAGTGGAAACAGACACAGATGAATTGAAGAAAAATTTGCTTCTAGCCCAAGATAAGCAAGGGGAGACTGCCTGGCACTTGGCAGCCGATAGAGATCATTTTGAAGTATTAAAGAAAATGTTGGTCTGGGCCAAAGAAATACAAAAGAATTCATATATTTTAATAAAAGAATTTTTACAAACGAAAGACAAGTATGGATACACTCCGTGGCACCGAGCAGCACAAAGAGGCAAGTTAAAGACATTAGAGATGTTATGGGGTGGAGCTAAGGTAGTGGATCTAAACACAGATAACTGAAGAATGATTTCTTCTAGTCCAAAATGAGGAATGTTAAGCGGCCTACAACATGGTAGCCCAAGTGAACGATACGGAAATATTAGAGAAGTAGTTTGTCTGGGACAAAGACACTCAAACTGATTCCAAAGACTTTAAAGAAAGCATTGTTAGCGGTCTTATATAAGTTTTAAATCACCTCCTAATAAATATAAACATATTTAGGCAATGTCGATGTACTGGAGAAGGTACGGTGTTATGTTAGAGGGAGCAAGTGAATCGAGTGCAGGTAAATATGATTAGTTGGTTGGCCAAGATGAGGATGGATGCAAAAGAGAATGGGACTTGGTGGTAGTAAAGGAGGCTGTGCAGTATTAGAATAACTGTTGGCGTTGATTAAAGAACAACTATTAAAGCACAGTACGTTGGAGGATAAATTGTTACCATGCCAAATGATAATGGACAAATGATTTCCTCGCATCTGCAAAGGAATGCAACTTAGAGGTGTTACCGAATAAATTATGTTGGACAATGTGACGAATTATTGTTAGTAAAGTATGAACGTGAAATATTTGCAAGATATATGGCATCAGAAAAAAAGGTACAAAGTTGGGGTCTTGTTTTAGCAGTTCGATTGGGCTGAAGCGGTACAACAAACTAACCCAACTGAATGAAAATGTGGGTATTACTAGACCACTGGTTGCGTCTGGGAAATGGGCCTGCAGCACCCTGTTACAGTAATGCAGTAAACCAAAATTCGGGGTATAGAATTTGTTGTAATCCATGTGGAAAAGCAGTCAGTGATTTATACAAGAATAAGTTATGTAATAAAATGCATAAATAAAATACAGAAACTTAATTTTGAGGCTTTGTAGAGGACAGAACCAGTCGTACAAAATTACAAGTATAGATAATAATATAATATAGACTATAACACAAGTTAAATAATTAAGTGTTACATTATAAATCCATGTAATATAATACTTAAAATTAGGAAAACAAAATCTTTATATGAATTTATTAGTAAAATTTTCTTCCAATGAATAAAAGGAATTAGTCAAAAAATTTTTTTAAGATAGTCCTCAATTGTTTTATATTATAGGATAGATTTTTTATGTTAGGAGGAAGATTGCTAAAAACCTTGAAGCAAAAACAGTGTACAGCCTTTTGGTATGTATTGGGAAAAATGAAAAAATTTCTTAAGTTGTTCCCAATAAAAATCCGTATTTCTTGAATTTGCCTAGATGTTAATTTTTTTTTAAGTCTGAAAATGTTTATGCTTTTAGATGAGTTCCCAAGATTTATAATGTAGTATGAAAGTAGGTAGTGGTAGGTATTAGTAATCACATGATTAATTGTAGACTGAAAGGCGAATGTAGTGACTTTTGATAAGGGTTAGAGAAATCAGAGATATTTAATGATTGATACAGTTAAGTGAAATGCATAACAGGTTTAAATAACAATAATTAACGTTGTGGTTTTTTTTATTACTATTGCTATACTGACTGTATTGTTTGATTAGTGTGACATGTTTTAATATCAGTGTTGAAAAGATATAAATGTAAATGTAAAATTCCTGTGTGGAAAATGCAGAGGAACTAACATTTGTGCAGAAATATATAATTTAATTAAGAAAGATAGAGATAAATCAGAATATTAGATAATATACAAACTGATGAAATGTAGCACTGGGTACTGAGAAAATGATAATGCCATATTGTGTATAAGAGGGCAAGTAATGAATGATTTGTAAGTGAACTGTGGCAGTCAAAGTACCTTAAGTGTCAAATAGGATATTTTGGTTTATTAAAAAACGACGTGCAGCCTGTGGTGAAACCTAGAAAAGGTCATGTATATGTCACATAATTATGAAATAATACCAGAACATATGACTGTCCATTTGCATGTAATACAGGAGGTTCTGTAACCAGGGAAGACCCAAAGTTCAGGTATATGTTACTGGTCCAATTCTTGTAATTAGTATTTTATATATTTATGTATTTGTTTTTTTTTTTTTTTATTTATGGAGGAATTCGTCTACTGGTGGTGAGATGGTAGCCGAACATTTTTGGTACATCTGCTAATCAAGTAAAACGTTTTATAGCCCTCAGTTACTGGCACTTCGAAGCCATCTCTCATAAATTACACGGTAAACGGCCATTTAAGGAACATTCAGTGAAAGTTAGAAAGGGATTGCTCCAGAGATCTTTGAGTCAGAAATCTTGTGAGCAGCCAACAAAGGGATGTAAATTCTGTTCAGCTGACATTGTAAGGTGTGTGGGAAGGATGAGGTATTCATAATATAACATACAGTGAATGGTAACAGCATAACACAAGCAAACATTCAACCCAAGATGAAAAAGAAACTAACAAAAGAAATTTTCATACTGAACACCAGGGTTTGACGCTGACAGTCGAGTAAGTAAGTGTGCTGATAGTGAGGTCACCTGGAGCACAGATTGATTGTTCTGGAGTGAAGTTGGTTTCTAGTGTATGAGATTTGAGTTCGAGTGAAAGAAGTTTGTCAGACAGTTGGCAGTTGATTAACTGGAGAGGTGCAGATTCTTACTTCAGGTATAAAGAAATAAAATACAATAGTGAGGACTTCATCCGATTCGATAAACACCACCATATCTGCTAATAAGTGTCACCTACAGTTCTGAGCAAGTCAGGGAATAAAATGTACATAGGGTAAGTGTGTAAATGATACATTGTGCAGTATATTGTATAATGCATTATGACATGTTCCAATACCAAAGGATTTCTTACCTATCATGGATCTCTGAATGTGGAATAAATTACTGTTACAATAACAATTATATACATTAACACACACACAAACACTCTGTCAGCAAACATTGATCATCACACAGCAGCAGTCATTAAGACAATGTCACAATTGTTTGATGGTATTCAGTGTAGAGTGACTGCAGGAACAGGAGGAAGTGCTAAAGGTGAAAAACTGGCTGTACAGTTGGGAAAGGAGCAAAACGACTGAGTGAAAAACAGAAAAACTGTAAGTAAATAGAGGATATAACAACAATCTGCAAACTGTCACTGACAGAACAGGACATAACAACAAGCTGCAAACTGTCACTGACAGAACAGGACATAATAACAGACTGCAAATTGTCACTGGCAGAACAGGACATAAGAACAGGCTGCAAATTGTCACTGACAGAACAGGACATAATAACAGACTGCAAATTGTCACTGACACAACAGGACATAACAACAAGCTGCAAACTGTCGCTGACACACAACAGGACATAACAACAGGCTGCAAACTGTCACTGACACACAACAGGGCATAACAACAGGCTGCAAACTGTCACTGACATACAAAAGGACACACTGTGCACGTGTGGGCAGTCATTGACTGATGACTCAGAAGTAAAGAGTGGACCAACAAAAACTGTGATGAAGTTATATGACCTGCTGACTGATGTGTTGTTATTTCTGTAAATGCACAGTGTCAAGTGGTAAAAAGCGCCATTGTATCTGGGGCTACAAGCTGAGATTGAAAAATATATAAAATAAGTCACTTTATGATTTGGTTTTCTCAGTAGAGGTATTAGAAAGCTATGGGGAATGTCTAGGCAACTTACAGAAAAACTATTGCTTATAAATTTTGTATATACGCATACAGTATGAATACGCTCACCCTGTGTACACTATATACTCTAACTCACTCAGTACTGTAGGTGACACTTCTTAAAGGATACGGGTGTGTGTATAGCATCTGAATAAGTCCTCATTATTTAATTTTATTTCGTTATACCTGAGGTAAAAGTTTGCAACTGTCCAGTTCATCAACTGCCACCTGTTTGACAAACTTCTTTCACTCGAACTCAAATCTCATACACTAGAAGCCAACTTCGCTCCAGAACAATCAATCTGTGTTCCAGGTGACCTCACTATCAGCAACCTTGCTTACTTGACTGCCAGTGTCCAATCCTCGTGGTCAGTATGAAAATTTCTTTTAATAGTTTCTTTTTCATCTTGGGTTGAATGTTTGCTTGTGTTATGCTGTTACCATTCACTCTATGTTATATTATGAATACCTCATCTTTCCTACACCTTACAGGGTTCAGCTGAACAGGCTTTATTATCCTTTTGTCGCCTGCTCACAGGATTTCCGACTCAGAGTTTTCTGGAACAATCCCTTCTTAACTTTCACTAAACGTTCCTTGAAAGAACATTTACAGTGAAATTTATCATGTATCTGCATGTGGTGATATATATATGTATATGTAATACTAATAATAATATTTATTATGGTTAAAAAAGAGATACATATTGTGTCCTGGTATTGACTTACTTTGTAAAATCTGTGACTCACATGAGCAAAATAAAGGAATACTAGACAAGTAAAAACCTTGAAATTGATGAAAATTAGAGTGTAAAACAAGAAGAATATAGTGTAGATTTGCAATAATTACATTTTCATGTGTATACTGATTGTGTGTATCAGACAGGACATTATCTGGTGATAACATTGTGTAGACTGTAGTAATAATATTTGTGTTCATGTACTGACTGTGTGTGTCAGACAGGACAATACCTGGTAATAAAATTTTGTAGACTGTAGTAATAAAATTTGTGTTCATGTACTGACTGTGTGTGTCAGACAGGACAGTACCTGGTGATAAAATTGTGTAGACTGTAATTTAATATTTGTGTTCATGTACTAACTGTGTGTGTCAGACAGGTCAAGATCTAGTGATAAAATCTGTCAGAGTGTTAGAGGAATTTCAAATATTTCCTATGGAGAATAATTGGTTTATATTTCATAATTGCTTCCCTGTATCCAACAACTAATTATATTTATTACATGAATATATGTGGGGGATAATGTATTAATGAACTGTTATTTTTAATTGCTTACTGTGTGATAAAATTGTTAGGTATATTGTTACACACTACCACATGATACATCAGCAGATGTGGACAGAACATAATGCGTTGAAGATAGATATGGAAGTTGTTGTGTGTGATGTTGAGCAATGTACAGTGGAAAAACTTATGGATGTGATCTGTATGGCATGAAGAAGAGGAAGGCATGTGTAGTGGATATTGATATGGAACTGCCTTCTGTGAAATCATGCACAGTACTGTGTAGATATGTAGACAGCATCTGTAGTGTTTGACATTTATCTGCTATATCATACAGTTTTCTTTTGGTTATGGTATAATTTTTGTCATTAGTCTGATTTTCTTTATTGGTTTCCTTAAGTAAGTGGTATTTCTCATAATTAATCATGTGGCTTCCTTATTAGTTATGTCTAGGATTTGCATAATGCTGTCTGTTGAGCCTGTGACATGTCTGTTGTCAAGAACATATTTTGAAAAATTGCTATTATTGTTATTTCGATAAGACATCATGTGTGCTTTAAATCTGGTGTGTACCTGGTTCCAGTTTGAACAATATATCTTTATCCACCCTTTGGGCAAGTTAGCTGGCCAACACAACTGTGGTCAACTTGGATTTCTTTGTGTTGTAGTTAATTTACCTGAGAATAATGCTGATGGTAATATTTGTTGTGTCAGCTATTCTTAAATTGAATTTCTTAAAGACTTCGTTATTTGATACCATGTTTACCAGAATTAAGATGACACTAATTTGAGGTGATTCCGCAATACATCAACCCTGCCTAGAGAAAATATAGTTACCCCAAACTAATAAGACCCCCAAAAAGGAAGATAAGAAAGGTGCAAGGATGTGCTCTGTCTGGGTCTGGACCCAAAGTGCTCGGTACAAGTTTGTTATTTTTCAACACAGTCACAGATCTCCCACACACGGTACATGCTTCTAACCCATGCTGGTTGCTTGCTGTGCCTACAGCACAATCAATATGATGGTTCTTTTCACACTTCCAAGGTTTTCACTTGGCTCACCCTGTCTCTACCAGCCAACACAGCACAACACCCCACAACATTTTCCATCCTCTATATGTCACTGCAAGACAGATTATGGTTTTATGCACAATTTTGACATCACCAGATGTCTGAGTGCAGTGACAGCATTATTTTTTTAACATTCAAAAACAGATTTTAAATACCATGCAGTTACACACAGGTATGTACACACACACACACACACACACACACACACACACACACACACACACACACACACACACACACACACACACACACCCACGCACACACACACACA
>Ga0131853_10019181_pt1 | contig 12447 bp, 6 predicted proteins | sample TergutLab28metaG_FD_92764 | JGI IMG/M metagenome (GOLD analysis project Ga0131853, IMG submission 92764) | Labiotermes labralis P1 segment gut microbial communities from Petit-Saut dam, French Guiana - Lab288 P1 (version 2) (version 2) | ecosystem: Host-associated > Arthropoda: Insects >...
CTCTCTCTCTCTCTCCATAGTTCTGTGTGCTCGACATAACAACCCAGAAGAGCTTTCTTTAATTGACACGCGCCGTGTCAGCTTGACTGGTTATGTATTGCTAGGGTACGTACTTAAGCATAACATACCGAAGTTTATGTCGTGTCAGAGAAAACATGAATATGAAATGAATTCATAAATTGGTACGCAGATAGGAGCAAAGTGGTAACGTAAAGTTTTTCTCACGGCGTACTCTGAAGACGCGCTGATGGCAATTTGTCTGCTTCAACGGACCAGAATTCAGACGCTTCTAACAGTTACTTTATTTGATGGATAATTATTGTCGAAGTCAGGTTCCTACATCAAACCCCGAAGTAATCCACCGAATGCAGTACTTCAGACAGGGCCCTAAACGAAAACCCCGGACTATGATATCTGACGGGAAGATGACGAAGAACGTACCGTGGCCGAAACACATCTCACTGGAACTTCGCTACGAAACAAGTTTATGAAAAGAAACAAGTATTTTTTTTTATTTAAGCAAATTCTAATCGCCGTTAAATGGCCTATTGCGTCATTCCTTATAATATCCGTTATATAGCCTATTGTGCCACTCCTAATATTCGTTATATAACCTAATGTGTCACTTTTAATCTCCGTCATATAGCCTAATGTGTCACTCCTAATATTTGTGATATAGCCTGTTGGGTCACTCTTAATCTCCGTTATATAGCCTAATGTGTCACTCCTAATATTCGTTATATAACCTAATGTGTCACTCTTAATCTCCGTTATATAGCCTATTGTGTCACTCCTAATATTCGTGATATAGCCTGTTGGGTCACTCTTAATCTCCGTTATATAGCCTATTGTGTCACTCCTAATATTCGTTATATAACCTAATGTGTCACTCTTAATCTCCGTTATATAGCCTATTGTATCACTCCTAATATTCGTGATATAGCCTGTTGGGTCACTTAATCGCCGTTATATAGCCTATTGTGTCACTCCTAATCGCCGTTATATAGCTTATAGTGTCATTCCTTATAATATCCGTGTTACAGCCTATTGAGTCACTCCTAATATCCATGATATAGTTGTCGTATCACTCCTTATCGCCGTGGTATAGCCTATTGTGTCACTCCTGAAAAAATTCTTAGTGTCGTCAGCGATTCGAAATAGAGCCCACAGCTCTCCTCATTTGTTGCATTATATAATTTGCATGGATTGGACGTGACAGACTTAGTAATTCTTCCACCTTAACATTAGTTTGTGGCTTTAAACATTAGAGACGCTAAGTGCTAAACCATAGAGCAATCAGTCTGCTGCTCTAGCCACTACAGGCACTAAACAGTCCAACTCATCCACATAACATATAATTCCCTGATAGAATGCTAGCAAAGAGCAGCCGTATTGCGTGGAACCTGCTACATATATGCTGTTATTAGCGACAGGTTTGCTTATGACATAATAATCACAGAAACAATCGATGAAGAAAACCGTGACGTTTGTAAGTGGAGACACAAGTGCCCGTTATAAGACTGTTCTCCATTCTAGGACTAGGAAATGATATAATAAGAGAATCATGATAGCTTGTTCCCCTTCACTGCTTGTAGATATAACTGGACTATTGTTGAGCCGACTGATTCATTTGTTTTGTGTTTCGATCCGCGCCATGTTTTTATACCACCATACTGTATGTTTTGCTTCGTAATGGGTGCTACTCGATTGTCTGATAAATGGTTAGTAGACAGTGGACTGAAAATGAGTTTGGCTCCGAGCAATATTGCTTTCCTGCCTCATGGATGTAAAGATGCTTGATTATCAATAATTTTAACGCTTAACATTTTAAACCTATACTATATATTTTGTAACACTGCACTTAAATGAAACTAAATCATACATTTATACAGATATATCACACTAAACTAGCCACCAAAGACGCTTGGGAGTAATGCGGAAAGTTCAGAGCGTAAGAACAGAGTCTGAATTGTTCACTACAGAAAGACATTGTAGCATGGGCTGCTGCTTATCCCTTCGTTTCTTTGGAATAATTCTTCGAAATCTTCCTTCCTTATTGGTCACATTCAGCTGATATTTTGGATTTAAAGTTGTGTTGATATAACTAATGTAAGTGGAAAATTGTCTTCTACTTCAAGGAAGAGGGATGTGGAACATGTAATGAGGCATGCAGAGACAAGACTTTGTTGTCGGAAAACTTCGAGGATAAATATTACTTGAGAGATCCATGGGAAGACAACAGGGTAATATTAACATGTGGTGGAGAAACATGGACTGGGTGTGTAGACAGAAGTGAAGTGGCATAGAATACGGTTTGAGGGATCATCTGATCATGGGAATGTTAAAGATGTGTCGTTTCGAAGGAGCTAGTGTGTCATCTTCATAACCAAGCAGTCACTCTTCTTGGACTGTCTGATCCTTAAGATAAAGGCCACTACCATCCTCCGAAACGCCGAGAAATGTTTGCCAGTCAACACAGAGCAACTTCTAAGAATATTTAAATTTTCACAGAACCACTTCGAGAAACTCGTCTTGCAGGACGTTACTTCCGGAATCCGAAAAAAGGCAGTGCCGGAATATGGGGGAGGGGGGGGGGCAGCCGGCAAGCTTCCCGGGGTGTCAACCAATAAATGATGATAAGAAATACGGAGCTCGTACACTCAGATTCCCACATGCGAAAGAATTTCTCCGAAAATTATCTGCAATTTCGGCACGCCCCCTCAGTCATGTGCGCTAACCTTGCCTTAACCCAAGAAAGTTTAAGAATGTCTATTTGAAGGGCTGCCAAATTATCAGATTGCTCCAGGCCTTATAAAGGGATTAGAATTTCTTTGCTAGTTTATCGGCTGCCGTTTACTGCAGGAGGACGCTGTTCTGTGGATTATTTATTGATTTTTGTTTCTGTACATCCTGAAGTGAAAAGTGTGGGATATTTGTTAATGACCAATGGATTTTCATGCGGGAAGAAATCGTACGACTCAATTTGCTAAGCATTCTGAAAGTGAACAACGCGCTGTAGGATAGTTGTTCTACCTGGTCTGACCCTGCGACCGTCTCCGGAATGCGAGCAAAAATAACGGCCCATTGAATCGATGATACGTCAGAGCGTCGTGAGGTGGTTTCAAACCTGAGTGCGGAAATCTTGTCGCTGTCGTTTTCTCTTATTACTGCTGTCCCGTGTTCCGCTTGAATAACTCACGCGATTGTCCTGCTGAATGTAATCAGTGTTCTGTGAGCAGAGCAAAGCAAAGAAAGTGAATACTTCTGATTGCATAATACTTCACTTCAGTCACGGGTACAGCAGACACTTGATCGTCTACCTACGGTACATGCCTTAAATTGCTGAACTGTTCAGTCTTCCATTTATTTGCATGAAGATATGAAGACGTACAGGATTCGTGAAGACTTCAGTTCTTCTTAATTAAATGCAGTATAATAGAGCCTTTGTGTATAAGTATCAGCAGTTGTATTTTTTTTTTTCCCCTGTGGCGCTGCGGCCCAACGCGGGCCATGGCCTCCTCATTCTTGAGGTTTCTAGATCACACACAACGACGCAGCACCGTCGGTAGGACTCCTCTGGACGCGTGATCAGCGCGTCGCAGAGACATCTACGTGACAACACACAACACTCACAACAGACAGACATCCATGTCCCTGGTGGGATTCGAACCCACAATCTCAGCCGTACACCTACGCCTTAGACCGCGCGGCTACTGGGACCGTCATCAGCAGTTGTATTATGCATGGGAAATACTTTTATTTTTTACCATTCCAGGTTTGATGTTAAAGTTTCAGCAGGTATTGTACTGTTTTATTATTTCAGTTTTTAGACGCGTTTGCAAGATTTCGAAAAGTGACTATTAGCCTTGTCATGTCTGTCTCTGTCTGCCTTCTGTCCGCGTGGAACAACTCGGCTCCCACTGAACGGATTTTCTTTAAATTTTATATTTGAGTATATTCGAAGATGTGTCGAGAGGATTCGAATTCAAATTTCATTAAAATCTGGCAAGAATAACGGGCACTTTACATGAAGACTATGTACACTTGTGATAGTATATCATTGAATTCTTATATGAGAAATATTTCAGACAAAGTTGCAGAGAAAATCAAAACACACATTTTATATGCAATAACCCCCCCCCGAAAATGGTGCCCTATATAAGATAATGTGGGAAAATGCTGTAGATCCAGACAGGTCACAGATGACAATATGGAGCATGTGCATTTCATGATGGATACCTCAGGCTACAGACGCCAACTCCTTGTCAAAGTAGGTAATTGTTGCTTCTCCACCGCAACAACGGTTTCAGGAACGCGTCTCATTATTACGTTACACGAAAGTGCATCGTTTGTCTGTCTACGTTTCTCGTGAGCAAGTGCAACATCGAGATGACATAAATGTTTGGATCCACTGACTGCGGTAATCGGAAAAGGTGACATGCGACTTCATAACATGTACAGTCCTCACCATTGAGCTAGTGCTGCTTCTGCAGTTATCTCCACAGGACTTGCGTTAGTCCAGATATTTACAGCCAATACCCGGTTGTGTAGGTGTCACGGAGAGCAGCAATTTCGCTGTAACGTTTGTCACTTCTGCCAAGAACGCCATGAGCAAAGTTTGCTGCACGTGTTCTACAGGTTAAGCGAAAGTTAGAATATTTTTATCCAGCGTTCTTTTTGTCTGCGGAGGCAATTGAACCTTGATGGAAAAATATAAACATTATCAATAATACAGATATTCTGTCTTCCTCTGTTAAATACCATCTCTTGAGAATCCTTTCACAACATATACGAGGCGTTCTTGTAATAAAACCAACCAGATGCACTAATTTTCCAATTTATTTTGGGAATAAGACTCTACATATTTCAGACAGTTCCTCTGTCCACCATCACGAATTTTTTACTGTACACACAGCAATGGTATATGTCATACAGGTTTGCTGACAGCTTGCGAGCAGGATCAGGACGGAACTTCAGTTCCGTCCTGATCCTGCTCGCAAGCTGTCAGCAAACCTCTATGACATACACCATTGCTGTGTGTACAGTGAAATCCTCCAGGTGATGGTGGACAGAGGAACTGTCTGAAACATGTAGAGTTTTATTCCCAAAATAAATTGAGAAATTAGTGCAACTATTTGATTTTATTATAAGAATTTATCACGATGCACGGTTACCTGAACGTCAAATATACGAGGCGTGTACTGGTTAACACATTTTGCAAGATCAGTTTCAACCTCCTTTCCGAACTGGTACGAGCATACCCTACTCTGATATTTTTTGCAGTTATATTGTAATAGGCCACATCCTGCTTGCATATTTCTTATCCAAACCGCAATTTTCACTTCCAATAGCAAAGTAGGAACTACCAGTACTGTGCAGAAGCTAATTTTTATGAAGGAACAGAATAGCGCTCTCAATGAAGTCGTCACCATTTTCACGCCTGGTGGGATACCAGCCGCATAACAGCTGCCAACTGCTTTGAAATGTTATTGTCATTCAGATTATTGTGTTGCGTGTAATCGATTATAAAATCATTTTGCTTCACGAATTAGGAAACTTTCTTTAGCTTTTCTTTTATTCTATATTTCGTAGGTTATAATTCCATGATTTCTACAGTCGCCAACCTTAGACTCTTCAGTGTGCAGTAATCACACGGCATGTGAGCAATTGGTTTGAGTCCCCCTAGAATTTAGTCCCAGTTTTCGCTGCTACTAATTCCTTCCTGTCGAAAAAAAAAGTTTGTTGTTCTCGTCGCCTGTTCTCCATCTTAGTGATTTCTAGAATTACATCGATGGCGCTGCTCGTGAACATTTCTTGAATTTCTTATAGTCGCCCATTTGTCAAGAAGTGTTCTTCTTTTGGTGTTATCAGGTCGAAAATCTTTGCACAAAAGCCTGCCAATGAAGTCTATGCTGAATAAAAGTGAGTTAATTCCACGACTTCACATTTTATTTATTTAGGATAATTTTTTCCTTATCCTTCCATCTATACCAAGGTCTGCCAAGCTACCTCTTATTTTTATGTTTTTCGACAAGAACACCAGGTGTCTCGTCCTACATCAATCATGCCCTCCCTTATTCTATCAGTCTAGTAGTATGGGGTGTGGGCCGGGTAGCTCAGTCGGTATAGCGACTGACTACGGGCTGGATGATCCGGGATCAAATGCCGGTGGGGACGAGATTTTCCGCCCATCCAGACTGGCCCTGAGGCCCACCCAGCCTTCTGTACAATGGGTACCGGGTCTTTCCCGGGGATAAAGTGCGGCCGGGTCCTGCTGTTGACCACTTACCCCCTTCTAGTGCCGCGGTCATGGAAGAGTAGAGTTATACCTCTGCCCACCCTCTGGGCTACACCGGGCCTGTAACGGGATCACTTTACCTTTACCTTTAATAGTATTGGGTGCCGGTCCCAGTGGCCTCGCGGTCTAAGGCGTAGGTCTGCGGCCGCTCGCCTGCTGAGATTGTGGGTTCGAATCCCACCGGGGGCATGAATGTATGTATGTTGTGAGTGTTGTGTGTTGTCAGGTAGAGGTCTTTGCGACGAGCGAATTCCTCTTCCAGAGGAGTCCAACCGACTATGATGTGTCGTTGTGTGTGATCTAGAAATCGCGTAAATGAGGAGGCCCGCGCCAAATTAAGGAATAATATGGGGTAAATTTTTAATGTTTTGTGTGCACAACTAACATTGGCCGCACGGTAACTATTTAGATATATCATGCTACATGTTTCCACCAACCAGAGTTCATATTCAGGCTGTTCAAAATTGTAAAGAATGTAATTTTTTTCTTTTACCTGTGAATAGAGATGACTGCTTGACGATCAAAACTTGTAGCCTGTTATGAATAAACAATTATCATATAGCCAATAAGAGTAGTTTAAACGAAAATGACAGAAATTTTCTTAGAACTGCGCTCTTCTGGTCTATTACGCAGCGAGGAGTGGCAATTGGTAAGGCCAGAATTGCTACTACCTGCTGGATAAGAGCCCGGAAGATTGCAGTTCTCATTTGCTTTGCGGCGGAAGCCTCAAATATAGCAAAAGTGTTCTGCGTTGAATACATGCACAGCGGGACTCAAAACATCAAATTAGGATGGGGGAAATTTTCAAAGTATACATTTGCTCCGGACGGGGTTCTGTGTATTTTCATTATTTCTGGTGCAAAATTTCTTCTCAAAAACTGAAAGGATTTAAGTTACTTTCTACCCGCTCTGTATGCAATGATGTTTCACGCTTTTAGTGATTAGTTAGACATTTTTACAAAAAAACCAACATTCCTTTCAGTTTCCCACACGGCACATTATGTAACCCATGGATTAGTCAAGCGAATAGATTGAATTAAATTAAATTAAATAGCGTTTAACGATATTTGAATCTTTGAGTATGGAGCGAAGCGAATGAACGGCGTATTGGAAGGGAAGGCAGCAACAAGTTGTCCAGTTGTCCAGTTTCCGCATGCATTACTGGAATTCGTGATACAAGAACTTGATATGAATGAGACAACGTAGTCCTTCTGTGGGCGACATACGGACTGGCTAGCTTCGGGTGATTAGTCTAAATACATATATGATTACTGATTCCGTCTATTTTTTATGTATTTTTTTTGTTTAAATATTGTTAATGCAAATTTATATCTGTTTTTATTCCAGTATCTTTAAAAATCTGATCCGTTGTGTTAGCCGGTCCGGCCTTCCTCTTCTGTCTGTTCGACTGTCATCCTTTTCTTGTTCCAGTCGTTAGTGTCATCCGGCTCTTGACTCTACGCGCTGATAAACATGAACTGAATTGAACTGAATTATTGGCATCTTATCATTATCACAATCATCATCTGAACATTCTCCACTTTTTTGTTTTGTTATCTTTTGTGTTGCTTAAATTAAAAAGATAAAGTGCACCCCTGTGCAGGCACTGAGGCTCTGTACAGGGCGTACGGCCCATAGGGGGAGTAGAGGTATAGCTCTACTCTTTCTTGACCACGGCACTAGAAGGGGGTGAGTGGTCAGGCTCACGCCCCGGCCGTTCTTTACCCCCGGGGAAAGACCCGGTACCCATTGTACAGGAGGCTGGATAGGCCCTAGGGCCGGTCTGGACAGGTGCGGAAAATCTCGCCTTCCATCGGGATTCGATCCCCGGTCCGTCCAGCCCGTAGCCAGTCGCTAAACCGACTACGCTACCCGGCCCACTGTTGCATGAGATAATCTCGGAATATTTGTCGTAATGCTTTGGTTTGCTTTATATCATTCAAGATCCACTGACTGTGATTTGAGTGAATATTGAGAAATTTTTGCCAAAATGTCAATGTCCGAAGTAGAAAGGGTTGATTTTAATTGGACCATTTTCGTAACTAACTACAACGAACAAAATAATTAGCTAGCTGTCTAATTCCATGCAACAAATTTATTCTGCAGCAGTTGGTGATCTGCAGCAGTTGGTGATCTGCAGCAGTTGGTGATCTGCAGCAGTTGGTGATCTGCAGCAGTTGGTGATCTGCAGCAGTTGGTGATCTGCAGCAGTTGGTGATCTGCAGCAGTTGGTGAACTTCCAGTTGTGCCAGAAGTTCATCACATTTTATGAAATACGAATAAATAGTGATTTTTTTTAAGGCACACTCAAATTGCCAGTTGTATAGATTTTGACAGCTAAATACTGTCGACAGGAAACTTAGAGCCTCCCAAGCGTGTAGTTAGCGATAGAGTCGTTTTATATGCTAAAACTTATCATTGTGATTGTTAAGGTTACATTAGGTCGTGGCGAGTATGCAAATCTTACGGACAAGTTTTCTCCTTGTGTTCAGGTTAAAAAAAGCTATTTTTATTTTTCCGTCTGCAAGCAGTCAATGCCATTTTGTTTACACGCAATGAAATGTCTGCTGCAGGTCGAACGGGTGCAGCTGCATGGTGGTCAGTAAGGCTGAGCCAACAGTTTCACTGGAAAGTTAGTTAGAAGACTGCAGTGCAGTGCTGGTGACGTGGGATGCCTCGCGACAGATTGCGTGGCTCTCAGTCGAATCTGGTGTGAGAACAGTACCACACTAAGAAATGTTATCATGTAGCGGCCCGAATTTAAACAAGTACAAGCCCATTATTCGGTTTTTATGGAATCGCTTTACAAAAGATATCATTTAGTTTCCTTGTCCTTTAACATGCAGGTAAAAGTATGTAAATACAGCGTTTTAAACTTGCATAATTACCTTGAGATAACATCAGCCTCGAGAAAAAAGTGTTCTTACACGTTAGGCACATCTTACCTGCTCCTTAATGAACTATAGTGTCTCTGCAATACACATATCTGGGTGCAAGACGTGACCAGTTTACATATGATCACGTACAGGGAAATTAACATACAGGTTACATAGTGTTACGTTACAGGACACTGGAAAGCAGGGGGCTGCAACGAACTGGGCGGGTGGCCTGAAAGAAAAAGAAAGAGACATGCATATAGAATTAAGTGTTCGAAAATTCTAAGGAGATCATTTGGAATCTTGAGAGGAAGATGGGTATAACATGAGAAGGAATCGTAACGACGTTAACATTTCGAGTGCCAGAATAAATTTTCTTCTTTTCTCTGTCTCTCTCTTTTACATGGTGAATTGGTAACCGTAAGAACAGAATATTTTGGAACGTTTCAACGTCTAGTTTGATTATATGCGCCGACGCTTAGGAGGATTTTGTGCCTCCATCTGCAGGGTGGAAAGCGGACTCAGCTCGCCCTCTTGCTCTTGTACTCTGAAAGGAAGTGGCAGTTTCTTCCGAGACATCGGAGTCTGAGCAGCAAACTGCACTGCGTTGTGTCTCAGAGCGGGCGATCTGAATATTTCAGGCTGTGAGAACCTCAGGCAATGTCTTTAAAAATTAGACAGGTCTAAGGATTTATTTAATGATGTTTGTTGTTTATTGTTATGTAGGTATTCGAATTTCTGTATTTTTGCTCATAATAATATGTGATTATTTCTAGAATTCTATGCATTTTTAAATAGAAACTGCCCTTGAACACAGTGTGGGCATTATCTCATTTACTGTGACAACTTGCATTACTGACTGGCGACTAAACTCAAATTCACTTTGAATGACGTTTATAATTTCCTTTCGGTCTGTGAAAGAGCGATTTGTCGGAAATGTATTATCACCTTTTTACAGTTACTTTAACATTTATCCTGTAAGTGTCTCTTCACCTTGGCTGACATGTATCCATATCGTGAAGGCTATATATAGTACGTACATTCAACTACTTGCCTAAACCGTGTAACGGAACATTACAGATAACAGCCTGCGTAGTCACGATAGTAAGCAAAGAAGGGGCAGAGACGCAGATAATACTAAACTATACAATAAATGTCTCCGTGTGGTGACTTGGGAAAAGAATAGTCCCACTGCAGCCCACGTACGTCGTAAAAGCCGACCAAAATGAGTAGCCGTTGCCCGGAGATATAGCTGGACCACCCTGCCCCGGGGTTATAAATACGGTGGACAGCTCCTCCAGGTTAGGGGTTGGGCGACAGGCCGACAACCTGTCACCGTAAAAAACTAACTGTTAAGTAGCTTAATTGTGGCCTCTGAACCGTCAGCCTGACTGGAATCGACCTAGGCAGTGGAAAAGGATTTATGAGTTGTGGAATTGTGTACAAAGAGATAGTAATAAATGCAAAATTACGTATTGGAAAGAGCGGTCAAAATGCAGAGCTGAATGGGAGAAGTGCATTAAGGAGGTGAAGGTCCGCGTTGGACTGTAGGGCTATCGAATAATAATAATAATAATAATAATAATAATAATCTTACAATATAAATACAGCGCATGTGGAATGTAAAAACAAAGACGATACCAGTAATAATAGGGGCGACTGGGACTATTTCAAAGTAATTCAGAAAATACGTGAGAAACATACCAGGAAAACGTGAAGTCAAGGAACTCCAGAAAACAGCCATATTGGGCACTGCACACATACTTCGGAAAGTACTAATGTAAAAGTACAATAGATTTTACACTGAAACGAACGATATAAGCACCATGAATAGTAACAACAGAATAATAATAATAGTATAAGAAATGTCAAAACCTCTTACTTACAGGCTCTCCAAAAAACTGAGAAGATGTAAACTTGAAGTACTGACATGAAATTCTTTGTAAAGTTTCGAGGGCAAAAAAAAAATTAATAAAAATATATATTTATTTTGGTGAGTAAATTTTCGAGAATACTTTATATTCCACATTTCTGTAATATCCCTATGAATAATGCATGCAAGTGTAAAATATTAGAATGTGACACATAGGTTAAAAATTCATTATGAAGAGCCCAGCGAGTTTCGACCGCATTCTGCCATCATCAGGACGCTGTTTCTGGACACACAAACTGCGAACCTTACACTCCGTGCAACAATTTGAACAAATAACTGCACTCGTCAATTGATGACCCTGTGACTTTTCAGACAAGTCACGTACTGATAGCAAGTACGTCTAAATGGACTCATCACAGACCTTCAGTAATAAGCGGCTTAGCTCAGAGCGCGTGACAAAAAGTTCACGGAAGTAAACAGGCGTTGTAAGAGCTTTATGGCTTGTTATTTTGTTCGAGTATCATTTTATAATAAAGTCAAGGAGAATACAACTGGCGGCGATGTCAACGCACAAGGGAGATGTTTTCGATCCGTGCAAAATCTTATTTTGAATATCCAAAGAACAGATACTACTGGCGCGAACTAGACATTGGAAATAGGATAATATTAAAGTAGCCTTCAGGTCATTGGCGTAATTCCGAAGGGACTACTGTGACTTAGTTCACATTCGTGTAAAGCAGTTTTAAGCACGATAATGAAAGTCTCGGTTTCCAAATTTTGGTAAAATGTTTCGAGACTAATACTACCCTCTCCAGAAGGGCTCTGCTATGTTTTAGCTACAAATAGTGGATTGGAAATCGCCTTTGCTAACACACCCTTTAGGAAACTTTTCGTGATAGGACCGATATTTTAATTGGAATCAACAGTACTCTAAAGCAGAGATACAAATTGTTAACTGAGACCTTTCCATCCGCCACTTGCTGGCGAACACCTGTATTCGGTCATTTTAGACCGAATTATAGTAACTCGCTGCTCTATGTGAATATTCGAACGGTAGCTAAGTTTCAAATTTATTGAATGAAGATAGACCAAATTGATGTCACTTGCTTTATTATTTCATTATTTACTGCTCAAGATGTTTCGGATGTTAATACACTGCTTCAGCCTGCATACGGATACCACACCACCCCAGCCAAACCACAACGTAACACCAACACGCATCGAACCAGAACAATACAAACCATGAAATAACTCATCAAATAAGTCGCAAGCTCCTGCGGATGGATGTATTAACATCCGAAACATGTTGAGCATTAAATAATGAAATAATAAAGCAAGTGACATCAAGTTGGTCTCTCTTTATTCAACTATCAAGATGATGCACGGTCCAATAAACATAA
>Ga0131853_10019182_pt1 | contig 12447 bp, 10 predicted proteins | sample TergutLab28metaG_FD_92764 | JGI IMG/M metagenome (GOLD analysis project Ga0131853, IMG submission 92764) | Labiotermes labralis P1 segment gut microbial communities from Petit-Saut dam, French Guiana - Lab288 P1 (version 2) (version 2) | ecosystem: Host-associated > Arthropoda: Insects >...
GGGGGGCCCCCCCCCCCCCCCCCCCGTATATGTGGTTTACTGCAGCCTGAAAAAATTTGGAAAATTAAAGATTAAACTGTTCATAAGTTTCAAAACACGTGCCAAGCGAGAACAGGCCATAACGTGGTGAAATCCAACAGCCCAAACACACCCAGTACTTGACTCGTCTTCCTTTGTCCCCATACCCACACTTCCCCTCATACTTGCTACCATTCTGCTTCTAGCGTTCTTGCTGTTGGAATTGGTTGTCGTGTTTGTGTTCAGAAAGCAACAAGAAGAATGGAAAAGTCGGTGAATACCCACAATAGGTTGATATTTTTTAACAAATAAAATGTTCTCATTACAAGTTATGTACAGGAACGTACGTATGATTTTCATTGTAAAATATGTAACAATAACACATTTTTTTGTTACTTATGCAGCGCTTTGATGGAAAAGCGTGATTTTTATTGTTCTGTCATCCCTTGAAACTGCTCATGATACGGTACAGTACAGGTTCTGTATGTTTTCATTACTCTATCATCTCTTGAGAATAAGACTAAAAGTCAGAATCTCTTACTTTTGTATGTACGAGAGAGAGAGAGAAAGTGCACTGTAAATATACAATGTAGTGTACAGTACACTTTATTATTACTTTATTTAATGTTGGTAATGTCTTACTGTGCGTAATTTATCAGTCAGACTTTACAGCATTTATGTATGTTAACATAAATGTCATGTTATATGTAGCGTTCGGTATTATCTGCGGTTTTCACGTAACTGCGGTAGGTCTTGGAACATATTACACGCAGATACGGGGGTCTGCCTGTAATTGTTTGTTGTTTAGCAGGTACATATGGAACACGAACATAAGTGACTCCTCAGAGTACATTCTGCTTTATGCTTGAATGGAGACAACCAGTTTCCAGTTTATTTAATTTGCTTTATAAAATGTAGGCAGTGGAATACATTGGTCTGTTGCAACAAAAAATGGAGGTTATATATCGTTAAATGAGATGGATAGCTATACATCTGGTGAGTGGGAATGGATGAAGCAAGAAGGTTTATGTGTTTGAGGAAACTGTAAGTTAAGTTTCATTGTGCTTTGTGGGAAACACTTCTTGTTGTTTTGTCATGTTGTTCTGTTTATGTAACATTCCTGGAATGTTTGTGTGGTACGTTGAGTGTTGGAATTTTGTTACACAGCTCCTGCCCTGCTAGAGTTGGCATCAACAGGTGAAATCCAGTTTGTTCGTCCGTCAGCAAATGGTAGCTACGAGATTCTGAGCCATGAGGAAGCAGCACAGATGATGCAGCAGCCGGGGCAGACTATCGAAATTGTCAGTGATGCTAATGAAGTGGAGGTACGTGACAGATATTTATGTACGCTTAATTCTTTTTGAGTCTTAGTGACAGTAGTTTAACATAAATACTAATTGATTTTTTTTCAACTAAATCTCTGCCTTGTAAAAGTCTCTATCGTAAAAGCTTTTGTGTAAGAAAATTAATTGTCCATCAGAATGATGTTAGAGTTTTGATACAAAGGTCAATTTAAAAAGCTTAACTACAGGCAGGTGGTTTTTAAGCTGTATGTAATGATGTTTCCTCATATTAGCAAAGACTCCTTTGTTATTCATGTGTGCATGTGTGCCTTGAGTTCTCTTCCCTTCATTATCCACTAGTGTAGCAGTGTAGTTACAATGATAGGCACAGTGTAGTTGCAGTAATTAATCAGCTTAATCAGTCATTTATATATTACCTTGTATTTCTCTGAATCAAGCAGTTGTTTAAGGGTCACTCTTTGTAAAAAAAATTTGTAATTTTTAATTAATTTTGCTTTGTTTCAAGTGGCCAGTGCAAGTGTGCTTGGCAGCATTACGTCTGTGGAGTATGTGCAGCACCCAAACCATTGTTCCTGTTGCCTAAATGTACTGTTTGCAGAGTTCACCTCCAGTTTGCACTCTGCACCATTCTCATCCTGTATTCCAGTCTATACCTCACCTCTAAATCATCAGCAACCATTAGATGGTTTTCATTTTATGTTAAATGTGTGGACATTATCACAGAATATGTTGTTAAAATGTTTCAGATGTATGGTTGTTATGTATGAAGTTAGGTAGGAGTCTGCTTGAATGTAGTCTTATTTGTGTGTGTGTGTGAGTGTGTGAATTTAATTATGTTCATTTTACGTCATTTGGTTTTAGATCTTTAAGCAAAATTAATGGTAGTACAATATGTCGCTAACTTAAAATTCTATTCAAACTTTCAGTAAATGATGAGCAATGACCCGTATTTCAATAAACATACACAAGAGGTGAAACATTTATAATGTGGAATATTTTATAGATGTTGCCCTTCAGAGCCAACAACTGTCAGAAGTAACAACCCTTTCATGTCGTGACTGTGTTGATTGGACATCTTTAATCTGTACGATTTCAGTGTTTGGGTGCATGAAAATGAATAAGTTCTAAAATATACATTTCCCTGTATTATAAATATACTGCACATAAGTTTTTAGTGTCTGGTTTGTTTGAGCTTACCTTTTTTGGCATGAATATTGACATTAATTCCTTATAAATGATACACTTGAAACTTTTATATAATATGCTACTTTATTGGCATAAGATTTGACATGCTAGTTTTGCTGGAATAATTTGAATTCTTACATTTATTGTGATTGTTACAGTGATAATAAGATCAGTCTACTCCATTCCAAAATGTCTTAAGATTGTCAGTTATCTGCTGTTTATTAGTTTGTAATTATTCATGGTTAATTAATTGTGACAGTTTCTGCCCAGGAGCTGCAGTTTGAAGTTGGTTATGTTTTATGTCATTCATGCTTATTAATTGTAACACTGTCACGTGTATTAATGAGTACATAAATATGAGTTATGGTCATGTTGTTACCATACGTGTAATTGTTTTACACCGTTAATGTTTCTTGTATTATGGTTGTTACGGTGAAATAAAACGTTTTGTAGCACGTATCGTTTTGCGATAATTTTTGTTACTTCGGTTCTTGTAGACGCAGGAGGTTGCAGAAGACTCTGATGAAGTGAACCAGAGCAACCTAAGTGCTTTAGTTGATGCCATACGTTCGGCCGGATACCATGTAAGTACCACAGTGATGGTGTCTCATTGCGTCCTGCAGGACGCAACTGCAATTAGTAATATGCTATTATTCCTTCGTTCCTTTTTCTTTTTTTTAAACAAGTCTCTCTGTTTATTGCCATTATATTACAATGAAATCAGCGTTTGCTGTAGTAGTTCTTTGTTTTTGCTTCAGGTGACAGAGAATCAGAAGCAGATTGTGATAACAGATGGCGGTGAGGAGCTGTCATTTGATGGTTCAGGTGGAGAGCAGCACATAGTCTATGGAGATGCAGAACAGGTTTGTTGAACTGCAGCAGCCCTGTGTACCCTCAGAATACCATAACTAAGAATTTAAATGCGGAAGCTGAATGTGGTCGTTGCGCACAAGAACGGCAGGCATAAGGCGGCAGTTAAATTCATAGTAGGTAATTTATTGTTATTGTGCACCAGTAAGAACATTATTCATTAATTCCATTGGCGTGTGCAGAATGCGATGATTCCTTGCCGTTCTCAGAAGCTTCTTCTATTTCTCTCTGTTATGTACTTTTTCCTGCCACCCTTCTCCACCAACTATTATTCCATCCTGTCTCACCTCATCTTGCCATCTATTTCTTCATCTACCTCTCAGTCTTGTTGTTCCCAAATTCATATATAATACCCTTTCGGGAATTCTGTTTTCTTCCATTTTGTGTACACGCCCAAACCATCGTAATCTCTTTAACCTTATTGTATGAACATTACAGAAATATACATTCTTGCAGTAGCACACTCCTTCTCTGTAACATGCACACAAATATGACAGCCATGAAAATAATGGGACTTCCTGCCAGTACAAGATGGTTGCACACAACCAAGAAAGGCACATTGTAACATAGACAAAATACTTACCAGTGCTGCGGTTGACACAACCAAACAACACTTATATACCGGCAGCATCAGCAAAGACCACAATAGCCACATTCTATCCAAACCAGGGCAGAATTTTGAAATGCAGCACCTGAAATGAAAATTTGGAAGAATCTTGCAAGATGGATGCTGGTTATGGAGTGAAAAGACAGGAGTGATGGATGAGGGGGAGGGGGGCAGTTAAAGTCAAGAAAGGAGGTGGAGGAGTACAGAAACATAGTATATTGGGGCCATTGTGCCCAGTGTGATACACAGTTCTCCATATCCATTAAGCTGTAGTGTACGTTACCGTAGTCTGATATTTGTGGTCAGTGGGACATTGGGGCTTTCAGTGCCTAAATGTAAGACAGCCCAGACTAGTAGGTTTGAACTGAATTTTATACTTTGGGCAAGTTTATCACTGCGAATTTGTTTACTCATCTTAAAACGGACCATTTAGTATTATTATGCTAACAACTATGAAGACTCCCTGATTTTGGCACTTGTGGTGTGGCATCGCATGTTGGAGAAATGATAACGTGTGAAAAATGCATTCAGTGAATGTAAAATTGATACTACACACTAATCATCTTACGATACACGGTGCATACAGTATTAAAATAGTAGGTAGAAAGCTTTCCACAGAAGATAATTCAAAATGAAATATTTTCTTTGACATTTTGTTATATTGAACTTTTTGGGGCCTAGGGAACCATACTTTTTGGATATCTCTCATAGGTAAAGTAACTTTACTGGTAACATTTTTCTTTAGCATGGATGGAGCCTCTGATTGGATTGTGTGGTAGCAGTAAATTGTCTTGTTGGAGAGAAGCTGAACTATGGTTGACATCTTAGTCTAGGGACAGACAGTGATAAGGCCACACAGCAAGGAGTGTAACTCTCTGTGTATTGGACATTTATATCACTGTTCATACAATTCTGAAATGTATTCCACATCACTGTGTAATAACTGATGATTTCAAGGTTGGACATCCTGTTATGCTTCAAATTAATAATCGCATAATTACAGTCAACACTTCTAAGTGTATGAGTGTTTAACGGAGCAACTTGTTTTGACGTTTTTAATATGTGATCACCAGACTAAACACTTTTATAACACATGAAAAGGAGTACATAAAATGCCTTTCTTTCTAAAATTCAGATATCAGTGTTACAAAACATGGGGTTTTGTAAAACTGAGAACTCAATTCTAGAAAGAAAGGCATTTTACATATTCCTTTTTATTTATGCAAAATGTGTTTTGCCTGGTGATCACGTAGTAAAAACGTAGAAACGTGTTTCTCCGTTCAGCACTTACACACTTTGTTGTGTCGATTGATGTTATGTTAGTTGTGAATGGATAGTTTTCTGATTGTGACTTCAGCAGTGATGCTGTAGAGTTAGGTTGCTTATGAAATAAAGTGACACAGTTTTATGATCTGATTGCAGATAATGCTGAATGAGGATGGGGATCCCATTGAAATGGTGCTGGGTGAGGATGGTCCAGTTCAGTTTGTGATACACGAAACAGGGGATGTAGTTAATTCAACAGAACGCAGTTTAGAGGTCATCACAAATACATGATCAGATGTGTTTATGTGATGCTGTATGTTAACGGCTGTCCAGCTGTTCTGCCTCCATGTCAGTGGGCCAATCAATGCAAATGCCAGTTTTATTGTAGCAATAATGTGTCCATCTGTTTCTATTTCATCCGTTTGTACTGTTATGTATTGTGTTTTGTATTATTTACCCATCAAGGCTGTAGAAGGTTACACATTTATTTATTTATTTAGGTATTTATTTATTTATTTTCTTCCTTGTTCGGTTAGTTACAGAACTGGCTTTTGTGTGTATTACAAGAAAACTGAAAAAGGAACACCAAAGAGCTTGAGAAAAAGACCTTGAAAGGGAGTGATACTGTAAATCCATATATGTCAGAATGTGTTTCACCATGATGGTTTAAAGACATATAAATGCTGTTTGTATGCCAATTTATTTTTATTTATGCTTATAGTTTTATGCACTCCTGTATAAAGTGCATGGAAATTGGAGGTGCAGTTTATAATGGGAAACATCCCTGTAATTGTGGATGCTTGAAAGTGTTCTTTGATGACTTTTTTAATGGACATTCCAACTTACGCCTTTTAAAAACATCTTCGTGCCATCACGTAATACATTTTCTGCAAATATGTGCAGCTCATCTGAACAGTTATAATCTGTCAAAAACCGAAAATCAGAACGTTGTTAATAATTACTTATTATTCAAGTGGAATTGTTTACAAGGAGTTCCTTCCAAGAGCCATAAATGGTACTTGTGTTTGGAAGTTACCAGATGATTATTGTGAGGATTTAGAATCATTGATGTAGACTTGAAAGAGGTATCTTTTGTTGCATGGCACTGGACCTACACAACCTGCATCAATTATAATTGATTCAGATAATTATCTGAAGACAGTGTTTGCAGAAAGGAGTTACTGAGGTCCCCACCTCACAATATTTGGCACTGGGTGACTTTATCCTCTTTCCATACTTGAAGCTGAGAGGGAAGCACTTTCATACCATTCAAAACGTAGGCACATAAAGAAGAAAGAAAGACATGACTATCTCAGAAGGTAACTTCGGGCGAATGTTAGTAATGATTCACCAGTGAAGTGACAGGTGTAAGAAGTGTGTAATAGTCCCATGGAGATTGTTTCAAAGAATTGTTCTGAACCCCCCGCCCCTTCAGGTGCACCGCATATTGCTCCAAAAGTGTGAGAAATATTTTAAAACTGTTATGAAGCATCTCAGGGAATGTTATTAGAGGTGGTGGACCGATTTTGGTACAGGTGGCTCTGTTCTCAGTGTAAGAGAATTACAAAATAGTTTCTCTTAGAGGTGAAGTCCTGCACCATTGATGGTGAACTTTTGAAGACTTTACGTCGAAACTGTAGAGGAAATGTATGCATACTTAAACATAAAATTCAGCCTCACCCATACATATCCATGTATAAATGTTGTGCATTTTGGGGTTTTCACAATCATTTGGTCAAGGATTCTGGGAGTTTTGGGATATGAAGCTGTGTGAGCGGATCATGGACCTTGAATCCTTGACGGTAAGACTTTGAAGAGTTGGTACGGCTTACACGGTGATGCAGTGTCACGTCCTATAAGACCGGTATCCTGATATTTTGTTGGTAACTTTTTTGCTGTTTTTTGAAATCAGAACTTTGCATGCCCAGAAATCTTTTTTCATGTGTGCCAGCTTCTTGCTTTTACTCCTTTATGACTTGTCACTTCAGAATCTGTTGTTTGGTTAAGAGTGTACTTGTAGTTTCTACAAACATTCTTCATCTCTTATCCCAAATTGGGTGCTAATTTCTGTTTTTGTTGAAGGGTGATAGAAGCGTGGTGTTTTATCTTTAGACTAAAACTGTGAAATATTTTGCCGCTCGTACGTGACATTATTGTACCACGGGTTATTAACAATCGCCATTCTAGGTACAGATAATTTTATGTGTGTATGTTGTGCAATTAATGTGTTAGCTGAGTCAAGTGAAAACCTTACACATTTTTTAACAGCCAATTTGATGCGGATAGGTTTGGTACGGCTTTTTCGATTCAGCACAGTCCCAGAACCACCACACATACAGTATATGCTTCTAACACATACTCATGGCTTGTGTCTACAGGTGTACACAGTAGGGTCTTGGTTTTTTTTTCCCGCATTTCTAAGCTCATTTTGGCATGTACAGGGTTTCTTTTGACACACCCTCAGAATTTATAATGAAATGTAACTGTTGAAAATGGCATTTTAATTTTGCAATCTTAACCTTATGACGCCTAACGTCAACTATAGTTGACGTACCGTACCGCTAACCTCCAAAGTTGCATTTTATATATTTATTCAACAAATATAGGTACCGAATATTTTAAACATGGTGTATACTCTCCGTTTTTTTCTCTTCAAGATGCAGTTTGTTTCATAATCCTAACATATTTGGTTCCCGTATTATTCACATTTTGTGTACAGGGTGTGCTAAAATTAAAAAAAATAATTCCGGCGCCAAAAGTTTAATTAGCCAGATCCTCGGTCCACCTGCATATGATATCTTGGTTCATTAAGAAATGGGCTTGTATTTACAGTAATTGATTTATGAGACATCTGGGTAAATTAGTGTCATAGATGATAACATTAACCATTTGGCGCCGGAATTATTTTTTTAATTTTAGCACAACCTGTGTATAAAATGTGAATAATACAGGAGCCAAATACATTAGAATTATGAAACAAACTGTATTTTGAAGAGAAATAAACGGAGAGTATGTACCATGTTTAAAATATTCAGTACCTATATTTGTTGAATAAATATATAAAATGCAACTCTAGATGTTAGGGGTGCGGTACGACCCCTATAGGGGTCGTTAGGTGTCAAACAGTTAATTGTTCATGATTGTAGGAAATGAAAAGAGGGGGGAAAAGATGCATGGTCTTGTGGGCCTTATGCCGGGTTGATCCTGTCATGTCTTTTGTGTTAGAATCACTGAATTTGTGGCTGGACCATTGTGATTCTTATGTGGGGCTTCGTACCCTGTGTCATATGGAGGTACATGCACATTGATTTATTATGACTCACAGTTTTGCGTGATTTCAGGCTTCTGCCATACTGTAAATGAGACCTCTGCTCTTGAGATTTCATGCAGCGTAGAATGATAGTTTCTTACTAACATTTTGGAACACCCAACAATCCCATCTCCAAGAATCAATGTGCAAGACTGCTTGACCCTTGAAGATGGGACTGATAGGTTGTCCTGAAATGTTGGTAAGAAACTACCATCCTTCACTGTGTGAAATCCCGAAAGAACATGTGTCTCAACAGGCTCCTGGTTTTCTTATTTAGAGATATTTCAGTGGATGTCTTCATGTATTTTGTATTTATACTGTATTTGTGTTTTAATCAAAATCTGCATTTTATTATACAGTGATACCTCCGCAAATGGGTGACCCTGCTAACGAATTTTTCGGCTAATGAAGATTTTTTTTTTGCTTTTTTCGGGACTCGGCTAATGAATGTTTTAGTGGATGCGCACACTATCATAAAGCAGCAAACATGAACGATCGGGCCATTCCAGGAGCTTATCTTTTCCATCTGTATTTGTGTTTCGGCTAACAAATGTGATTCCAGAACGAATTATCTTTGTTAGCCGAGGTGTCACTGTACTTGCATGCTTCTTCTTGTAACAGTAGTACAGTCATTTATGTAAATATTTCCTTCTGTTTAATATGGAGGTGGTTTTGGGGAGTGAAAAAACAAATTTATTAGAACGTTGTAATGTATGGATATCAGTTGCTGGTCTGTAAGTTTCTTCTTAAATGTCTGCTGGGTTATATTGATCAACAGTGAGAGAACCTTGTGGATTATTGAATTAATGGATATTTGAAATCTTTCGTTGTACATGTTTGTAAGCAAAAAGCCTGTTTCTGAGGCAGGCTAATGTTATTCTCTCACAGGCATTAACTTCTCTGTTACCAAGTGTTGCCCCTGGCATGGTATCATCCTATCCATATAGTTTGGCACGGTTTGTACTAGTAATTTTGTGGTCATGTATTTGCTCAGGTTGTGTGTTTTTTCCCAGTAACACATTTTTCTTGTTGCAGATTTCACAGTTTTAGTCAGTAGCTTTTTTGCTATACAGTGTGCTCTACAGACATTGCTTTGCTTTCTTACCTGCAGGTCCCTCCAGTGGAAAAACATTAGATGACAAACTTTCTGCTATAGAATTTCAGCTTCTTGATGTCGCTGTTCCTTGTGGCAAAATAAGTTACTGAATTAGGCATTCCTTAGAATGTGATGGTGATTGGATTAGTGGTGCCTGATGTGTAATTATCATCATCATCTTCATGTCATCCATCATTTCTGCTGAGTGTATCTTATGATTAGACCTTTCTCATAAGACTTTATTTGCAGCTGTATTATACTTTGCTTATTGTGTCTTCTGTCTTTTGGTCTCCAATTCCATTGCCTCCATTGGTTACTTATTGAGCATCTGTGGCATATATCTTAACAGGGAATATGTTTCATTCAGTGTTTGACTGGAGGTTTTCAGAGTTTGTTGGTGAAGATCTAGGTCTGGGGTGTGACATTCTGTTGTTGGGTGAGTGTTTCCTGCTGTTTCTAAGGATTATAGTGACTTTGAAACATCAGGAAGTGCTTGACATAGTGTCACGTTCCATAAGGCATGGAAATTTGTATTTCATGTCATTAACTTCACCTGTACTATGCAGTTTTGTGAAGACACTTCATATAAATCATTTTTATTTGCCTTACATGCAGTGCAATAAGGAGGACTCTGTTACCGGTCATGTAAATATAGGACTGGTAACAAGGATCTTGCTGATCACCTTACTGTGTTTCTGGATGCATGTCTGAAACAATCTGTAGAATCTGTAGATGGGAGAGGTTAAAGAGCAGGGTTAATCATAGAGTTGCTGCTGACAGCAATAGCAGTTGTGTGCAAGCAGTGATGCCTAGTTATACTTGACATCAGTGTTGGGGTGTCTGTCACAGTTTCATGAAATTCAAAGTTCTCCTGGCAGTGTCACTGTGATGATTACCGTCTTCTGTTGTTTGACACCACGTAGTGTGATAGAAATTTGCCAGCATTGTGGATGAGCCCTCTGTCTCAGTCTCACAATACAAATGAAGGCAATGGGTTGCTGTGAAATGATAAATTTCTACCAGACTACAAACCATCATTTCTTAGAAGATAGTGAGTTATCTTTTTAAACACTGTTTATTGTTGATTTAGTGAAGTGTCATTTGCATTTACTCTTGTCCAGTGCAGACTGTTAAAAAAAAAAGTATTTTGTCACAAACCTCCAGTCTTTTTACTTGTGCAGAACTGTGCTGTTTTAAGAACGACCCTTGTTTTATGTGCATATGTTGTTTCCTTCTTCCTCTACTAGTTTTGTTAAGTGTTGCTCCCCATTTTTGCAAATGAGGTCTGGGGAGACCAAGTCATTATATTTGGTATAGAGAATATGGTGTTGTCAGACTGTAGGCTTGTTTAATTGTAAGTTTTTTTGTATTTAAATTTTATTCATTGACAAGTACATGATTGCTTGTACTGCAGTTGTTTTGCGTTAGAGTTTAGGCAACCTACCGGTTACCGTGCCAAATCGGTTTCCAGCACGTTGAAATTAATCTTGAATACAGTTGTGCGTGGTGTGTAAAAACGGTTTGTCACATAGCTGGAACATATGAATGGAGGAAGTGTACATTTCTGCCATTCTGTCTGTTCTGATCTTGAGTGAAAGTCACATATTATACAGTTCTGCAATGAAATTGAGTCATTTGAAACAGCATCTGGTGAGAGATTGATAATGTTGTTCACACTTAACCAAGAACTTTTCTGAAGAAAGTTTTGTTCATAGGTTGATGGAGTTACCATGTGCAGGTTAATATTGTGTGGTAATGAGGAAATGTGTGTTAACAACATAAACCCATTTTAGAGAGGAAGGAGTTGGACAGCCATGATATATTTAACGCTGTTGACACGTAACATTTCGGTCAGTGGCATTTACATTTTGACATTGTTTTGGAGACTCGGTATTACGTAATTTTGTTGTTGTTTATTTTTAAAGTAACTGTATTTATTTTGTTGATACTGATATGCTTTAGTCAGATTGTAATATCATTTTCATTTAGAATATTTGATTTGTTGACAGGCAGAATGTATTACAAGTTGAATATAATGTAAAATATCAGTATGGATGCAGTGTGTTTACCTGGATGAAATGTAATAAGTATGTTTGTATAGCATTAATAATTCTGTCTTCATGCTCAAATTATTGTGCAGTGTACATGTAAATAAGTTTGTATGTATGTGCTGTGATTTGTACAGGTTATTGAATGTATATTAATTAATGATATTAGTTACTTTTGTGCTCATATTATTTAAGTTCAAAAATTTTAATATTATTGAAACCTGGAGTGCACGGTAACGTGCTGCCACATATATCCATGTACAGCCCCCCCCCCCTCTCTCTCTCTCTCTCTCTCACACACACACACACACACACACACACACATTAAAGAACTGATCTGCATTGAGTTGCTGGAGAACTTTCAACAAAGCAGATGAATTACCACCGGAAATTGCTGAGAAAATGGAGCCATGCATTTCAACTTAATATGTTTTACAGATTACAGACATGTGATGAGGTATCTAAACTACATCATGTGTGATCATAAATTAACAAGTTAAGAAATGTATGTATAGCGAAACAGTTCTGGTGCATTTGGTGCCGATTGTGTTAGTATCTCGAAAGGAAGTTTTAAATTTTAATAAAGCGACTGTTGGACAGTGCGGCCAAGATAGTGGCTAGGCAATGGGCTGGATAACCAAGGTACCGTGTTGAGATTACTGATGGGACAAGAAATGCTTATTGTTCTGTGAGGTGTCGGGCCCAGCTGTGGGCTCCATCTAGCATCCTGTTCGGTTGGGACC
>Ga0131853_10019183_pt1 | contig 12447 bp, 8 predicted proteins | sample TergutLab28metaG_FD_92764 | JGI IMG/M metagenome (GOLD analysis project Ga0131853, IMG submission 92764) | Labiotermes labralis P1 segment gut microbial communities from Petit-Saut dam, French Guiana - Lab288 P1 (version 2) (version 2) | ecosystem: Host-associated > Arthropoda: Insects >...
CAACTGAAGTCAAACCAGCATCAGCTGACAGCCAATACCAACTGAAGTCAAACCAGCATCAGCTGACAGCCAATACCAACTGAAGTCAAACCAGCATCAGCTGACAGCCAATACCAACTGAAGCTAAACCAGCATCAGCTGACAGTCAATACCAACTGAAGTCAAATTACATTAAGTTCTGTAAAAGAAATCTGTAAAGGACTGTAAAACAGCACTGTTACCTCTCCCATGGAACACATTAAGTTAATCTGTAAAATTAGGTGAATAACATACATGCTATTGCATCTACCACAGCAAATAAAGAAAGAGGTACTTCTGTTTTCTGTAAGTTTATCTTACCCTGCATGCACTTCTCTTTGTCATAATTACTCATTAAAATAACTTCAACAAGGCTTACTAATGATTTGTGACATACACGAATATCAGTGAACACTGCTGAATGTGACTGTCTACATAAGCAGTTATAAAAGGGGGCAGTTCTATGGCAAATGGCTGTCCCATATCAACAGACATCTCAAACAAAGAACTGGGTGTCTTAAATGGTTGTCCATGTCTACAGAAGCAGTTCTTTAATACAACTGGATATGAGAAATGTTGTCTGCAATATGGCTGCATATGCAACCTCCAAGGAGCACCAAGAAAAGCAGACATACTGTGAGAATTGCACATGATATGAAAAGAAGACATAATGTGATGTCAGCAATGCACAAGCACCTAGCTTCAGTTCAGACATCAAGTGCCAGGTCAGCACAGCAGTCCATATACATATTTCAAATACAAAGCTACCAACACCCAACAAGAAATTTTAAGAATGCAACAGTAAAGTACGGCCTAATACATCAAGTTTGTTTTGTGAGATGGCCCTGTGCGATGTGATGTCCTGCAGTATGGCAGATGTGCACAGATATTTTGCGAGATGACCCTGTGCGATGTAATGTCATGCAGTATGGCAGATGAGTACAGATGTTTTGTGAGATGACCCTGTGTGATTTGATGTCCTGCAGTATGGCAGATGTGCACAGATGTTTTGTGAGATGACCCTGTGCGATGTGATGTCATGTAGTATGGCAGATGTGTACCGATGTTTTGTGAGATTACCCTGTGCGGTGTGATGTCACAGTATGGCAGATGTGTACAGATGTTTTGTGAGATGACCCTGTGTGATTTGATGTCCTGCAGTATGGCAGATGTGCACAGATGTTTTGTTAGATGACCCTGTGTGATGTGATGTCATGCAGTATGGCAGATGTGTACAGATGTTTTGTGAGATGACCCTGTGCGGTGTGATGCCACACAGTATGGCAGATGCATACAGATGTTTCGTGAGATGACCCTGTGTGATGTGATACCACACAGTATGGCAGATGCGTACAGATGTTTCGTGAGATGACCCTGTGTGATGTGATGTCACACAGTATGGCAGATGTGTACAGATGTTTTGTGAGATGACCCTGTGTAGTGTGATGTCACACAGTATGGCAGATGTGTACAGATGTTTTGTGAGATGACCCTGTGTGATGTGATGTCACACAGTATGGCAGATGTGTACAGATGTTTTGTGAGATGACCCTGTGTGCTGTGATATCACACAGTATGGCAGATGTGTACAGATGTTTTGTGAGATGACCCTGTGCGATGTGATGTCCTGCAATATGGCGGATGTGTACAGATGTTTTGTAAGATGACCCTGTGCGATGTGATGTCACACAGTATGGCAGATGTGTACAGATGTTTTGTGAGAACATGCTGCAGGGTGGAATGGGCTCACTGTTCAAGATTCAAGTCTCCTGGACTGTTTCACGTTACATCTTCAGCAGCACTTCCATGGGAACCTCACAGCTATCAGGCTCTATCACACTCACTGAGATTGAGACATTAATTCCTCCAGGAACACTCTCTCCACCCACCACACTAACACTCTCTCCTACCCACCACACTAACACTCTCTCCACCCACCACACTAACACTCTCTCCTACCCACCACACTAACACTCTCTCCACCCACCACACTAACATTCTCTCCTACCCACCACACTAACACACTCTCCACCCACCACACTAACACTCTCTCCTACCCACCACACTAACACTCTCTCCTACCCACCACACTACACAGTGTCACTGTATATTTACTCTGAATGTCACAAATGTAACAATATGTATGGCCATTTGCACCTGCATTAAATGAAAGCTACAAGGTGTGCAATTTCAGCCATTCTCACACTGGTGGTGTTGATGAGTCAAGTCTTCAGGGACATGTCACAATGTTGTCCTACGAGTAGATCTCATTGTTCTGAGGACTGGAACACCCTCCAACTGGGCAGGAACTGCTCACCCAAAGACATCACGTATCACAACAGAAGAGCTACATATGAACAAATATCACACAACTGTGATGACACAACCCATCAGAACATAACAAAAAAATTGCAGTGAGATGGGTGGAAGTATTGTACAATATCTATTACTGCCACAACAACTGCAGTGGTTATGTAGCACCTACCTTCTATGGTGACAATCAACAAGTGATCATGGTGTATTGCAAGGTACTGTTACAGCATACAGCTGGAGGGAACGAGGAAAACCACCAGAAATCTGCCAGTGATACGATTCCAACAGAGCACCTTTTAGGTGCAAGTCAAAAATATTAAGAGATCAAACCAGCTTTCTAGTGGGATTAATTTTTACAGCATTGCACTGTCAACTGTCAACTGACAGGCAACAGGTCACTTTTCATTAAAGTCCTTCAAATTTTGCTGCATAATATTCTTGATCAGTCATAGCTGTGACTAGCAAACCTTGAACTCAAAGTATAAATACAAAACTGTGCCCCCCTTCAAATTTCCAAAAATGCACCCTCTGCTTCATATGACAGAAATATAAAAGGTTGACCCTAGAACAAGCCATGAAGGCCCAGAGGGGGAGTAGATGTATAGTCCCTACTCTTTCTTTAATCTCAGTGCTAGATGGTGGTGGGTGGTCAGCGCTACACCCCCTGGCCACTGTGCCCCCTGGTAAAGACCCAGTAGCCAATGTATAGGAGGTTGTGTGGGCCCCTTGGCCAGTCTGGATGGGTACATCAAATCTCGACCTCCAGTGAGTTTCGATCCCCGGACCATCCAGCTAATAGCGAGTCGCTATGCTGATGAACTACCCTGGCCCACAGCAGATGCATATTCTACACATTGTTCCTCCACTCCCAACTTCTGCATGCCCAAGACACACACCCAAGTCGCCTTGTCCTTGTCACAGTGCCGAGACCAGCGAATCAAGAGCAGGCACACAACCACGACTCATCATACATGATGACCTATACACACCAGCATTCTCCATCCTGAGGAATGACACATCACTTTCTAAACAAATGTTTGGTATTACCAAACACACAGTGTGTTAACATTTCTCTGGTGGCATGTGGTGCAATGTAGTCAGTATGTAAGGACAGGTGTTTTGGAGGAAAATACCGCCTCATACTTCAGGGCAAAAGTGAAGTGCCAGTACCACATTATGGAGAAACCCGCTGACTCCGTGGCATCACATCCCTGAAGACATTCTCAATATTTACTGCTGTAAGAAGCTCAAATCTCAAGCAGACTATATAAATTACAAAGTAAATAAATCACAACTTTATACACATACTATATACAGAAGCATCGAGTATAACATGACACGATGATGATGATGAGGAAAAATATCAAAAACACAACAGAGTAAAGGACAATGCCATGGTTACCAAAAAAAAAAGTGTTATTGGACAAATCAGTCACAATTCATCAAGCACTCTTTTTGTAATTATGCACATGTTCCACATTTAATGTAGTCTATTTGTAGTTATTTATATAAATAACGTTGCTACACTTACAGTAACATCACTGTGTGTAACAGGCAACCATATTAGAATGGCAGCATGACATAATAATTGTATAAACACATGAATAGGCTGTAATATGGGTACTGTCAACTAAAAGCAGGCTGACACATGTCCAACACTTAAATCCCTATTTGATGCAGAGGAAGTACCACCATTCATCAGTCTTGGTTACTGTGAAACGTGTCTGCAGAGTCTCTTTGGAAAGCGTCAATGCCTATGATGTCTGAAAGTCATGTACACAATATTCAGTGATCATTTCCACCTCCCAATGAATCATCTTTATAAAAAAAATCAACTGCTTAATGCTGTTTAAGAAAACGATCACTGTTTATTTTGACAAATCATAAGGAACACATCAATACACTGGGTGAACAGAATACAAAGTCCTTTCACTGTTAAAGCAAGTGGCACATACAGTTACCACTGTTTTTAAAGGATTAATGCCTATTATTTTATTATTATTCTGCAGCCTTTTCTTTACAAAATACCTATCTTTGCACATACAAAACAATTACATAATGTGACCTCTCCCTGACTAGCCACTTCTGCATATCTATTAACACTTAAGCCTGCCCAACACAACACAAGAACAAACGCATTTCGTTTGCACAAAGTGAGCTTACAAAGCAGAGGATTCATATCTTCTGTGATGTGAAGCTCTGTTGCGTGAGTGGCTCCTGAACGCAGTCCTAGAGTCTTTCAAAGAGTGGGGAACCACTCACACACTCACCCAACAACACAGCATCATGTCCCAGAAGACCTGAAAACTCAGCAACACCACTGTGAGAACCTCAAATCGCGCACACATTCAGGATCTGTCAGCATCTTTGACCTTTGCGACCAACAAACAAATTTCAGGTAAATTAGGTAATTGAGCTCTACAATATTTACACAAATTTAGTTCAAAATACAAGTTGCATTGGTGTAGCCAGCACTGGCACTGATGTGAGCAACAGAGTTCACTGGTGGTGAAGTCACACAGATTTCCTTCGTGATGTATAGCCCATCAAGAGGGCCAAACCTGCCAAGTTTTGGAGGAATATCTCACCTGCATCTTTTACTCTAAGAAGCAAGACAGCAAGTTCCTCCAAAATATTTGTAAATTTTTACCAGACTAAATGATGTCACACCCCAAAAGCCAGTAATGTTCATATCTGCCAATGTAAGAATCTCAGATCTCATCCCACTGTGTGCCATTAAAGCAGATGAGCAAGTGGCGAGGTACGGCTTCAGTCACTAATAACCTTACCAACAGATGAAGGGTAATGATCAGCTTCATAACATGGCTGCTTTACATCTATGGAATAAAGCACCCAGTAACCTTTAACAGGAGGCTGCGTGGGTCCTGGAGCTGCGATGGGCACTTTGAACCAGAACAAATGTCAGCCCTGCTGGACACCAAACCACAGTTCTGCAGCTTTCCAGCTGTTCAGAGCCCATTTACTACAGTAACTCAGCTATCTCGGATCAGTCCAATAACCAACAAGTGTTTAAATTGAGACCTGCACAGAAATGCTGGCTGTCAGGTCGTTCGGTGACGTACAGCTGCACGACACACAGCAGTCTTCTGTATAAATGCAATGCCTGCCAATCTCCAGTGATACAAAATAAATAAAACAAGAGTTTTTTCAATTTGCAAATCTATAAACTTAAACAATGTTGCTACACACTGTATGCTCACAACTATTCAATCTGTGTGCAAACAACAGTCCTACAAAAAGCCAGTGACATGGATGTACCTGCATCACTGTGGGCACCCAAACAATCTATTAACCTTTTGGCGTCGGAATTTTTTTTTTATAATTTTAGCACACCCTGTATATAAAATGTGAATAATACAGGGACCAAATATGTTAGAATTATGAAACAAACTGCATTTTGAAGAGAAAGAGATGGAGAGTATATAACATGTTTAAAATGTTCAGTACCTATATTTGTGGAATAAATATATAAAATGCAACTTAAGAGGTTAGAGGTGCGGTACGACCACTATAGTTGACATTAGGCGTCAAAAGGTTAATAAGGGCAGACAGGGTAGTTTAAAGTGTTTGTAATTATTGATATATTGCACTTAGAGCATTGGTTCTGACACTGTACCACTAACAAAAACTATGGGATACTTAACTTTCATAACAACACATTGCATTAGCTATTCCTGTCCATCCAGCACCATTACATTTACCATAATTTCAGTTACTATTTCTGCGTACTGAAGCCTTATCAAGCAGCTAGGATTTCTGTATTCATTCCTTCAAGCTGTCACAGGGTGTCATGACTAATGATTAACAACAGTTACACGTTTTGTGACAGCAATTAATGTATGTGAAACTGCACCACATTTTTTAATGACCCTGTATAGTGAACCAGCTCAGAGTTGAAATTCAATAAACGAAAGAATCACATATTTGAAAATAATATTAATTTACTAAAGATTTGAGTCTTGTGGTATGTGATGCTGTGTTACTGGTTGATTGGTTCCATATACTTTAAGGGCCACAGTGCCTTTAAAATGTAAGGAACTCCAGACCAATTGTACGGCATCATCAACCACAAGACTTGAATCTGCAGCAACAATGCTTGTATGAACCTCAAATCTTACAACATGAGTTTATGTTTCCCACCCTACAGAAACCCGACACTTTCCCACATGCAATGCAAAGCACCCAGAAATCTGTTGTATTTATTTACAATATCAAGGTTTGCTGGAAATTTACACTATACTGCGTAATTCTTATTTCATCTACCAGTAAACCAGTAAAGTGAAATTATGGTGTTCCAGAACATGATGCCCTACATAGGATTACAGACAGCAGTTCACGGACAGGAATAGCAGGTGGTAGCAGTTTCACATTTCCTCATATCACTGTGCTGTTTTTTAAAATTTTCATGTGAATTAACCTGCAGCAGATATGACTGAGTTTGGAAACAAAATCAAGGAGAAGGTCCAATTTATCTTTATGCATTTACATACTGCGACATTCTTATAATAAAACCAACTAGACGCACTAATTTCTCGAATTTATTTTTGGAATAAAACTCTACATGTTTCAGGCAGCTCCTCTGTCCATCATCAGGAGTTTTTTCACCGTAAACACAGCAATGGTATATGTCATATGACATATACCATTGCTGTTTACGGTGAAAAAACTCCTGATGATGGACAGAGGAGCTGCCTGAAACATGTAGAGTTTTATTCCAAAAATAAATTCGAGAAATTAGTGCATCTATTCGGTTTTATTATAAGAATTTATCACAGTGCACGGTCACCTGGACATCAAATACTGTGACATTCTGTTATCAAATATATTTACACAATAATGTAATGATGGTTTAACAACATTTTATCACTCAGAATGTCACTGTCTCAATAAAGAGGAACATACTCTGAGGCAGGATCTGTGCCCACCCTCTCTTTATGATTGGACCCTCTAGCACACCCTCCCCAGCCACCCATCCTTCACCCTCAAGGTTGATGCAAAGTCAACTTCTGTAACACTATAAAACTTACCACACTGACAGCCATGTTCGTCAGTGGACGTAAGTGATATGGCAAGTATATGAATCCAGAAGTTCCTCAATTTTTATGCCCGATTACCCTTATCAGTACACTGACGGTTTCTCGTGTAACACCCACTGTCAGTGTAAATATTATATGCTCGTATTTAAATGGATCTGTTAGTGCCATGAACATGATTGCTACTACAGGCAGTCTGATTCAAACAGAGTTGAGTTCATTTTATTAGTTTGTCTAGATTGCTAATGTGAATCGGGACTAAAGTATGAGGCATCACATCACGGTGCTGTATCTGCCAGCGCCCAACCAAGCAACAAGCTGACGAAGGCATGTGTCAACATAACGACAGAAGTGCACAGCATCTGTGGTGCTCTAGGCTGAATGCTAACAGTGATGTGCAGCAACTGACAGGTTAGAAAGACAACTACTAATGTGCCCTACCAGCCCACAATAAACATGACAGTCTATGAAAATGCAACCAATTACAGATAACATGACACATACTGTACATCAGCAAATCCCACATGAAACAGAAGAGGTAATGGAAATGTGGTAAGAAGAATTTTAAGTACATATAAAACAAAACAAAACAAAACAAAACAAAACAAAACTTCTTTTGATGGTTTCCTAATTGTAATTTATTTCTCTAGGCTTCACGCCTTCCATTTAAGTTGATAACATTAACAAAAAGATCATAACTTTCTAACTCATCATTCTCTTTCAGGAGACTACTTTGCTTCAAATAAATATGTTATCCATTCAGCTGGTACTGAAACCCGTATCATGCATTTTTTTTACCACACTTAAATTCACTGGTAACGACAGGCATCCCCAGTAGCTAGCAGACTGCATGTCACTAGGTGTCACATGTACACCATGACATCCTTAAGAAAAAGTTAAGTTCCAACCTATGAACTGAACTGAACTGTGCACCTGACATAAAAATTCATTTATTTAACAACCCAAGAAGTGCGCTCTTCTGAATTATTATGCAGCGAGTAGTGGTAATTTCTTACCGACATTTCAGTACAACCTATCAGTCCCATCCTCAAGACTTCATGAATCCAAAATTTTGGATGCAACCAATAGGTTGTGCCAAAACACTGGTAAGAAATTACCACTACTCCCTGTGTAATAACGCAGAAAAGCAGAGTTCTCATCAACTTCATGGCAGAAACCTGAAATCATGCTTATTTAACAACCTTTTTACACTTACTCTGGTTAGTGTCAAATGGCATGGTGACTGCAAATCAACTGCAGAAGTAAGAGAGGAAGCCCTTTTGGCCTGCTGTAATTTATGTGGTCGGACAATTAAGTTCACAAACACACCACCATGTGCTTACCGTGACAGCACTGGACAAAAGCCTTAGTGTCGTTTCATTACGACATATCATCGTTTCACAGCTGTGTTGTTGATCTATGGCAGTCCCTTTCTGAGTGGCATCTATCACTGCGTGTGTTTGGTTTGCTGCCGTGAGAATGTCGAAGCTTGAATTAGAGCAGCAAACGAACATTACATTTCTTGTTAAATTTCGAAACAGTGGAAATGAAATCAGAGAGTTGTTAGTGCTAGTTTATGGGGATAATGCTATGAAGAAAACAGCAGTTTGCAAATGGTGAATCGTTTTTCTGAGGGAAGAGAAAGTGTCACTGATGAAGAGAGATCAGGATGGCCAGCAACAAGCAGAACTGAAGAAAACATTGCAAAAATTCGTCAAATTGTGCGTGAAAATTGTTGGCTGACTGTCAGGAGCATAGCAGAGCAAGTGAACATTGACAGAGAAACAGCTATGAAAATCTTAACTGAAGATCTCGACATGAGAAAGGTGTGTGCAAAAATGGTCCCAAAGGAGCTCACCGAAGAACAAAAGCAAAGAAGAGTCACAATTTGCCAAGACCTTTTGTAGAGGCAAGATGACATTTTGGGCCGTGTCATCACAGGTGATGAAACATGTGTCTACCACTATGACCCTGAAACGAAGCAGCAAAGTTCACAATGGAAGACTGCCAGTTCCCCACAACCAAAAAAATTCCATCGGTCCAAATCAAGAGTCAAAACAATGTTGCTGACTTTTTTTGATATTAGGAGGATTGTTCATTATGAATTTGTACCAACTGGACAAATAGTCAACCAAGTTTACTATCTGGAAGTACTGGAAAGGCTACGTGAAAAAGTTAGGCGGAAACGACCCTTGCCAACAACTCACGGATCTTGCATCATGACAATGCACCTGCTCACATGGCACTGTCTGCAAGGGAGCTTTTAGCTACCAAACAAATAACTGTGTTGGAACACCCTGCCTAATCACTTGATCTAGCCCCCAGTGATTTTTTTCTGTTCCCAAAGATAAAGGAAATATTGAAAGGAAGGCACTTTAATGACATTGATGACATCAGGAGTAATACGACAGCAGCTCTGAAAGCCATTCCACAAAACCAGTTCCAAAATTGTTTTGAAGAGTGGACTGGGCACTGGCATTGTTGCATAGCTTCCCAAGGGGAGTAATTTGAAGACAACAATGGTGGTATTCAGCAATGAGGTATGTAGCACTTTTACCGCGATCAGTTCGCAAACTTTATTGTCAGACCACATACTATCTCAGTATTTACCCAAGAAAATAAAAATAAAAAAGAGAACTTGGTCTGTAAAGCTGTCTCCAGGGTGAGGAGCACAGAGCCCCAAAATGCACACCAGAAGGTCAATCAGAACATGCAAAATTAGGTCACATATCCAGAAAGTATCCAGGTCACACCTACTCTGCAGATAGTTGGTAACAGCTGAGCAAAATGGCAGTAACAAATGGGAGTGACAGTGACACCTACACAGTGCATGATGTACGAGCTGCACTGTGTTGTTCGTGATCCAGTGACACTCAGTGTTCTGCTCTGAACAGTCATTTGTCTGACAGTTGCACTGAACTGACTCTGTGAATACAGTAAACAACCACATTCCACAGGTTTTACACTGGAACACACAGCCAAAGAGACACTTCACTCTTCACATTCATTCACACCAAGTCACATACAAGGGCACTGCCTTATATGACAACTACCAGCTGCCACTTATCACAATAACATAACCCACTCAGCCAACCGCACAAATGTGCAGTACAGTGCAACAACAGGACATGACAATTGACAGTCATCAGATCAGACACAACAGGTGACCTCTATTTACCAGTATATAATAAAGGATGCAGCAAGAAATTTGGGATATTACATGATGAATTTTTTTTTATTCAGTCACTATGTCAGGAGAGTGCCATCACGTATACATGGTGGCATATGTCAATTACAGAGGAATATGAAACACACATAGAATTTTGATGGGCAAACCTCACGGGAAACGGTCTATTGAGAACGGTGAGAAAATGGTAGCCAGGCATAACTAGTTCAGGGCATGTCCACAGGCACACTTTGGAAGGAGCACTGTTGAATTATCAGTTTCTGGTGTCATACTGCTGGTTGCAGCAGGCTGCTGCACAGACACACTCAATTCAGCGAACCAAATTACAATGCCACATACCAGTTCACATCTCTTAAATGTCGTTGTCCTCTGATCTCAATTTTGGGGTACTAAATGATGTCACACTGCTCATATGGCCACCATTCTTTGTTACACCCCTTCTAAAGTGAGTTCTTCAGTGAATACCCACTCAGACCCAAGTGTCAGACACTCCTTCAATGACAACATGCTAACCAAAAAAGCATGAGTTCACTCCCCTGGGGTGACATCTAGAAAACTCAATACGGTTCATACCAAGGTGGTGCACATGCTGAAAAAATCGTTTAAAGCATGTAATTCCACATAACATGATACTGGTGCAGGATATTGCTTGATTAAAACACATTTCTTCAGAGTGCAAGCCGCTGCACTCTGATACATGGCACAGAATGGAGGTAAACCCTGCAGGTGTATACGCCGTCAAGATCAGCAGGACCACACTTTAACACCGAAGATTCTATTACAATAGAATTTAACTGACTATGTGGTAGATATTGGAACGAGACAAACGAAGAGCTAAATTTGAAGGAACTTTCATCCACTTTTGACAAAAAAATGAGTTTTGATTACATAAACACTTCAATATAAAATATGTTAAATAAAACGCAGAACTATCTAATCCACAGTGCCAGAATAAAGAAAAATTTTACTAAAGTAATTGCACCATGTACTGGCGGTCCATATCATGCACGTTTTCCCACATATAACTCAATTCTTACCAAACCTGACATACAAGTTTTTGAAATTAAGTACTTCAAATGCAGTTTGTGTGCAGTTTACAGTGTCATCACCACCACCACCACCATCACCATCACCACAAAGCTGTATCCCATGAAAATTAAAATCATCAGTGTTCCTATAATAACAACTGGATATATAAGCCTTGAGATTTGAGATCCTAACAGCAGTGAGCATTACAGCTCGATATGAGGCTATCTGGCAGTTTCAAAACTCTAACAAGTGTGCCAGTAATGTTAAAAAGCAGGCTATATCATAATCAGGTTAAGGAGGAACATATTTGCAGTGTCCAAGAAATGCATCAGTCTACTGAAGATTTTGTAAATAAACAACGACATTTCTGTACCTAACTAAATATACAAATTTAATCAAAGATTGCACACAAATTTAAACAAAATGTCCGCAGGTACTGACAGATCTTCCACTGAGAACAGTCACGAATAAGAACTACTGAAATGTTAACCCTTTCAGAGCCCAAGCCTTCGCCAAATTCTCCTGACAGACAACTGGCTCATCATTAATGCTACAGTTCAAGACACTTCCTGCTCATCTCCTACACATCATACTGAAACATGATAAAACCTTAAGTTAAAACCACTTCCAGGTTACCACTAACTACCTACCTGTGACACAGTACCAACAAATGAATTCAGAAAAATATCATGACTGTCTTTTTAACCCTTCAGTGCCAACGTCCATGCACTATCCAATCTTCAAGACCTCAAACAGTCAGTCTCTGTGTACCATACAGCTCCAGTACCACATACCACCAGTCTCTGTGTACTGTACTGCTCCAGCACCTAATACCGCCAGTCTCTG
>Ga0131853_10019189_pt1 | contig 12444 bp, 10 predicted proteins | sample TergutLab28metaG_FD_92764 | JGI IMG/M metagenome (GOLD analysis project Ga0131853, IMG submission 92764) | Labiotermes labralis P1 segment gut microbial communities from Petit-Saut dam, French Guiana - Lab288 P1 (version 2) (version 2) | ecosystem: Host-associated > Arthropoda: Insects >...
GGGTGGGCCTCGGGGGGGGGCGGGGGGGCCGGCGCTCGGGGTGCCAAAACTGTAACGGAAGTAGGCGGAATACGTGATGGGTTAAATTCTGGTTTTCCACTAAGGAAAAATCCCCCCCCCCCCCCCCCAAATTATAAGCAATTTTGGCACGGGCCCTCAAAAAATTTTCGCCAGCCCTATTCTGGGGCGAAAAAGTTCAAATACTATCGTTTTTAAGTGGCGTACACATATCTCGGGCAGGACTTGAAGTAATCCCTAAGTGTATCTTAAAATACACTACCAGCACTTCAAAATCACCTACGATCGGATCTTAGGTGATTTTTAAGTCTGTGTAATTAAAGCGCTCATGACAACGTATAACCTGGGCACTTCACTCAAAGCAGCAGTTGGTGCCTGGTGAAATACTCCCAATGAGTTTCTCAAACACGCGAATCGTTATCACCGCCCATCTGTCGGCAATCTGTGAACTTACTCCGTTTGCGTCACGACTACACCGCCTCACTCGGCTGTACAAGTAACTTTCAAATCAGGACCAACATCTTATTTTAACCTCGCTGTAGTCTATGATGGCAACAAGCCAAAGCGATCAAACGCCACGGCAGCAGTACTGAGCTTCTCAACGCAATAGACTTCATTGTGGCTGGGTTTTACTTCTTTTCCGCTTAGTGAATTTCTCAGAATGTTTGAAATCCACTTCTAATATCTTTTGCCAGTTCTAAAAATTATATTACATATAAGCACATATAATTGAATCAAGATAAGCAGATAAATCCGGTGTCTTTGTAACCAAGAACGTCATATTTAGAGACATACAGCTTACCCCTTTCAATAAGTAATGGCGGTTACTCATTAAGAGCATCATATAAATGCCATCCTAAACATGCTTAGTACCCTTTAACATGTTCTGATCCATTGGTGCTGGGATGCATTTTACACAAGCATATAAATATTACTGGAAGTTATTACATCACAGAATACATTAAATATTACAGATGACTATAACTGTGGCTAAAATCCAGGAGTTTTACTGTTCGGAATCATAGTCTAATGTTAAATTCTATAGGCCTATATAATAAATTACAAATTCAACCCAAATTCTGAAGTGGCACATAATTGTTTCTGTAGTGTTTAAATGACCAGACAAAATGTCTGAAATTATAACAAGGTCTTGCTAAATATATGTCAGTAAACAAATAAGACCTTCTATGACAGAATGGTCTATAATTTTGGTAATTTTTTTTGACTCAAAGCAACAGTGGCAGCCCAGCCTTGTACAAATATACTTTTGCACTTTATAGTATACACCAAAATTCTTAGCGATTACAGTCAATGGAGGGTCTTCCACATCAGGACAACAGCAGGAACCAAGATATGAGCAACAAACAGCATCAACATGACAGCAAGAATGAAACTACTCAGTCTAACACTTCCAAAATAATCTACAGATACCAACATACTCAGCTTATATGAACAGTTGAAGCAATAATTCCTACAGGTTTCATGTCATTTCATTTCATTAGATGCAATTCCATCAACTATATCACAATATGCAATTCCATATCCCCACACAAGGCTGGATCATTACTGTTCCATTACAACACACAAAACAAAAACTTCATAATCATTTAAGCAGCTTGAACTTCAAAGTACCAAAATATCAACCCATACAGCAGTTTAACTTCCAGCAATGCCATAATCATGTACTGTTATGAATTAATATCTGTTTTCAGTTTCCACTCATAATCATGCATAATACATAGCAACCAACATAAAGCTACATGATTTCCAACTAACAACACCACAGGATCCTTCCTGAGACATTTACAGGTTCTCAGCTAGTCAAGAGATTATATGCATTTAATGCAAACCGAAGGTTCACTTACCCCATGCACAAGCACCTGCACACCTGTCCCTATCCTGAGCCACAGCAAACCAGTCCGTGCCTCCCCATCCTACTTCTTGAAGATCCAATTTAATACTATCCTCCCATCTACGGCCAGGTCTTCAAAGTGATTTCTTTCCCTCAGGTCTCCTCACCAAAATCCTATATGCACCTCTCCCGCCTCCCAACTTGCCACTTGCCCCACCCAACTCATTCTTCTTGACTTTATCGCCAAAATAATATGTAGTGGGAAGTACAGACATAAAGCTCTTCATTATGTAGTACTTTTAACAGCACAATAGTAACAATACATTACTGAATTGTAACCTTAACTTTTGTCACGTCAGAGTTTCTCAATGTCATAACTCTCAACATGTTGTAAGAGGCACGTTCAGCAAGTTAGGTTCCCAGCCTCTTTAAGTTTTGTATTATACAAGCACTGTATTTACTGGAATGATGTATCACTTGTAGTAGGGGTAACATGCAACAGATGGCACAACTGGCAATGCTATTCACAGGGTAAGTTGATGTGCGATGGTAATGACACAAGCAACAGGCAACCTTGCACCATGTCAGAAAATGGTGCAGAGTGTGAAAACGATGGAATTGGCATCCATGATAATAAATGCACCAGGTGTGCCAGGACGCATGATTCCACAGAAAGTGGGAATACCTACACGCAAATGGACATGATTGCTACATTTAATGTTGCAATGTCTGTTAGTGCGTAAAATGTTTCTCTGAAGATGATCCTATGAAGGACTGAAACATGCAGAGTTGGTACTAACAACATGTTCATAATGTAGAAAGTGGAGGTAAGGCTCCACACATTTTTGTCCCAACACCAAAGAGAGGTATATGGTCAGCTCCATGCTGCATCCAATTAACCCCAGGCCCCAGTCCAATCCAGATATGATGATAAAGTTACAAAGTCCTGTGCAGAATGGCAACCCAGCCTACTCTGTTAATTGCACAATACCCTGATGCTAATAAATCCATTCTTCCTACTCACCTAAAATTACCACAATTTACTCAACATGGCACCAGAGTCAAAACTTAGTAGTCTATTGCAATGGATGCAGAAGAGGGTCAAAGGTATTACATGAGCACAACATGTTATCACCGTAATTGGGAAACAAATGAACATGTCTCACCCTCTCACAGCTGTGCTAGAAAGGGAATTCTCACTAAATACAAACAATATTACTTCCATCCATATGCCCTGCACAGAACACAGAATAGGAGAGAGGAGGTATATGTTGTAAGTTACAAATTATTAGTTAACCCTTATCCTGCTAATGTGGAGAATATGGTGAGCTCCTAATATTGCCAGCAAATGGAAGACGGGATTTAAGTTGGTGTTTAAAGGGTTAAGTTATTTCTAAACACAACTGATGCTTAATTCAGCACAAACTATCCCATTCTGAAAGAAAAATTTTATCTCAGTCAATATACTGGACAAAATTTCTGGGTTAGATGACACTACTTCTTCTTCTTCTTCAGTTATCACCACTGTATACAAATTTTCCAAAAATCTAGGAGCCACCTTATGCCAGAATGGTGAGATAAAGCAAGTTAGATACTGATGACCCCCCCAAATACTAGGAACCACCATACATAATTTAGTCATCCAGGTGAGAACACACCATAAGTCTGTAAACATAAATCCTGGGCCTAAAGGGGACCTGAACTTATAATCACATGTTTGTCTCATAAAACTAAATTTTGTGTACTAAAAACTGCAAAGTAGGATCAGCTGTCTTTCAATTACTTACAGAAAACAATTCCTTTGCACCAAATATACAGAAAAGTAAGGCTTGCATTGTACTTCAGCAAATTCTCTAATTCAGTGGTGACATAAAGAAGACGGAATACAGGGCTGCAATACTGGAGCAGGCCTTCCAAAAGTCACATACTTCTGTATGAATGTGTATGTTAAGTGACATGGGTTTGAATTTATATTGTCACAGTTCACTACTTACACCAAAATACAGAACCCATAAAATTCCCAATAAAATTATGAGAATCAGGTAGTTAACCAATATGCTTTGGGCTTCCTTGCTGTCCACAGCCATTTCAAACCACCACAAACGTGCTTCCTGTTCCAACTGCAACAACCAACTGACAAGTCCTCAAAACTCCAAAATTAGTTTCAAGTGCCTCATAACACAGTCAAGATACGTATGGGGCAGGTCTTGGAAGCAACCAAACATGTTTCAAGTATATTTATGGTCACATACATTCACAACACAGTGCTGCTAAGAACGGCAAATAAAATTCAGAAATTTTATTGGCAATGCGCATTATTTTATCCTAACCAACCAGAAAAGCCTTAAATGTATTTCATTTCAAACTTGAAACACACCATAAACACTAAAGAATTACATGTAATAGACGATGTATGCCTCAGGACACAGGCAACATTCTACATAAAAAAGCCAGTGACAATGACATAATGAGTTATGAACAGCATCTAATTTTCTGAACACAAAGTAACAGTTTACATTTAGGTCAATAAATAGTCAGTAAGTTTATTCTGAAAAGAAATAATGGTACCTTGTTGACAGATACAGGGGTGTAAGGGGTAGGATTTGCCTCAGAGACTCTATCCTACTAAACTGCCAACCTACCTTCATGTGGTACAACTTGTGTAATACTAACAATGTCCTGGTAACCAAGAAATGGCAGTAGACTGCACCACCAGTAACGGAGGGAATGCCATTCCACAACATCTATCTGGAGATGAAAAGTAGCAGATCTGCCACCATCAGAAGGTAAGTAACCTACCACGTGGAAGACTCTAACCTACTTGAGAGTACCAACAGATAAGGATGGAGCTTTAATTGATAACACACACAAGGAATTGGTATACACAGTGCAGAACATCACAGGAACTGCACACAAAGAAGAAAACCACATGAATAGCTGCAGAAAAACAAAGAAATGGCAGTTATAATAAAAAATTACAATATCACATATGGCAGAGTCAAAGTGTTCAAGCTCAATCAGGAGTTATGGTTTGGATTCACAAATCTATGTCACGAACAAAAAACCACACTAAATATTGGAGTGAAAGAAACAGAATTATGATACAAAATACACAGAAACTACCTGACCGTGTTAGGAATATATACAGCAAAGTACAGACGATACAAAGTGAGTGACGAATTTTATGGGTGACTACGAAACATCTAGGACAAAGTTTACAAAAATGATTACATTCTGATGTTACAAGATTAAAACATGAGAACTGGAAACATTAAAAGAATGAAAATAATACGAACAAATGGAGAGTCAACAAATAACAATGCATGTGGGACAAAATCAATAATAGATTATGTCAGAGAAAATTTAAAAACCGCACAAGTAACAGAAGATGTAAGAGTGTAAAGAAGAGGAGAACTTATTAGGGCAATTTTTTACTCTGTGTATTGTGGTTCTGGGACATGAAATTCATGATTAAAATGGATGGAAGTTAGTGGGAGGTAAGAGTGCACTTTATATTTTATCAAGTGCTGGGTGGGACAGTTTATGGACAGCAAAATGTGTGTAGGTGATTGAAAGTGGGCCTTCTGTGGATACTGACAGAGTCAACAGTCTGTTATCCTTTTCAGCAAAGTCTTGAGAAATATATAACACACAATGTAAAATTCCCTGCCCAAATATGCCAGATATTCTCTCAAATGTTTAAACAGACTGACAATGACACCAACATCTGACCAAAAAAAAAGTCTGTTTGTTTGCTTTCATACATTGCAAACCATTTCCAGACACCTCTTGTACTTTCTGTTTTATGTACCCTAGTAAGACTGTTGATAAATAATGCCATTTATAATACCGCTATCTTCAAAGCCTCCAATTTCTTGCAAATCATCAACTTTCTGAAGATTCCGGTCCTCTGGCATGTGACGCCCTATGGACATGATGTCATATCCCAGACGACAAAGAGCTACGTCAGCACTGCTGTGATAACCTTAAATATCGTGTGCATGTTTCGCTGTTCGTACAACGCCACTCAAGAATAACATATATAAGAGTCCATAATGGCCAATATTAGGCTACTTACCACGCTATAAGTCAAATCGGCCATCTTCTTTACAATTACAAGATCAATCTTCATTTCTTTCAACATTACTGTTTTACAGCTTGAATCAAAATATTTCATGTATCAAGAAACGTAAGAGAGAGCGTGCAAACAGCAGCATAAGCGATCTACCACCTGAAGTATAGGACGTGGAAGGAAAGGGATTATAACAGGCATAAGCAACCATATCACTGAAATTCAAGAAAAAACGCGGTATTAGCCTCAATTACCATTCCTTCATATTCAAAACTGTATTTCCGTAAAAAATTTGGATATGTATATTAAATATCAATATTCCACTTGATTAAGTAACAAACTTATTAAGTTTCTGTTACAAACAGTGGCAATTTACTGTATCACTGTAATCTACCTTTAACGAGCACCATTTTTCGATGGTGTAGTTGCAAGTTGTAACTTGTTCCATCAAGCAACTACGGAACATGCAACAGAATTCGACGTTATAACGTACTACTGTTCTACGACCACCACCACTACACTCCTGTGCTATCCCAGTCCACCAAATAATCAAATGTGACAATGTCCATGTAATTTACCTGCTGTCGACAAGCCTAAAATAATTAATTTACGGCTGTCAATCACTTTCACTAACTGACCGTCACCATTAGCCAGGTGTTCAAACAGTTCAGGCGTACTCTGTTGGTTATTTTTGGAACCAAGCAGCTGAGGTTGATAACATACGTTAGGCGGACTCTATCGAGAGATCTTGATACTATTACGGATCTTTACCAACAGAACACACCATCCCAATTTAACGTCAGTTTTGTTCAAACACCACCAGTCACGGTGAAAGTATTAGCAAGACAACATTGACTAATTTCGATTCTATTTAGATTGACCGTAAATCGTATTTACATATAGTTTAAAGTACCACACCATAAATGCAAAATCCTTCGCATTCTTAATCTCGGCATGTCATCTTCACTTTCCGGTCGCTTTGCCCTTCGAGAATACGCCGCCGGTACACATTGAAAAGTGAGCTGGTTGCATCCCACAGCCCCGAATATCCAGCCCGTATCGTAGACATCATAGCAATTGAGATATGTTTCTATTTATTTATATTACGTTATGTAAAATGCACATTCTAAACCATTTTTTTTTTAAATTTAGAAGCTTATTTATTTACTCCTACCTCTTGCGTGATCTTGCTCACGTTAATCTTCATATACTGTGGCAGCTATTGCTATGAGAATATTAGCTTTTGTTGTAGGAACCTCGGTCAACACTGCTTTGTATGGCGGCGGGAAATTTAAATAGCCCACAGTGCAGGATACCGTTGTACGTACGTCCCTGCATTTGAAAACAATTGGATCTGTAGCAAATTAAAGCATAGATAAGTTAATTTTATTAGGTTATATTAAGTTTGTGCTCCAATCACAGTTTTTGTGTGCTACAACTACGCCTAAAATTTTTTTAGTTTTGTCATTGTTAAGATTCTCTCCAGGGATTGAATCTTGAGGTGGCTGAAATTTTCTACAACCGCTCAGACCGGTCCTGGGGCCCACCCAGCCTCCTATATAATAGGTAACGGGTCTTTGCCCGAGGTTAAGCGGCCGGGGCGTGGCATTGACCACCCACCCACCATCTAGTGCCAAGCGTGAAGACAGAAACATGTTAGAGTTAAGACAAATTGTGTATAAAAATATAGTTTTAATAGTACATTTGTTGGTTTTATTGTTGAAAGAGAATACAGCTACAGCTCTACTCTCCCTCTGGGCCTTCATGGACTGTCCAAGAGTGAAATTTACTTTATTATTTATCTAGCATTTTCTCCACCATGATTCTGGTATCATTTCCAAGTACTGAACTCCTTTAATCATCACAAGTTTATAGCTGTATTTTGTACCTTCTTCCTAAAATTTCCTCATTTTCCACTTCTTTTGTTTCTCCACAAAAGCATACAATGCACCCTCCAGGGGTCATATCTGCATTCAGCTGGCTACAGGTGACATGCTACTTAATCCCACATCAATTTAAGGCAGTTTATAATAATTTCAGATGATTTTAAAATTCAACAAACGTTCAAAATGTAGGATCAAGCATGAATGGTGTAATTGGAAAAAGCATGCAAGTAGAGTGAAAAACGGCACTTTACCATAACAATTTATAGCAAACATGCCTATGGAAAGAACAGATCAGCAAGAGGTAAGATTGAGAGGGCTTGAGACCATAACAGGCCACATGGCATAGCACTGGACAGCTGATTGTAATTTGTCCATAAAGACTACAAGAATGTAGTGACAGATAAGATACAGAAAGGAATGTAGGATTTTACTGATACCATCTTTGATTGTATTCAGTACAAATTCAAAATGAACTGTTTCCACATAAAAAGGAAAGCATCATCTAAAGGGCTTAGATTTTATTTCAAATCTGGTAGCTGTCATGACAAAAGACTTTCATAATATATAAAACATATATCAGTAAAAACACAACTGTATTTAGACAGTAAAATTTGTGTGTCTAAAAGAGTGACATGTTTTGACCAGTTTCAGGCTCAGATCAAAATGCATCACTCTTTTAGACACATTAAATCTATTGTCTAAATATAGTTGTGTTTTGACTTATTATAATGAAATCCAGCGTAAAATACAAACCTTTGTGAATAGATGTCTACGATATATATTAAGAATATGGTGGCCAAACATCATTTCCAATAAGGACCTATGGAAAGTAACAGGACAAGAATATATAAATTTAGAAATTAGAAAAAGAAAATTTAGATGGATTGGTCACACATTAAGAGGATGGAGAGATAACAGAGGTGGCCCTACTTTGGAACCCTCAGGGAAATAGGAAAAGAGGAAGACCGAAAAACAGCTGGAGAAGATCGATAATTAAGGAAACAGGTAGAAGCTGGAATGAACTAAGGTTCTTAGCAGCTGATAGACAGAAGTGGAAAGGACTCATAGACAACCTATGTTCCTAGAAGGAACGATGGACTCAATTATTATTATTATTTGACTTATTATGAATGCATCCAAAGAGGTACAGTCATGCACAACACATTTTATTATGAAGGTATTTCTGCAGTGAATTAAGGCAAACAATGACACATAGTGTCACATTTTTAAGCAACAGGAAAACCAGCAGGCATGCTATGAATGCACCCCATTTCACCCAACCAAACCAATTCACCATAAGCATCCACCAGTAAAGTGACAAAGACTGTGTACTTTGATGTTGAAGAATCCATGCTTCTGGACTTCAAATCATGTAACAAAATCAATGCAAACTGCCATATTCAAATGTTTCAAAAACTACATATGAAGATCAAGAACAAACATCCAGGTAAAATCACTATGGCACCATTGTGCTGCAAACAATGCCCATCTGTTTGTGATGCAAAGTTCAGGACCAGCTAACTGCCATGCAGTGGAAAGTGCTCCACCCTTCTGGACTTGTCACCTTGCCATCAAATGACATACATTTGCAGTGGACAATGGTGTTCAGTAGGGCAAGGTACAGTGGTTGAGGTAACAGCCCAAAGAATTGTTTGCAGATATGCCAACATCTGCACCAGTGGAACTCCTACTAAATACTTCTGCTCATTATTCCTAATTGTTGCCATACCTTCAACTCTGAGAATTCTCAAGTGGGTTTCAGCTGTGCATGTATCATCTAACACACTTGTCCTGACAATGGTACATTCTACTACTTGTACAAACTCAGAAAACCATCATTTGAACAATGGCTGCAATAAAATGCTCAAAACTTCTGACATCTTTCTAGTAGATTCTTAGAACTAACCTAATTAAAAAGGTTATGTCACAAAGAAACAAATTTTCAATTATTCTGATATGCAAAATCTTTCAGAATGTAGTTGTTAGACACCTCCCCCCCCCCTCCCAAAAAAAAATATACCTGGTGTTATCACATACTTTCTGGACTGAATGTATTTATTTACAGCAACACCACCACTTACCTTCTAATCAATGTTGTCTCCTACAAAGCAGTCTCTTTGGCACTCTATGCAGTGAGCCCAGTGAATGCACCACTGTTTGAAACTTGGAAAGCTGTTTCACAATTCTGCTTGAAGAATAGTGATATCACTACCTCCTCTTCCCTTTAATGCTGTGTAGAGTTCTGGTAAAAGTAAGAAATTGCAGGGTGCTAAATCTGGTGAGGAGGGAGGGTGCAGAAAGACAGCCATTTTGTTTTTAGCCAGGAAATCACATACAGACATCATGGTGGAGACACCCACCCTTTGAATTCCACTTTTCATGTTTTTTGCAATGTGTTTCCCATGGACATGATAAGGTGTCAGTGTAATAACTGTGGTTTACAGTTTGTCCTTGTACAAAAAATTCAGAATGCACAGCTCTATGAATGTTGAAGAAAACAATTAGCATGCTCTTCATATTTTATCAAAATTGTCAGGCTCATGGAGATGATAGGCTTTTAAGCAAGACAAATGCTGCTTGGTTTCTGTGTCAGGCCCATATTCCCATGCCTCATCATCTGCGATATCTTTAAAAGGAATGCCGACTTTCTTTCCAACCAATCAAAAAAGTACTGTCATGTGCTGACACAGCTCTCCTTCTGCTCTTCACTTGGCAGGCAGGACAAAAATTTGGCAGCAACTCAATGCATTTGCAAACTGTCTTTAAAAAATGCTAAGAACTGACCCAAATGAAATTCCCAACATGTTGGCAACTTCAAAGATAGTGGTTCTTCTGTTTCTAGGAACAATTCCTCCTCTCCATCCATATTTTTTATGTTTTTCTCATAAAAGTATGTCCCGAGCATTTGGCGTCTTCAGCAGAGATCATGCCACTTTTGAACATACGTAGAAAGCCATTCAAAAACTTCTTTTCTTCCCATTGTGTCCTCTCCAAAACTACAATCAAAAGTTTTGATAGTTTCTGTGGTGCTTTTCCCCAGTTTAAAGTAAAATTTGATGCACACATGCTGTTTTACCAAGGTTGCCATTTTCTAGGTATACCAAAATCATGAATGGAATCACACATACTGTTACTTAAAAGACAACACTCAACAATCACAATTACTACAGGCTCAATCCTCCAAGCAGGAAATGGTGCAGCGGGCTCTATCTGCAACTAGTGCCACAAGTTTGGGCTAGGAGCAACAGTGTCATCTAGCGTACTGTCTGGAAACTATTTGGATGCATCACATACATGTAAGGTGCTCTGTGCCACCATAACATTTTGGTTTTAAGTAAATATGTTAAATGTGTATATAGAATATTAAACATTTCAGATGTTTGCATCATCAAAGGATTTCATATCATTCAGAACTATTTTGTTCTTGTGAAGATAATGTGCTCTATTTGCAGGTATGCCACTGCCAAATATGTGTTCCTTATTCACAAAAGGCCTGTGACGGAGGGAAGGGATTTAGGTTTAAACATTTCTAATTTACTTTTCTTGCATTAGGTACAATGAAATATATAGCACCTCGACCATAATTGGACGTAATGTCCAGTGAATGACAGCTATCACACAGAAGGATGTGGCTTATTTCTGTATACCTTTCTCTAGTCTCATTCAGTTTTAGTCAACCGCTGGATAAGACACTTAGCCAAACAGTACTTACTTAGAACACAACAGGATGCCTCACATAAAGAAAACAATACATTTTTGAATAAAATACAGTACACTGCATATAAAAACCATCAAGAAAATGGCCTTATGTGTGTGAGTATATTCTTTGCTTACCATTCTCAGAGTACTGAAAATAGAGTATTAAGCACTTGAAGGGTGCTGTAGTTGATTCCAAGTAGTCTGATAGTTTGGTATCGGACTAAGTTGGGTCACATTTCAGTCTGCACAGTCACCACCAAGAAAACTTCAAATATGAGACAGCACAATTACTTAGTCCAGGTGCAATTTAGAATTAATATATTTTGTTCAAGAATGACTTCTGGCACTAGTCACGTAAATTCAATGAAATGCTAAATTCTGCATGAAAACAACAAACAACAGGACAAGATAAAGCTTCATAATATCATCACTACAGTTTCCATGCACAAGAATGTTTAACTAATACTGGTAGCCAAGAAGCTAAAACTTAATTCTATACAGCCAAATTAGTTTCCCTTAAATTTGTTATTAATCTCCAACTGTCACAGGCAGCACATGAAGCTACCTCTTTATCATGGTTAGAGTCAAGACTAATGGTGAGTTAATTTCAGTCAGAAAACACAACTATAATTGTATGCTAGATGATGTTATTTATTAGCAAAGTAAATAACTACATGTTTCAGCCTAAAGTGGCCATCTTCAGGTTATCACAATTACAATTTTCCTCAAAGAGTCACATATATAGACATATATATGACACTCTTTGAACAAAATTGTAATTGTGATAACCTGAAGATGGCCGCTTTAGGTCGAAACATGTAGTTATTTACTTTGCTAATAAATACCATCATCTAGCATACAATTATAGTTGTGTTTTCTGACTGAAATTAACTCACCATTAGTCTTTCAACACACAA
>Ga0131853_10019190_pt1 | contig 12444 bp, 5 predicted proteins | sample TergutLab28metaG_FD_92764 | JGI IMG/M metagenome (GOLD analysis project Ga0131853, IMG submission 92764) | Labiotermes labralis P1 segment gut microbial communities from Petit-Saut dam, French Guiana - Lab288 P1 (version 2) (version 2) | ecosystem: Host-associated > Arthropoda: Insects >...
CCACAGAGGCTGGGGCCGCGGCCCGGTGGGGGCGGGGGCCCGAGGGGTGGGGTCGTGGCCGGGCGGGGGGGGGGGGTTTGATGTGTGATTGCGGGTGTTTTTGGGGGGGGGGGGGATATCTGTGTCTTGTGAGTGTTGTGTTTTGCCAGGTAGAGGTCTCTGCGTCGAACGATCACTCCGCCAGAGGGGTCCATCAAGGGTCGTGTGTCTGAGTGTGATCTTGAACCCATGATAATGGGGAGACCCTGGCCCACAAGGGGCTGTTGCACTATGCAAAAGGAAAAGAATGTGGGGAAGTGGGGACTAGTTTACCCCTGCAATAAACAAGCTTGCAAGGCCATACAAAATTGCGAACTGGCAAAGAGTGCATGATGTGTAATCCGTTGGAGAATGTGTGTCCGCTATTGTCCGGATGCATTGGCGGTTATCATTATTTCAGAACACACAAAACGTTACGTGTTTATTCCATAACCAAATTTTGAAGACACGATAATGTGCTTTACTCGCTGATGTTATGAACTCTGCCGTTATCGTAATTCGAGTGAATTTATTTGTGGCTACCTTGATGTGACTGTCAGTACATGAAAGTCTGATGTCATCCAAATTCCTAAAATAAAAACAGGCTTGATTAAGTACAGCCCCATGAAGACTTGTGAGGGTGTAGGGGCGTAATTCTGCCCATTCTTCAGTCGCCACTAGGTAGCAGTAAGTAGCCAGCCTCATTCCCCCCGACACTTTGTTCTTGGAAACAAAGCTCCGTTCATAATGAATAGAAGATAGATGAGATCCAGAACCGAATTCACCCCATGGCGAAGACAAAAATACATGCCACCCGGAAGTCGAACCCTGACTTTCCGGTTGTCCAGGCCTGTCCCTTTCACTATACTGGCATAAATCCAATTCATTTATAGTTATGTAGCTGAATGATATCGGAAATTTTAAGGATGTAAACTCAAGCAGAAATTTAATTGAAAAGAACCAGTGAGAATCTTGAATGTACAAAGGAGAGTTAATTTCCTTGATGCTGTGGAGTTCACGGCCATGGGCAGTTGAAGGTGACAGTTGGTTCTCCTAAATGAGCGCCTGTTAGTCTGTCGCAGGATCTGTAATTGTTTCCTGTGTTCTAGCACGTTCTTTTAGTGTGCATTTCATAATTGTACACGTGACAAGAAACTCCGTGACAAATCCCAATTTATTTAATGGACTTCCTGTGTAATGCACAGTACACAGTTTAAGGTATTACGCGTGCATTGTGCCTTTACAAAGACCACGTTAAAATAATGCCGGTACAAAAAACAATTAGGGGACCGCGGTAGCACAGTGGTTAAGATGCTGCGCTACAAATCGGAAGGTCGCTGGTTCTATTCCAGATAGTGTCATTGGGATTTTTCATTGACATAATCCTTCCGATCGCACTTTGGCCCTGGGGTCGACTCAGCTTCTAACAGAAATTAGTACCAGGAGTATTTCCTGGGGGTAAAAACGGCCGGTGCATGAGGCTGACAACCCTACCACCATTCTGGGCCATTGTCACGTAATCAGGGAACCTTAACTTCCTAGGACCCTGTGGGCACCTCGGGCCTGTTATGGGACTGATTTACCGTTTATTTACCTTACAAAAAACATTTACCGCCGTGGTTGTAGTTTCTTTGAGGAATTACCTTGTGTCAATGTGGAGGGAGCATTTTCGGAGGTGGGAGATGTTGATTATAAATTAGGTAATTCGATATTTGTTCGATTTTACTCGTAAAAATGAGGGGAACACAGTGAGCTGATGTTGGTGTATTCTTCAACAAGAAGTGATAGCTTTTGTGTGGGCTTGCTGACGTCTGATTACCATAATTTGTACCAAAATCTGTTTTAATTATACGCAACGAATATAGGTGTACGTGCTTGAACACTGTATGACAAATGTATGGCATAAGTTCTTTGCAGTGTCAAATACGGTGTGTAGGATACTCATTGCGTATCAGAGACCGTTAAAAGTGTACAATGGCAAGGGAAGCAAGAAACCGATAATGTGGCAGAAGTTCTTCTGTGTTTTATTTTAGCTTTTAAAACTTAGTTTCACAGTATGGTAACACTGTGTTGATGAATGTCAACAGGTAAATAGTTACCGGCATCTTCGAGGACCGTAGTGCCTGTGTATTCTGAGTCAATCAGTCCAAGTTCAAAACACTTGAATTTTCAGCATTTCCGCTGGGAACTTAAAAAATCTCGCACCACACACACACACACACACACACACACACACACACACACACCACACGCCTCTCATATGATGGGATACCATAATATTCACGCGGTAATCCACGACCTCTGTCATCCTTTTTGTAGTCTTTCTTGGATCACACCATCTGTTCATTCCATTAAGCGTCAGGTGGCTCTTCATATATGCATAGTTTCACCCATACGAGGCTGTCAGTGTCCTGACAGATCGCCTTAATCGCCAGGCGCTCCTTGCATGTGTACGTACTTTGACAGTTGGTGTCAGCCGTTAGATGTTGCCCTCACGTGTGGCGACATTCATCTACAAGAGGCTTGCCGCGGAATTGTTATTTCACGTTATTACTAATAGTGATAATAATACATTTGGTGTCAAAATTGAATGGAACCGAGTAGTATGATGTAGCGGTATTCCTTCAGAACTCCCTCGGATATGGGGTTACCGTGACAGTTGTTTTCCTGATTGTCGCCAGGCGCTCAAGGCGAGTGTCTGGATAATAGTGTCTAATAACAGATGTAACTCGCGAACTAGAATAATTATCGGCGCATAATTTATGACCATTACCGTCTGTTGCTTTCCTTTGTATGACTTCTGCAGCTGAGACAGCGAGTTAGGGATATTTATGGCAGAAAATACAAAGAATAGATTGATGTTATTAAAATCAAAATATTTCCGGAATTATCTGGTAGCAGACCTGGCAGTGTTGTTACCCTGGATACAGAGGTACCTCTGGAGCTGGGTCAGTTCAGTTCACCTCACGATAAAAACATCTGTTACTTCAATATCCATTTCAGGTTTTTAATGTCCATGTCGGTCTTTCTGATAGCCGCCGCTTTCAACACGTATTTTTTCTACGAATATTCTCATTAGCTTTCGTTATTCCTTTCGGGGCACGTGGCCTGTCGACATTTCTATTTGTATTTCAGTTGTCTGTACAATAACAGGAATTTCTTGTTCTGTAATTTATTGCGTGTCAAAGTTAGAGCCTAGTGTTTCTTAAGTCCAGGTAAGTTCCTTCATTGATTGTTTCCGACTCTTGCCAGTCGTGACGTTTATTCATAAATATACAAACCTTGGAACACAGGAACAATTTATTTCTTACGACACGCACTTGACAATCAGCAATATTGAACATCACATTTCGAGTAGCTGATACCGGTGCTTTGTATTCTGGAGGCCCGTGCTTCAAATATCTGCAAGGCAACCGATATAATTTGATTAGTGTGTCTAGTGTTTTTCTCTGGTCCTCAAACAAGTCCCGGGGTGGTACGTTAGAAGTAGGCAACGAGCATTTCTTGCCTCGTTCTTCCCAGTTCATTATTTGCTAACCTTTTGAACACCTGATGGTTTATGCGGTTTAATGCGTCGTTAAATTAAACAAGCCTACGTCATTGAAGTGACTGGGAATGGTGAGATGTGGGCTGTTGCAGATACACAGAACTGCCGCGTCAGTGCATGTGAATAAGACATGCCGTTAATAGCATCCGAACTTAAGCGACGCCACTCATGCAAGTTGGTGTCTGCTGCGTCACTTACATCAGACTGTGTAAATACTTCGCAGTGCATTCCATTAAGGTATAATGAAGGCAATTTGTTTTTCCACCTATCGGACTTTCCCGGTACCGTCTAGTCAAAGTGTCAGATTATTATTATTATTATTATTATTATTATTAGCCAGTCGCCGTTGAGGTCTTCTGCCATGTTGAAATTCAGAACTAATTTCATTTGTTGTGCCTCTTTTTAACCGATGCCAGTGGCTGCGCGGTCTAAGGTGTGAGTCTGCGGCCGCTTGCTTGCTAGAATGTTGGGTTCGAATCCCACCGTGGGCATGGATACCTGTCTCTTGTGAATATTGTGTGTTGTGTAGGTAGAGGTCTCTGCGTCGGACTGATCACCCTTCCAGAGGGGATCTACCGAGTGTGGTGTGTTTTATCTAAATGTGATCGCGAACCTTGGTAATAAGTTGGCCCCAACGCACTAGGGGCTCTTCCGCCATGAAAGCTATGTATCTATTTACACATTCTGTACGACTCCTTGGACGGAGAATCTGTCAGCATCTAAACCTCTGCCTGCACAGAACACAATGCATAGAAAGGCGGTCAAGCATTCATGTCCCGATAGGGAGTAGCTTGCATGGTTGCACTGTTCGAGCGGTCGAAGACACTTTTCGCTGTAAACTCTGGAACTGCAATGCATTCGACAATGGTGGTTCTGTTCCTCCTTCATTTCAAACTATCCAGGAAATTGGAACGTTTTAGTTTCCGTCACATCGCAGATTGACACAGAAATGCCCATTCCAGATGGCAGATATCCAGGATGCAGTCGTCTGCTTGTCTTCGTGCAGTCTTCAAGTGTATTGTAGGTTTTGTAAAATTATGCCTTGTGTGTATTCCAGTGGCCGGCGTTGTTACAGGTAACATTATTAGTACTGCTACTAATGCTACTGCTTCTACTAACACTAATGCTAATCGTAATACTGATATTAGTAATAATGCTGTTGCAACAACCACGACCGTCGTCAGTCAATTCTGCGTAAACCAGTAATTTTTACCTCTCTGTTTGAATCGTGTATCAATTTTGTTAGGGATTTTTTGATGATTATTTCTTTATATAAATTTCATAATGGCCACTTTTCTCTGTAATGTCTTCAATAACATTCTCTGAAGGATTATCGTCTGTCTCGAATGTGACTGCATGAGTTTTCTTTTGCCTGTACGAACCCAGTAGAGTGACTGTACACAGGCCGTGATCGTCTTCTCCCAAATCCTTATCTACTTTCCATGTGATGCATGATATATGTATATCACTCGTATGTCAGGCAGGGGCCTTTGGAAACTTTGCAGTCCTTCAGTGAGTCACAACAGCTTCCTGTCGTATTGCCTGTGGATACGAGAGATAAAGCAAATATTATTTTGCGAAAGGAAGACTTCAATTGGGAGATCTGGGTTTAAATCGAAATATAATGTTACAAGACAGGCAGTTTACGTATACCGTAATGTACTGAGTGCACCCCTCGCTGCCTCTGTAGTGTTCCTGCGACATCCACCGTCAGGCCACAAATTTTGTAGTGGCACTGCTTTGTCTTCTCGCTGTTACCACATAACTCTTTTCTGGAGCGAAGTTGAACCGCTACCCCAAACATAAGAAACAAGAAAATGTGCAATCACACACATTACCCAAAAATCTTACTGATACAATAATATAAACAACAAACCAGATGCAACAATGATAGTTTATTAATAACTTCAGTTAGCTCAACATGTTTCGTGCGATAGTTTCGCCCATCTTCAGGAGCACTAGGCTGTGTTTACAGCTTGTGGTATAAAGCACCGACGAAGCTGCCTGCTGGTAACCACCTCATCTTGGTTACCAGCAGGCAGCTTCGTCGGTGCTATATACCACAAGCTGTAAACACAGCCTAGTGCTCCTGAAGATGGGCGAAACTATCGCACGAAACATGTTGAGCTAACTGAAGTTATTAATAAACTAGTATTGTTGCATCTGTTTGGTTATTTGTGTTATTGTATCAATGATGCACGGTCACACAACATCAAATCTTACTGGTAGCTAACGTGAGCACTGAGCAGCGGCAGACGGGGGATTGTCTTCTACAAGATCGATGTGCTAAGGAAACGTTGCACATGATACTAAATACTCCTTTCGTTCGTTGTACAAACAAGAACTTCACAATTTTCGCTGCCACCGCCTCTGGTAATGCTAAACCATCTGAAACTTGCACATTTCCATCTATAAATTGTACAGTGAAGAATTCACCCGTCTCGGCAGCTCTTATTATGCTCGTGAGAATAATATTAAAATGTTTTTCCTCAAAACTTGCCAATCAGGTTGTTAGCATAATTTTCCCAAATGTTAAATTGCTGTGAATATTTAGCTTCCCCCAAATTTAATAAGTCAGATGTCTAATCAAAGTTCACCAATTCACTTGTAACAACACAAGATGATTGTAATTATCAATTAAATTAGTTATTGTTGCATCTAGTTGGCTGTTTATATTATTGTAAAAAAGTTACCATTCGGCCCACAGAGTGTATTTCTGTGGGGGTTTTTTTTAAATCTCAGAACAAACTATTATTTTCGTCTACTACAACAACAGGCTGGTTTCTATTATCGAGGCGGAGGGTGTTTACCGCGCGGTACGTACTGAATCGGTAGATACGAGATAATTCGGCTTAATTTTTGTCTGTTAAGGTTTAATCCGGCGGGATTTTTTCTCCTGTAATGCGCAGTAGTATTATTATAATGTGTTCAGAGTGCAGTATGTATTAAAATTTAAAATCTCATTTTGGGCATTGTATGTATATGTACAGTGTGGGCCAGAAATTCCTCTACTCCTGTGGAAGAAGGGTACTTTTAATGTGCTGGAAGTGGGAAAGTCGCATACATGACAATTTAGGTAGCATACGTGATCACAAACACACGCCCATGAGGGTTACGTACAGCACGCTTTACAGTACATTCACTGTGACTTCCGCTCAAGCCTTTGCTCTATTCCTTACAGATGCAAAGGGCTTTTGGCTCACCCTGTACATCTACACACAAATGCACACACATATGCTTATTGTGAAAAGCTGGCCAACACTAAATTAATGTCGAAATCTCCTGCCTTGTGTAGAAGCTGAAGTTTTAAAACCGATTACAACAGTCCGCTGAAGCCTATAACGAACATGTAATATCCACTGCACACCCTCCTACCATGCCTGTTCAAAATTAAACGTAATAGCACCTTAGCATTCACGCTCAAGTCTTTCAAGTAGTCTGTAATAATGTTTTACTACTAAAATTATATTTTAAATTTTAATACATTTTATGGTAAAGCAGTCCCGTTACAGGCCCGGAGTGGCCCAGAGTGTTCCAGCAAGTTAAGGTTCCCAGATTACATGACAACGGCACAGGATGGTGGTAAGGTTGTCAACCCTACGCACCGGCCGCCTTTACCTCCAGGAAATGCTCCTGGTACTCATTTTTGTTAGAGGATGAGTCGACCCCAGGACCATAGTGCGATCAGAAGGATTATGTCAATGAAAAATTGCAATGACACCATCAGGAATCGAACCAGCGACCTTCCGATTTGTAGCACATCACCTTAACCACTGTGCTACCGCGGTCCCCTTTTAATATATTTTAGGGCGTTAATATGACTGAATTCCCACTTGTGTGACCATGTGATCCTGTGCTTGAGATAGTTGATGCCTGTGGAAGCTGCTCTTTCCACAGGCAAGCATCTTGGATGGTAGCGTTAATAGCTGTACAGTTGGGACTTTACTTCTAGCAGCCCATTTTAAAGGCGATCGCCACAAAACACAATGCTGGAACTGATTTTAAGTGGAATTGCAACAAATTCCAATTACACAGTGATGTTGCAGGTTTAGTGCAAGTGAAGTGTCTAAAGTTCTAACAAAAAAAAAACCGTAAAACATCAGTAACGTACAGTGCCCGTGAACATAATGCAGCGATGCAACCTTGACAGGTTTTGCAACACTGCTTTTATTAGTAAGCTGTGTGTGCTAACATAAAATTGCCTAGTGCTCTGTGCTTGGTGCATGTGAATGTTTTGTACTTAAGGAAAGCACTACAGTAATTGTGTTGAAATGTTAGCTCCCACGTACAAAATTTAGTTGCCCAAGCAAACTTTCGCCCCGTATTTGTGCGCTCCCGCGTTGTGAGTAGATACTTATTTTTGGAAAAAAATAGAAAAAATAAGTATGAGTGCTGAAACATCACGTCTCAAAATGGCATTTAAACCAATTGGAATACGAACGTCTGTGTAATGTGGGACAATAGCAATGCACATAATTTAGACTTAAATTTATGTATCTTTTAATAATCCGCTAATTCGTATAGGCATTATAGAGAAATAACAGCATTCAGAAGTGCAGTGTAGAGTGTGTATATGTATGTATGTATAACACGTAAATATGCTTGGACATAGTATATGTTTATGGTATATGTATGCAACGTTATATATGTAATGTAATGTAATGTGTGTATGTATGTATGTACTATGTACGTATGTGTGTATGTACATATGTGCATAGTACTTACGTATGTATGTAAGTAATGTAATTTAATGTATGTATGTACTATGTACGTATGTGTGTATGTACATATGTGCATAGTACTTACGTATGTATGTAAGTAATGTAATTTAATGTATGTACGTACGTACGTATTTGTGCATGTATGTATGTATGTACGTACGCATGTATGTACGTATGCATGTATGTATGTATGTATGTATGCATTTATGTATATATAATACGTAAATATGCTTGTACATACGTATATTTTTATGGTATTTGTATGCAACGTTATATATGTATGTATGTATTGTAATATAATGTACTGTATGTAATGTAATATAATGTAATGTATGTAATGTAATGTAATGTGTGTATGTATGTATGTACTATGTACGTATGTGTGTATGTACATATGTGCGTAGTACTTACGTATGTATGTAAGTAATGTAATTTAATGTATGTATGTATGTTATGTATGTAAGTATGTATGTATGTATGTACGTATTTGTGCATGTATGTATGTATGTACGTACGCATGTATGTACGTACGTACGTATGCATGTACATTTGTATGTATGTAGGATATGTTTTGTGGAGAGAGGGACTTGGATACATATAAGCCTATCTCTTTATAGTAGGAATTCACCAGGAAATGAACTGGGGAGTTGGTTGCTATGGCAACATGGGGATGCTGATGGAATATCGCAAGATCTTTCCCACTATAGTAGCTCACTCTCTCTACTCAACCTAACTATTCCCTCTCTCATACCATCCCTAGCCTTTTATCTTTCTGTCTCTGTTCCCTAACAGTATCTCCCCCCCACCAGCCCCTTCAGGACTGGCAGTAGTTCCGTCATGGCGCTAGCGTTGTCATGTACGTCACAAAGGGGAAAAAAAACCCGTATATTTTATTCTGGACCACATACAATTTCGTACGGGTTAGGATTTTGCATTTATAACGTTGGAACATTTAAGAAGAAAGGCTGAAATGATAACTTAAGTTGAAGTGTTGAACATAGTTTGTCATTTTCCACTTCGAATTGTAGTGCATACTCTCACAGGTATTGCGGCCAGACACAAAATTGTGCGAGCCAACACTTCCTGCATAAAATTTTGGAATATCCCAGTCCGGGACTATATTATATTATGTTTATTAATAAAATGTTGTAAGTTTGTCCTTGAAGATGGCCGTGTTTTTGGATATGGCGTCACCTAATTATAGGGGTAGCTGAGATTCTCTGAACATCATTGTAATTCTACCAGATTACACGACGTCACGGCTCAGAAGACAACAATGCTTAGCGTGATGCCTCGGACCACTCACATAGAATAGGTCAAATCGGTATTAATCCAACAGAATGTCAAGTAATTACTGTACAGGCTGTGAGGGTTCGAGGAGGTTGAGGCTCTCAGATTTCATGACATTCTGCATATGAAGGTGGTAAGGTTTTCAGCACTACACACCGGCCACCTTTATCCCGAAGAAAATATTCTAGGTGCTCATTTCTGTTAGAGACTGAGTCGACCCCAGGGCGATAGTGCGTCCGGAAGGATTATGTCAGTGAAAAATTCAAATTACGCCATCGGGAATCGAACCTGTTACCTTGTAGCTCAGTGGCTGAAACAACTGCGCCTCGCCTTGCCGCCTGCAAGAGAAGATAGTGAAAATATGTACGGAATGATAACATTTTCACTAGATCTAATGTCTTCAAATGCAAGAATCCAGTAGGCACACTTGCTTCTCTCTTCGTCGCCATACTTTGCTCGTAACCCCTCGGAATGTTACATGAACTGATGTCTAATGAAATTCCCATATCGTCGAAATTAAAATTCATACTACAGGCAGCATGTTTTGATTCGTACTCCGTTGTTATGTGCTTATACATTCTCCTTGATTTTTTTTTTTTTTTTGCTGAAAGTATAACTCTCTTCTTTCCGTGAACCTAACATGTGAAATGCCATCTTGCAACCTGTCTTCTCATCCTCCCTCTCCAAAAGTAGAATTTAAAAAAAAGTAGTACATCATATCACACAGAATTAAGGATGATGCGTTTTTAAACTTAACAGAATGCAGGAAACCTCTTATTAAAGGTAATAATGAAGCTTTATGTTTTATTGACCTGAATCTTGGTATGATCCTTGTAAATAACCAACTTGACGCACAATTTTTTCATGTTTGTTTATTTCTATTCTCTACATGTTTCGGCAGCCATGCGCCTATCATCAGAAGAATTATTGTATCAATGCCACACCTGGTTTATGTCACTCTGTGTAAATGACCGTCTGGTATGCAGGTTAACCTGCCTACCAGACGGTCATCTACACAGAGTGATATAAACCAGGTGTGGCATTGATACAATAATTCTCCTGATGATGGGCACATGGCTGCCCGAAACATGTAGAGAATAGAAATAAACATACATGAAAAATTGTGCGTCAATTTGGTTATTTACAAGGATAATAATCAAATGTTAGCACACTTTGTTGGCCTGTAGGACTGTATGTTTTTCTGTTGCAGTTCTTCAAATACGAGTTCAAAAAATACATTTTAAAGGCCATTGAATACGCTTAGGTGTATTTTCAAGTTCGATTAATTTTGTTGACACATGTTTTGGTTAATTTCAATACAAGACAAGTAAGTAACTTCATAAGCACAGTACTTCCCGAGAAGCTAATTGTTGCGCAGCAAATTATGAAATTCTCCACATTCTGTGGAATCTGGACTTTAATTACTCGATGATTCCACAAAATGCGGATGGACTGTTCTAAATACGTCAATTATTACCGTGTTCAGAAGAGTCGAACTCTGGCCCCTGGCATGAGTCGGATGGATTCAGTCCAAGTGTGGCCCGTATCATGAGTCACATGAATCCGTCATGATTCAGATGGTTCCAGTCCACCCGTGGTCTTTATCATGAGTCGCACGTATCCGTCATGTGTCAGATGGATCCATTCCACCTATGGTCTTTATCATGAGTCACATGGATCCAGTCCACTCGTCTTCTTTATCAAGAGTCATATGGATCTGTCTCGAGTCACATGGACCCAGTCCACCAGTGGTCCATATCGTTTGTTAGCCCTGGTTATGAACCTGTGAGTTCTGTGAACAATTTATTGACTATCAGCTGCTCAAGGACTCCGCTCCATGGAGTTGTATTTCGTCGTGAGGCCGATTTTGTTGTTAATCTAGTGATGCAGTGAGACCGTGTGCGTATGGAAATGTGGCCTCTGATGGGCCCGTCTCCCCAACAGATGATGTTTGAGTGGGTAGGGAACATTGTTGGAGCAATAAATCGTATGGCACAGGATAATTCGGAAGTAAAACCTGTGTAATTTTCAACTTTCCCACCACAAATCCCACGTGTACTGTCCTGAACTTGAATCCGGGCCTGTGCAGTGAGAAACCGGCAAATGTGGGCCTGACTAATGACAAGGCGCCGAGGATCTGAGTTATTCGCTCAATTTTGAGTGGCGTAGGCTGATGCAAGGTACGTGTGTTGCTTGTTCTGTCACTACACTCTTACTGACCGTTGTTCCATTACAAAAGTGTGCAGTAGGTAGTAGTTCGGTAAACACTGTGGAGCCGTGTTGACGTAGCATATGTTCTTGTTTGTGTTGGTGTGAAAACTTTGTTTGTTTTTCGGTTCTGCGGAACACTGAGCATTGAAACGGTGGGAAGTGGAAATGTAGTGTTTTGTGCACTCTATTTACGGCCTTAAAAATAGCAAAGGACAGTTTCTGCGCGAATTAATATAAAGGTTCCAATTGCAGGTTGTTAATAATACCTAGCATTCTACTGATATTAAGGAATTTGACCTGTCTTTCTTTTGGAGTGATCTCACTAATTCTTATATATATGTATACATTTTTTTCCTGTGGCGCTGCGGCCCAACGTGGGCCATAGCCTCCTAATTCTTGAGGTTTTTAGATCACACACAGCGACATACCACAGTCGGTAGGACTCCTCTGGACGAGTGATCAGCTCGTCGCAGAGACCTCTACCTGACAACACACTACACTCACAACAGTGGGTGGGATTCGAACCCACAATCTCAGCAGGCGAGCGGCTGTAGACCTACGCCTTAGACCGCGCGGCTACTGGGACCGGCATATATACATACACACACACACACACACACACATATATATATATATATATATATATATATATATATA
>Ga0131853_10019193_pt1 | contig 12443 bp, 11 predicted proteins | sample TergutLab28metaG_FD_92764 | JGI IMG/M metagenome (GOLD analysis project Ga0131853, IMG submission 92764) | Labiotermes labralis P1 segment gut microbial communities from Petit-Saut dam, French Guiana - Lab288 P1 (version 2) (version 2) | ecosystem: Host-associated > Arthropoda: Insects >...
AGTTTGTTTGTTGTTGGGGGACAGGTAAGGAAAAAAATTAAAAAAAAAAAAAAAAAAAAAGAAAAGGTTTTACTATTTCCAAAAAAAAAAAAAAAAAAAAAAAAAAAAACCGAAATATGCTTCTTTAAAATATTAGACAATGGACAAAGGCCCCCCCCCCAAAAAAAAATGGTGTCAGTTAATGTTGATCATGCTCTGTTTCCTTTTGGATCTCTTTATGTTTGAAAATTGGACCAATAGGTTGTTACACAACATTGGTAAGGAATTACCACTCTACGCTGCTTAATATCCTATAAGAGCACGAATCTCACATGACAATATGGCAGTGCAGGTCTTGGTTTGGCTCTGCATGGTCTGATTGGGAGTGATCTGGTTTGGTGCAGTCCAGTTCAGCTCTTTATACTGGAATTTAAAATGACCTCGCATATTTAAGTGTCAGTTTTAAGAAAAAGACATCTTGCATTCAAGTAAATAAGGTATATTTAAATTTCACAAGTTAAAGTACAAGTCTTGCCTCTCTGATCCAGAATTCCATGATATGGCATCTTCCATGGTCCAGGACAATTTAATGAAGACAAAAAAATCTATGATTATTATGGATCAAATTATATGCTTTTGTCATAGTTTTGGTTTGTATTTTGCTGCTTTTTATGTGTCATCTAAGTTGCATATTTATATTAAATATCATTTGCTTTGGCCATGCACAATGAACTCTAGGGTGTGTGTGTGTTGGTATCACTGCTTCCTGTACTTATTGCCTTGTTCTGGTGTGTTAAAATTGTGTACATCACTAACAATTCATTTTACAAAGGTCTGTGTAAGGTGTTTTGTTACAATAATATTCTGACCACCCATGGCACATAAAATTCCTTGGTCTAGTGCTGGTCAGATCCCAAGGGATCTGGTTAGGGATGTGCAACCTGTGTTAAAAGTTGCTGGCTAAAATATCATAACATTCTTACAGACAACTCTAAAGGGAAATGTGAATGTCTGTATAGTGTGATAATAGGTCATATAATGTCCATATGTGGTATTTACTTACATGTTATATTAGAATGGTTCCATTTGTCACAGCTTTTATTTCTGTATGCCTTTAAAATGTTACATACATGTAGATATCAGTGTGCATACGTCAGTTTTCTGAAACATCTTCAGGCCTGTTTTGTGCCTTAAGGTGTCCTAAGATTGAGTTCTTAGTATTATGACTGTGTGGCATAATACACTTTAGATGTCTTCAGGTAACTAACTTAATTTGCATTATTGTTATAGTTAATGAATAAGAATCACAGTTCATGAGGTTGGCGCTCTTTTGGGATGTTACGCTGTGTAGAACCCCAAAAGGAGCCCAGTCTCCTTTACACCTTGGCTGAAGCCTGAAGTCACATAGTGACAGGACATGTGTATTGGTGAAATATTGCAAGAAATTTTTAGTTGTAGCAGTCCTAGAAATTGGCTACCATACTTTTCATTGCTAATGATTTATTTGTTTTTGTTTGTGACAGGTTTTTAAATGACACAGAAATTGCCAAGGCTCAAAGAGACTTTGAACTGAAGAAATCAGCTTATGATGTGGAGGTGCAGACAAAGGTAGGCTTTGACATGAATATTTCATTGTCACAGGAGAATGTTCAGGCAGTATAAAATGGTCATGGTAAAGCTATAATGACTAAAAAGTTTGTAAACCTTTATCATGAGCATGGAAAACCACTGGACATAATGCAGGATAGTAGACTTCTGTAATAATTGTCAAACTCCATTACACTACTTTAAAAGTTGAGTGTTACAGCTTGTACTAGTTTGAGCATGATTATTGTTCCAAATTTTGTGATGTCAGTGTCCAGGCATGGTTTGCAGCAGCTAAAGTCATGGAGTAAATTCACCAGACCACAAGGCTGGTCAAATATATGATAACTGTTTTGCCTGTTTTTGAGTGGTGGCTGCCCTATGTTTCAGAGGAACAAGAGGCCTCTGTTAATTAATATGTCATCCAACAAATACACTTAATAAAATACTGTTTATAACAAATATTACAAATATTAATCTCTTGCATGTTTCGGCATAAGGGTGCCATCCTCCGGGAGTCTATTACATGCATGTGTTGGTTGATGTGTTGATGTATTAGCTATAAGAATGTGCACAGTATGAATAACATTAAAAAAGAGGCATGCATTTTACAGTCAAATTGAATGGGGTTAATAGTGAGAACTGTGCTCTTCTGGACTGTTATGCAGCGAGTAGTGGTAATTCCTTACTGATGTTTTGGGACAGCCTATCAGTCCAGTCTTCAACAGACCAATCAGCTGTCCCGAAATGTCGGCAAGGAATTACCTCTACTCACTGCATAATAGCCCAGAAGAGTGCGGTTCTCATCTACTTCACAGCAGAAGCCTGAAATCATGGCTAGTAAGTGCAGGTTATACAGACCCCATTGAGGCGGAAGCAGTGAACTGCAAAAAACTGACCCTTTCCAGGGCTACCACATGAACCAAAGTATGGTGTGTGGTGATCCTGTAATAGGATGGGATAGAATAGAATATGTTATGGAATACAGAAGAACAGGCACTGAGTGGCCCATACAGTTCAACCATAATAGATCTTTTCTGCAGCTCTTGAGCCTATTCATTGAGCAATCCTACGCCTTGAACAGAGTGCAGTATCTTTCTGATGGAGATGTCTACAAAGTTACCTGGTTTCATGAACTGATGAGCCAGGTGCCTGAATCTCAATATGGCCAAAGCTTCACGCTCATACGGTGATCCTAAGTGGTCAGCCATCCCAGTGTTCAGTGTGGCTGCACTTTGTGTACTGTTAGTTGAGCAGTGTGGGATCTGTAGTTGGTACCCCTGGTTGATGCAGGGTAGGTCAGGACAGGTTTGGGAAGAAAAGTGGAGAATTGTGACTAATTGGGAAATTTGGACCCCAAATTTGGGAGAGTTGGAGAGTCAGATCCAGAAGTTGTTGCAGCTGTTCTACCCATGCTGAAGGTTGTGGATTATCCTGTCCATTGCAGAACTGTGTGTATGATGGTCTAAACCAGGCTTATCAGTAGCCCCCTTGTTTCTTGATGATGATACATGAATTGATGTTAATGGTTTTGTGAATGATTCCATTGGTGTAGTGAGGTACCTTGTCTGATGCCACCATATTGTCAGACTGTATCCTGTGGCCTTGTTTGACTAAGTGTTCTGCCACTGCTGAGTGTTCCGGATGACAAAGCCAGTGAAGTGTTAGGTACTTCAGAGAACCATATACCAGTGGTTTTTAGGCATGTTTGCAAAAGTGTGGGAAGTGGCTGTTAGCTTTGTCATTTTGTCTGTATGTCTCTAAGTCCATCTATCTGTCCATCCATGCATAACAGCTTGGCTACCACTGGATGAATTTTCACAAGTTTTTATGTTTGAGTATTTTGCAAAAATCTGTCAAGAAAATTCAAGTTTTGTTAACATCTGACAAGAATAATGGCTACATCATGTGAATACCTGTGTACATATGTGATAACATCTCAGATTCTTTTAAAATAAAAAATGTTTCAGACAAAAGTTGTAGAAGAAATCTAAACACATATTTTATGTTCAGTCACTTTTTTCACAAAAATTGTGCTGTTAATGAGGTAACTTAAAAAAATGTGGTAGATCTGGACAGGCCATAGATGATGATATAATGTGGCACATCTGCTTTGCATGGTGGATAACTAACGCTACAAACATTCAGAGTATGCAATCCTTATGGCTTTTCCATGGCAGTTGTGGTTACACGAAAGCACATCAATGTTATGTCATATGCACATTGCCCATCGTGTTTCATTTAGTGGTTCTGAAGAGGGCAGTGTTTTGCAGTTCTGATCATTTTTCCTACTGGCCTAGGTTGAGACTTTAACTTCAGGGCCCCCACCAAGGGTCTGAGGTGCCACTTGATTGTATCACCCATATATATTATAAGCCTTACTCATTTAATCGCCAAAGAGGAAGGCAGTGTGTGTCTGGGAAGTGGTTGCAACAGACTCCACTTCCATGTTTTTCCAGCACCCAAAAATAGGCTGCATGTCAGCATGTTTACTGTGGAAGTTTGAAGTGAGAAATTTATAGTTTTTTTTTTTTTTTTAAATGATGAAATAATGTGAATTGCACTGCAGAAAGCTGAAGCTGAGTTGGCATATGAGCTGCAAGCTGCCAAGACAAAGCAGCGCATCAAGGAGGAGCAAATGCAGATTCTAGTTGTGGAACGAAGCCAGGAGATTGCTGTGCAGGAACAGGAGATACAGCGAAGAGAGAGAGAGTTGGAGGCCACCATTAGACGACCTGCAGAGGCCGAGAAATACAAGTATGACTAGTCAAGTACAGCAGGTAGTGGCTGTCCTAATTTATGACATCAGCCATTGTTATTGTTGTGAATTCTGTAAATGTTCAGCCTCATAATTTGTTCAAATGGAATGGGTGTTAATTTCAAAGCATTGAAAATGTTATTGAGAGTCTTTTGTCATAGACTGAATTTTAAAGCCATTCCGTTTTGTCCTCCTGTCAGTCCTTCATATTTATATTTGTTTTCAGGCTTGAAAAGTTGGCAGAAGCCAACAGGAACAGAGTGATCCTAGAGGCTGAAGCAGAAGCAGAAGCACTACGTGTACGCGGAGAAGCAGAAGCTTTTGCTGTTGAGGCAAAGGCCCGAGCAGAAGCAGAACAGATGGCTAAGAAAGCAGATGCTTGGAAGGACTACAAGGAAGCCGCCATGGTTGATATGCTGCTTGAAACATTGCCAAAGGTACAGTTGGGTTTCCGAGTGGCAAATTTTACATACGCATCTGACTTCTCAAATCTTGTTAATATGTGGACTGTATTAAAATAAAACATAATTCACATTTAATCCATTTTTTTTGGTCAGTAATTAGTTCATTACAACATATTTTGGTTAGCCTGGTCATTTGCAGGCAATACAATGAGATACAAAATTCTTGGGAGGTTAAATGCATCATTCAGATCTCTCAAAAAGAATAATTGAGATCTCATTTTTACATAAATGGCAGTAATTCTTAAGGATTCACATTTTTTATATTATTACAGTTGTATATATTCCATCTATCCTAAAGGTGTGCAAGAATATTGCCTTGAAGGATATACCCTTTACACTATTTGAGGTTATTTTATGTTGTGTAGTTTGGTTGTGGTATATAATTTCACTTTGAGACGATGCTGTGTAGTAATTTCATTATTTAAGTTCTATATTTTTTTCAATATAACGAGAACCAACTAAATGAACACTTTTTACATTAATGTTTTAATTTAATTATAGTGTCTTCGACATGTTTAAAACATCCAAGTGTTCATCCTCAGGAAGACTTGTACATGCAGTTTTATGATGTTTCTTTCACACATCCATACAAGCAGCGTGGTCAATCCATCAACCAGACTGCTTGTATGGATGTGTGAAAGAAATATCATAAAACTGCATGTACAAGTCTTCCTGAGGATGAACACTTGGATGTTTGTAACATGTCGAAGACACTATAATTAAATTAAAACATTAATGTAAAAAAAGTGTTCATTTTGTTGGTTCTTATTGCTTAGGTATATCAATACACAGTTCAAAAAACATAAATTTTTTTTTCAGTGTAGGCTATTAGCAGTTATGTAGTTTATAGCTTATGAGCTTTAATTATTGGTGAAGAGGTTTGAAGGATTTTGGAATTTATATTATTGATTAAACTGTGATGTAGTTTTGAAGGTATTAAAGTGTGTTTTAGTTGGGGAGATGTATGTAGGTGGCAAATGCAAAAGCTGATGGATTGCTGAGTTCTGAAAGAGGGTGACTGCTTGTTTACTGGTCTTGTTGATTAGTAAAACCCCTATTTTACATACCTGAATTTTGTGTTTTCTGTGTTTTTATGCAATTTTGTTAGGTCCTGGCCAAATGCACATAGCAGCAGTTTGCATTTTAATGGATTTTTACATTTTTCCAACTTTCTTTTGCTAATTCTGACTCTCTGTAATTATGCAATTTTTTTGCATTTCATAGTTTTTTCTGAGAATTTTTATTTGCATCAGGAGAAATGGAATGTGAAAAATAGAAGCAACGAGCAAAAATGGCATCCTGCATAGCATAGCATAGCGAACTTTCTGTGATATTTCTCCAAACTAAATATTGAAGTGGTTGAGACTGTGTGTGTATAGCTGGCAGTAGGCTGGGTGAGAAAGGATATCAGATTTCAATTCATCAACCTTAATCAACAGCAATCAATTGTACACCTATGGGACTTTGTTATACCACCTGGTGTGTGCAGTTTACCACAGAGTTAGTGTAGTGAATTGCATTCTTCATGTTAGCTATATGCAGGGATTATGTAATCTGTTGTTTATACCAAATTAATTTCATGGCAAAGTGTGAATTATGGACAAAAATAGTGGAAATCATTTATAAGTGATAAAATAGATGATTTTGCAAACGTTTATGCACATATTGGAACACATGTTGACCTGGCATCATGTTTGGAGTTTCATTGTTCACAGCAAACACACTTGTAAAAAACCACAAAGCGGTTGAAAGGAGTTATGTCCCATGTCGCCTTTCTTCAAGCAGTGGACATCATTGAAATGCTCACTGCTAGAAGAATTGGAATCTGCTCCCATTGCACGGTTCAAACAAGCACATTCAAGATATCCGTAGGGATGGCACTATCATCAGGGAGAAGGCTTTGTAAATAGCAGCTTGTTTAGGCATATGCAACTTCACAGCTCGTGGGTTAATGCCATGATATTTGAAGAATAGTGTGTACAATTGGACAGGAAAATGGGCACCAAAAGTTTAAAAAAATATATATATATCTGCTATTCATTGATCAGCATGCTGTATGCTCAAAGAACAACATTTCTCAGGAAAGTAAAGTGTGTGTTTTTCGCAGCTAACTTTACCAACCAGCTACAGCCTTTAAATTTGGGAATCATCTGCACAGTCAAGTACAGTTATCAAAAAAGCATTTCATATGAGAGACTGTTGCCAACATGGGTGGTGGACTGCTTCAAGATGCTTCATGTATGAAACTGGTTATATTGTCTGCTATGCATTTTATATCAGAAGTCTAGCAGTTGATAATTCTACTATCAAGAGCTGTTTTGCAAAGTGTGCTTTTCCCGTGCATCATCTCTACAACAATGACGACGGTGTGAGTGAAACTTACTGAAGATGAAGAAAGGAGGGCTACACAACATGTGATGGTGCCGTTTAGGTTTTTGGAGTCCACACTGTTGATCAGGTGCTGGACCAGCAATTGTCCAGGCCAGAAGAAGAGCTGGAGCAGGAAGAAGAGGGAGTGGCAGAAGATAATGTAACATTTTTGGATGCATTGAAAGTACTTGAAGTGGTCAGAATGTGCATACACCAGTTTGATATTGAAGACAGTATTATTGTCCTACTGTGCAGCAAACTGGAAAATGAAGTGCACAGATGGAGAGCCAAAGGAGGGGGGAAATCCACATAGTGACTGGTTAAATAAGTAGTGCATGTCACTTCACTTGTTAACATTATCATCAAAATACATCACTAGCTTATTTTCTTCACTTTGTGACTGGCACCCACTCCTACCCCTCCCCTTTGCTGTTTTCAGTTTATAATGTTGGAGTATGGTTGATGTGCATATCAAGGTATGATAGGGTCATGTGTGGTGACAGTGTAATAACACTGTGAGGAAGTTGCTTCCAATTTACATGTATGTACCATGTTGTATTTATGATGCCACTGTTCAGTTGCAAACTTTTGTTATACAGCATCCTACATTTTTTTAGGGGAATAATTTTCATTTCCTGGATTTTACACTTTCGTTGATTTTACATTCGGTTTGAAGTGATGCATACTGATGTGTAAAATAGGGGTTTCATACATTCAAGAAAATGCAAGTTTACAGATTACATATTTTGCTTCTTACTGTAATTTGACATGTCTTTACAAGTCTTCTTTCTAAGAATAATTTATTTTTGTTATTTCGCCTACAGTTGAGCATTTTCTTTGGTTTTATTTGAAATAAGAATATGAGCAGACAGTAATGAATATTAGGGAAGTAGGTGTTGAGAATGCAAGGTAATCTCATCTGTCTCAGTTTGTATATGGTGGGGTGACATTTTGATGTTATCATCATTTAGCTGATCTGCAGTGTTGATTATTTGAAGACTCTTCCTGGGGAATTATTGAGTCAGTATAAAAAATATATCATGGCTGCAATTTATGTAATGAGGCACTTTTTCCAGGTGGCTGCTGAAGTTGCGGCCCCTCTCTCCCAAACCAAGAAGATCACTATGGTGTCAAGTGGGCAAGGAGATATTGGTGCAGCAAAATTAACTGGAGAAGTCCTGAGCATTGTTAGCAAAGTGCCAGAAGTGGTCAAGAACCTTACAGGTGTTGACATCATAAAGGTAAAGGGACTCTGACCCTCAAAGATTTAATATGAGTTAAACTGTAATGGGGAAACTTTATTTTTTGACAGTATAGTGTTTTATGAATATTATTCATTTAAACTGGGCTGTGTTCACCCCAGACTTTTTGATTTTCATGACAGGGGCCACTTGTTTGATACATTGTATTAAAATCTGTTTGAGGTCATAATGTTTAAAGAAAAATTTGGTGTCAGCAAGGATTATGTAGGGACTAGTAGATGAAAACTGTCTTTAAAAAAAATAGAGACTTGTAAAGGATGGGTCTACACCTCTCGTAACACGTGAAGGGAGGAAAACAAGGTTCAGTATGTGAATTTTTTACAGAAGTGTTTGGTTAGGAAATTGAAATCTATGTGAACGTCATAGCTTGTTCATTAAATTGTGCAATAAAATGTTACTTGATAGATTTTTCGCAACCTGTATAAAATGAAATCCTAGAAATATGATTGCAGAATGAGTACACAGTAACTTTGCTGAGGTGGATATACGTAGCATATAAGCAACTCTTATATTAGTGATAAAAATCTCCAGCACTCTGCTCCTTACCAGTACTACTTTTAGAAAATTGTGTGCAGAAAAGTGTAGTTTGTCATTGCCTTTCTCATAGTGGTGATTTGTTGGCATAGCCTACCTTCTTTCCTGTACATTTTTTCTTTTCTTTTGTTGTGAATTTGTTTCTGATGTATTCCATTGCTCTATACCCATCCGGGTGCATTTCTGGGCCGTGGCTTTTCCCTGACCATACTCGGTAGTCAAGACTTTTGCTATTTTTGTTTGCTCACAAGTGTCTGTCCAGTCCCGCATTGTCAGTGCATTGGTTGTGTGCCAGTTAGTTTGTGATTGGGAGTTTAAAGTAATTTTTCTATGAAACCTAAGTATGGTATTGAAAGTTGAATGCTTGGACTTGAATTCAAAACTCAAATTATTATTCCATAAAGTCAGTGGCTCTTCATGCACCAAAATAGGAAGGAAATGTGGGCCCACATCCTCAACACTGTCCCATTTATTTTGAAGAAGAAAATTGTGATCACAGGTTTTGGTGATGGGAGATTAGCAACGCAAAACACCTTAATGCAGAACATGAAGACTTAACTACTCACTTTTCCAGTTATCTTGCCTAGAATGATCAGTAGGTGTACCGATTGAAGGACCAATGATCAAGGCGGAGGCTAATGAATTTGTGATGTGTATGAACACAGAAACTTTCACAGGTCTAAGCGGTGGCTGTACCAGTTCAAAATAAGAAAGAACTGAAATCGGCTGAGTGGTGCTTACATTGGGACACTTACAGCACAGATGATTGTGGACTTTATTATGACCTCCTTCCTTATGAAACACTAACCAGAAATATGATCTGTGTATGGGTAGAAAAAGAAGTGCTGTTTGCACATGTAGACAGTTTGGACAGCATGAAACTTACTGGATAAATTGTTGCAATGTCTCTGTTCCAATGGAAGTAAAATCCTCCCCTGTTTATATGAGGCAAATGGAGAAACATGGATGATGTCAAAACTGTCCATCCAGGAACTAAAAGCATTCAATGCAAAAATCAGGGTTCAGAACAGAAAACTTACATTCTTTATTGATCACTGTCCTGCACATACTACTTTTTTTAAACTGGGAATACCGAATGGGTATTTTTGCCAGCAGATGCCTTCAGTCTCTAACAACCTCTTGTTTGCATCTTAAATACCCTTCAAATGTTAGGGGAGGCTGTTAGTGTGTGTCACTACAGTTGATGGGCAGAACACCACACTACCTAAATGGAATGCACTGGCTACAGTGGCAGCTTTTGTTGTTTGAACAAAATTTTATGAGAATACATTGCTGCTTGCTTCAGACACAGTTTTTATAAGGCAAGGTGATAGTGAAACAAGTGACCATATCACTTGAGGCAACTTTGAAAATGAATCAGAAGGAACCACAAGGATTGGAGGAGATTGTCAATGATCTAAATCCTGCATGTCCATTCCAAGAGTATGTAGATGCAGACAGATGCTGCCCCTTTGTGACTAATTAAATCAGAATGAAATGATACAGGATGGTTCTGTCACTAGAGGCCCCAAATTATTGTCTATAAAAAATTATGTTATTGAGATAATGATTTGAAAATTTATATACACATACCGGGAACAATGCAAAACATGATCTGCTCATAATCGATGCTGAAACTGGTCTCCTTTCACATCCAAGCACACTTGAATATGTTTCTCCAAATTCTGTAATACTTTTCCCAAAGTGTCGACATTGATGGCTTGAATTTCTTGGCGTATAGCATCTTTGAGTTGTTCGATTGTGCGGGGTGTATTTTTGTATACTTTGCCCTTCAATAGGCCCCAAAGAAAGAAGTAGGCAGGTGTTAGATCGGCTTCCCCTTGTCTCTAACTTTTTAACCAATTTCTGGATGCAACACTTCAGTGGTGCACGTCTTTCACCAAATTCTGTTCGAAATACCGTCTGGCATGCTTTAAATGACTGTTTGCCAGTATTTACGAACGAGAAATCCGCGCTGTTCAACTCTATACATAGACAATAGTTTGGGGCCTCTAGCGACAGAATCACCCTGTATGTAACATATAGGCAGAGAAACACAGTGATGAGTCCTTTATGGGTGAAGAGGAAGGAACTGCCATCCCTCCATCACATTCTACAGTTTTAAGTGCACTAAATGCACATAGTGATATCTTCAAGGAAGTGGTAATTCATCTATTAAAGAATTTGAGAAATTCTGTTGGATATTGGCAGTGAAGCCAAAACAAATTAATATAGACAGTCGTCTGGCATGTTCGGCTTCACATTAAGCCGAACGTGGCAGCCGATAGATAATTAGTAGCACCCCAAAGATGGGGACAGAGTCACTCCCTGAAATGTTGAAGAACTTCCACTCCTTGATGCACCTCTCTGCCCGTGAACATTTCATTGAATCTATTGCTTTGTTTAGAGTATTATTTTGATTTTAAAATATATATTATGTTGTATAAACCAGATTGATGCAAGCAAAGGATGATTTGTGTCTACACATATTTGTGAAACACACTCCCAAAATTCTTCATCTTGTAATTTGTGACTTGCCACAAACATCATGTGATGACACCAGTGGAACATGATAAACACAGGAACTTCAAATTGTGTCGCTTCTAACTGACATATTAGAAAGCCCATGTGAGTTTTAATCAGTTTATTTAGAAAGATTGAATATGAAAGAAAAATCTATGATTGGTGCAAATCGTGCATGCTGATGTGAGTATAACAGTGACTGTGCGAGTTAAATAGTACTGTGGGATACCATCAGAAGTAGTTTCTGGGTCATTATGTCATTAAAACTTAGGAATATGAGATGTGTTCAGACTCTTCTGAGTCATTATGTAAAGAGCACTGGTGGCATTAAAGATGTGTTCAGGAAAACTGATTATGAATAATTTTCAGAAGATAGGGGCCAACAGTGATAATTACACTAATCATAATACAAAATAATCCTCATACCATAGTGAAGTTTTGCCGCTGATGATAATGTTTCGGTTTTTTTAGTCAATCCATGCTGCTTGAAGATCTTTTCTGATGTATTACTGTGCCATGCTGCTCTTCATTTCATCAAGAAATAAGCTTTCAACATGTACACTAGTCATACTCCCTTACGCAATTTTTGTATTCTCTTCTGCCAGTATTTTTGACAGATACACTGTGTTCCACATATTTGGAGTTTTGTGTTTGTTGTATTTTATTAGAATTTATTGGAGATGTTGCCTTTTTGTACTTATTGTATAGTAAATCCATAGGACAATACAGACGCACCCCTACTTACCGCAGTAGTTAGGTTTCCGAAAATCTGGTGTGAGTCAGATTTTGCGCAAGTCTAAATTCAGCTTATGGACAACTGCATGTGTATGCATATTCTGCATGCAGTAGACACACACACACACACAAACACTCACTCACTAACACCTCCCCCCCCCCCCCCTCCCCTCCCTTCTCCCCATTTTCAAAATAACAAAAAATTATATTAAAAATAATAATAGCAAATGATGA
>Ga0131853_10019194_pt1 | contig 12443 bp, 14 predicted proteins | sample TergutLab28metaG_FD_92764 | JGI IMG/M metagenome (GOLD analysis project Ga0131853, IMG submission 92764) | Labiotermes labralis P1 segment gut microbial communities from Petit-Saut dam, French Guiana - Lab288 P1 (version 2) (version 2) | ecosystem: Host-associated > Arthropoda: Insects >...
CTCACGGTACTATTCGCTATCGGTCAATTGGTCGTATTTAGCCTTACGGGATGGACCCCGCTCATTCACACCGGATTTCTCGTGTCCTGTGCTACTCTGGATACCACGGGCTATCTTCGGATTTCGCCTACGGGACTATTACCCTGTTTCGTCGCATTTTCCAATGCGGTTCGACTATCCTAATATAATGCCACTATGTGGTCCGAACCCCAACTGAGTTACCCCAGTTGGTTTGGGCTTTTCCGCGTTCGCTCGCCACTACTAACGGAATCGTTTGTTTACTTTCTTTTCCTCCGGTTACTTAGATGTTTCAGTTCACCGGGTTCCCTTCCATACACCTATGTATTCAGTGCAGGATAACCCGCGATTAAGCGGGCTGAGTTTCCTCATTCGGAGATGTACGGGTCATAGGTTGTTTGCACCTCACCGTACCTTATCGCAGCTTACCACGTCCTTCATCGGCGCCAATTGCCAAGGAATTCACCATATGCTCTTTGTAGCTTGATCGTTTATATAAATCAGAAATAAACAGACGAACTGTTTTTCCTGTATTCATATATCGTCGTTATAAGTTTTATTTTTCTTAACCATTTCTGATTAAGGCATGAGTTAATTCTTTGATTGAATCAAATTGTTTTTTGCCTATTACTGATGATTTGTAGTTACTCGCTTATATAGCTAATCGCAACCACTCACCTTTGCAGGCAAACTCCATACTGTTGAATTGTTAAATTCTATAATATTATGTTAAGTATACACTCAGCGTAATTGAAATGTCATTTTCATGACATCTATATTTCGTGAAACGACTTAAATTAATTCGTCGTTATTTTGTTAATTGAAATACGTATTACACCATTCATTATTTTGAAACTATGTTTGTTTTTAATGATATTTGTTTTACTCTTATTTTCTCGTTCATTCTATACTTCATACAAAATATCCCGCGACCGAAGCCACATTCAATTCCATACTTCATATAGAACCTTACAGTATGCAGTTGTCAATCTTCATTTACTTGCTCCCTCAGAAAGTGAACAAGCCCCATAATATAACATATGAGAAAAACCTTGTCAATACTTTTTTACAACTTTTTTAAAAAAGTTTTACATGAATTTTTGGCAAGAAAAAACCCCGCATATGCGGAGTTACTTTTGCTTTTATGGATAATCTGGGTCAGGTAGATTGTCTGGATTCAAACCCTCCCAATTGACCGCTACAAATACACCAATCAAACCGAAGACAATAACAATCGCAATAATCGTCCAGATGATTCGTGCCTTTGCTTCCTTACGTTTTGATTCATCTTGTGCGGTTGCCAATTTTACCCCTAGATAAATTGCATACAACGCACCCATGGCCCCTAACAAACCTAATACAGCATAAACCAAAGGCCAAACGTTGTCGGCCAAAACTTGAGCGATTCTTTGCAAAACCGTATAGCGCGTGGTATCGTTCAACAAGTTAATCATCTTTTGCCATTTTCCTTTGTTTATAGTTTAATCAAGTATAGAAGATTTATTTAAGATGAGCAAACAAATTATACACAATAAAAAATGCACCTTGCGGTGCATTCCGCACTTAATGCATTTTTTTGGAACTAAGGATTATTCTTGGTGGAAAAAATCTGGCGATTTTTCCTAGTCCATAAAAAAGGCACGAAGCCTTTTTGAATTTAGTAATTTAGTATGGCATTGTTGCGGCGCCACCACCGATTTGACCCCAGAACGGTAAGTAGAAGATACCAACCATAGCAAAGATAAGAATAATACCAATTATCGCCCACATAAGTTGTGCTTTGGCCTCTTTTCTTTTACTTTCATCTTGTGCAGTTGCAAGACGAACACCAAGGTAAATTGCGAACAACGCACCCAAGCCACCAAGAACAATCAAAATTGGATTAACGATATCTCTTAAAGCCCCTTGTAATTCACTCGCTGGGTTAGGAAGTCCAGTGTCTGGGTTTACCCCTCCCAACAAACGAAACATTGTTTCCCCAAATCTAGCCATTAAATTTCCCATATATTTTTCCCCTTTGTTTTTTTATTTTTTGCATTTTTGTTTTTCTTATGCAAAGTATTACTAAATAGTAATATATTAAATTTAATGTGTCAAACGATTTTCGATGATTTTTATAGAAATTATAAAAGTTACACCCAACAAAAAAGATAGCCGTTGTTAACTATCTTTTTTGTTGTTTGATTTTTCTTTTTTCGCCCTTTGTTCGGCCGCCTTTTCGGCTTCGTACTCTTTTTCAAACTCTTCTTTCATTTCATAGATACTACCCGCTTCACGTTCCCCCCTAATCTGTGAACGAAGCATTTCGGCGTTATTTTCGTCGACCTCACCCTTTTCCATTGAACGGCGCCATTTGCGGGCATTGTGATTGTATTGGCTATTATTAATTAACCAATTCGACCCAAACCATGCAAAACCCAAACCACCCAATACAACTATACTTATCAATAACGTCCACCACGGAAACGGACGACGAACCGGCGGATATTGAAATATAATCGTTCCCGAAACGGTCGCCTCATTGATTATTCCTGTCACCAATTCACCATATTGGTTTAAGTCATTAAAAGTCAACTGTATCGTTGCCATAAGCGTATATCGTTGATGTGGTAAATTGATGGTATCTCCCCTATTAATACGTAAACGCCTATTAGCAAAACCAGACACAAATGATGCCGAAAGATTGCCCTGCATTACATCTGTCGTTGTGTTTTGTGCCATCAATCTCACATTGTCTGCGAGAGGACTCACAAATTGCATCGTACCATAAAAACGTGATGTACTAACCGGTAGTGTCACATAAAATGATGGAAAATTTAAAGGGCGGTTGAATCTAATATGGTTTTGTGTACCAGACCCCATTGTCATTTCTGGATGGAAGTCATGACCAACACGACCATTGCGAACCCATATTTCATAATAATTTAACCGTGGATTGCCGTTATAATATGTCTGAATACGAACCGTATAAATACCGATATTTTCAAAATTAATACCAAATACACCAACACGACCATTGATATCAAGCGCCATAGTCAAATCGACAGGCGTAGGTGCATTGTCGGCATATCCCACATAAGGGATGAACTCAGCATTTATCCAATCACTACCACCTCTATCTGTAATAGAAGTTGTCCACTGTATCAAAAATTCACCCCGAGTACCAACAACAGCACCAAAACCATCGTAGTTCGAACCCTCTGGCTGAAGGTTGTTTGTTTCCCATTGCCCCGACTCATGAATTAATCCATTTGCCCCTAATTGTGCTTGCGATTGTGCCAATGTGGGTCTTGGATTACGTAAATGGTTATCCCAATAGAATACTTGCAAAGATAAGACTGGTGCTTGTGTATTTGCACGTACTACAGGAATATTGTTATCATCAATGAGAGTGCTTGGGCTATATGCACTACTACTACCACCCAAAAACACAAAAGAACTTGCCACCATCGCGACAAGCATTAATGTGAAAAGAATTTTTCTCCCCATAGTTATTTAAAGATAATAGAATTGATGGGAGGTGTCAAACGATTTTACTTCTTCCTTAACTTTTCGATTTCTTGTATCGCGGTATCTACCGAACATACTACAACCTTTGTCATGCCCGTATGCACGGCGGGATTGTTTTCGCGTTCGTCAAAGAATTTATATGTGTTGTAAAATGCTTCTGCTGCACCGCCGAAACCCTTGACCAAGATGATTGTCTTTTTATACCAAAACGCAAACAGAAGTTCTGTGTATGTTCCCCAACTTCCACCAAGTGCAATTACCGTGTCGGCAGCCATCGCCATTTCCCATTGTCTCTTAAGAAAATTCGCCGCTTGATGTTCACCGTCTTCCTTTATATATTCCATGTGCGTCACACCATCTAAAGGAAACCCGAACTTTTCAACATGGTCTTTTTCATTTAATGCGGGAGAATACCCCGTAACCTTTGATCCATGTTTGATGGCCTCTTGCCCCACGAACAACGGGAAACCTTTGCAAGCACCCGTTAAAACCTCGGCACCTATTGATCCTAAGTATTTACCCAACTTTTTTGAACATTCCATTTCTTGTTCGGTATATTCTTTGTTATTTGTTCCGCCAAATACTGCAATTTTCATTTTCATATCCCCTTTGTTGAATTATATCCATTTAACCTTTGATTCTTCATAAAACCCACGGCTTCCGAAATTTTCGTCTGGCACACCTACCGCAATTACGCAAAATGGAACTTTATCTTTTGATAACCCAAACATCTCACGCGTTGTTTCCATGTATTTTTCAACGGGATGTAACCCACACCAACAGGTACCCAAATTCATATCCGCCGCTTGTAACAATATATTTTGCGTCGCAGCACCACAATCATGTTGCCACATACCCTCGCCTACCTTCCCCGTCTGCATTTCGGGTAATGCTACTACAACAATTGCACATTGTGCCGCCTTCATCATCTTTGCCCAATTGTGAAATTCCGGAATTTGGTCAAGAACTTTTCGGTCTTTCACTACTATGAATTCCCAAGGTCTCATATTACATGCCGATGGCGCCAACATTGCCGCCTCCAATAATGTTTTAATTTGTTCATCGGTTACTACGCCGTTTGGATCGTATCTTCTTATACTCCTGCGCTTTTTAATTATTTCGTTTACCATTTAAAATCCCTCCTTTAATCCTACTGTTTTTATAAATACTAAATCATTGTCTTTGCTTATTTTTTTGTCTAGCGTGTAATATCCCTTTCGCACCGCTTGGAAAGTATTTTTTACTTCCTTTATATACGGTTCGGCAAATGCCTTGTGGTTGATTTTTGAATCACGGTTGATATTTTCTTCTTCTAAACCAATGCCTTCCTTCAATAAAGGAAGATATTCATTCACGGTTATTGGAATTGCCGTCGTTGCTTCCACATAATGGATTACCCCGTTTGGTTTAATACCGCTGACGTCGTGACCGCTTTTGGAATTTTCATAATATGTGCATTCAAGATGTTTAATTGTGCCGTCTTTATTGGTTATGACCTTTTCACATTTGATGATGTACGCACCCTTAAGTCGTATTGTACCACCCTCAGTAAATCGTTTCCATTTTGGGGGCGGATTAACCGCGAAATCTTCGCCGTCTATATATAGTTCACTTCCAAAGTATTGTTCATGCGTTTCACCACTTTCGCAATTAGGGTTGTTCACTACAGGGAGTTTTTCGGGCTTGCCTTTGTAATTAGTGATTAGTATCTTGATAGGATTGAACACCACACTTGCACGCGTTGCCGATTTGTCTAGATGTGATCTAACATAAAATTCCAATGCACCAAGCGGAACGGTCATATTTGTTCGGCTAAGCCCCGTTGATATTACGAAATCTTTTATCGCCTCTGGTGGATATCCCCTGCGCCGCATTCCGGAAATTGTTGGCATTCTTGGGTCGTCCCAACCGTCTACAATCTTGTCATCCACAAATTGTTTCAAGTAACGTTTACTCATAACCGTTTGTTCTATATTCATGCGCCCGAATTCAAATTGGCGTGGTTTGCTTTTTCCCGTCCATGCGTTGTCAATAAACCAATTATATAATTCTTGGTTGTTGGCAAATTCTAACGAACAACAACTGTGGGTAATGCCCTCTATCGCGTCGGATAGGCAATGTGCAAAATCGTACATCGGATATATACACCATTTATTACCCGTACGATAATGTTCGGCGCGCATGATTCTATATATAGCGGGGTCGCGCATTGTCATTGTTGGGTGCGACATGTCGATTTTGGCTCTCAACACACAATGCCCGTCTGGGAATTTTCCCGCACGCATTTCTTTGAACAATTTCATGTTTTCAGTTGGCGTTGTGTTTCTGTATGGGCTTTCCTTTCCTGGCGTTTTGAAATCTCCCCTGTTCTTGGACATTTCGTCGGGTGATTGAAAATCTACGTAGGCAAGACCCTTGTCAATCAACCCTTCCGCCATTTTATATAGTTGTTCGTAATAATCGCTGGCAAATAATAAATTCTTCCACTTCACACCCAACCAAGTCAAATTATCAACAAAGGTTTCAACGTAATGCATGTCTTCCTTCTCTGGATTAGTGTCATCCATACGCAAATTCATATACCCGCCATATTTTTCGGCAAACATAAAATTCACAATAGAAGCCTTAGTATGCCCCACATGCGGATACCCATTAGGTTCGGGCGGAAAACGCGTGACGATGCTACGCCCGCTAGCCACCGTTTCAATAATATCCCGCTCAATCCAATTGAGGGACTCTTTGTTTTCTTTTTCCATGTGTTAATTATAACACTTTTTCGTTATTTTTCGCGAATTCTTTTTCGAGGAGATTTTTAATCGAATTTTTATATTCTTCCGAATACTGTACAAATTTATCACTTTCAATTAATTCCAAAAATTCAGGGTAGGTAACCCATTTCACATCGGCGACTTCCGATTCTTGGATTTGTAATTTAGATAAATCAATTTCTTTATTCACGACAAAAACGTGTTGAAATTCCGCAAATGGTTTATAGGGTTGGTTTGGGTCAAATTCACTTAAGTCGGTTTTTAAAATTGCTTTTGGGTTTATATCACCAAATGTCCATTCAATCCCCAATTCTTCTTCCCATTCTCATTGTGCGGCTTCGTTCATTGTGTCACCCGCCGTTGGGTGTCCAACTACCGCCGTGTCCCAGTGGAACGGGAACTGCCCTTTATTGGCACGCTGTTGAAGCAGCACCCCCCTATCATTTAATACATAAACATGTACGTTCTTGTGCCAATGCGGTTTTGTATGGACTTCTTTCTTGTGTGCCATACCGATGTGATTCATGTTTTCGTCGTAAATATCAATCATCTCGTTTTCGTGCAAAATATTCACCATTACAACACCCCCACAACATTTTGTTTCAATTCATCTATACCTATATTTTTGCTTGCACTTATTACTATGTAATCTTGGTTTGCGAAAGATTCTTTTACCAATTTTAGCCCGATATCGCTTAATGCGTCAACTTTATTTAATACCAACATTTGCGGCACGTGGTTCGCACCGATTTTTTCCAACACCGCGTTCACAACGGCGACCTGTTCCATGTATTGTTCGTTTGAGGTGTCAACCACATGCAATAGAAGGTCGGCATACCGTGCCTCGTCCAGTGTACTTTCAAATGCCTTGATAAATTCGTGTGGCAGTTTGTCAATGAATCCCACGGTGTCGGTGATTAACATTTCCACCCCGCCCCAACCCTTTTCGATGTCTTGTATAAAGATTTTTGCCGTCTTTGGGTCAAGTGTCGCGAACAATTTATCTTCGGCAAGCACATTCGATTTGGTCATGGTATTTAACAATGTACTTTTGCCAGAGTTGGTATACCCCACCAAACAAACGCGTTTCATACCCGTTTTATTAGCAAGGTTTTTATTAAGATTGCGGCTATCACTCAACTTCTTTAATTTCTTTTCTAGTTCGGAAATTTCTTCGCGGATTTTCCGTTTGTCCATTTCCAATTTTTTCTCACCCGGTCCACGCATCCCCACCGCGTTCCGCATTTTGGACATCATGCCACCAAACCCGGCAAGACGCGGTAAGTTATATTTTAATTGGGCAAGTTCAACCTGCAATTTTCCCTCCATGCTTTGTGCGCGTTGGGCGAAAATGTCTAGAATGATTTTACTCCTATCCAAAACTGGTACCTGTAATTCACGTTCAAGATTTCGTACCTTCGACCCCGATAATTCCACGTCAAACACCACCACGTTAGCATCATGTTCGGCGATAAGTTCTGCGATCTCTTCAACCTTGCCCGAACCAACATAATACGTCACATCGACATCATGGCGGTTTTGGGTAATCCGTGCGACTTCGGCAATGTTGCAAGTTTTACACAGCGACGACAATTCGTCCAACGATGAATCTTCAATGTTCTGGTTTACGCCAACGCCAACCAGAATTGCTTTGTCGGGTTGCAGTTCGTTGTCATGTATTCCCATATTAATCTCCCTCCATATCCCAAGTAAGCCCTGTCAAAATAAATTTTCAAATTACTACTCTCTACTCAGATGGGCAAGTCTTGCTCAGACCTCAACTACAACAAGTTATTCTCCGCTTTATAATCATTCACCCAAATAAGAAACGCCAAAACATTAAAATGTTGAGTCGAACCATGTTCAATTTCATTCGAATTACGTCCCTGTTCAAGCAGTTCTTCTACCCGTTCGGCATATGCTAAGAATTCTGCACGTAATCTGATTCTATCTACTTGACTTATACCGCTTGATGTATTCTCTGCCCATACAAAATATACGAAGCAATGTCTGCCTAAATTTGCTATCGTTAATGCTTGGCGACGGTTATAGTAACTGATGAAGTTTATCGCATCATCATACCGCCCACGTGCAAGCAATGAATATACGTATGCCTGACGATGGAAACCATCTGCATTGTCTTGACCGGGACTGTCCAAATTTTCAAACAATTCTATTACGTTTCGGTGACGACCCGCGGGGATTTGTCTGTCCATTGCGCGAATCCAATTTTCATCTGTTGGATTACGGCGATATGCCGTCATAGAAAACATCGCGGCGGCGTTTGTCAATCCCATATTGTCGGACATTCCCACCATTGGCGATGGGAACAAGAATCCAAAAATTCCGATGCCATATGAAAAGACCAAAAATAGGCATGCGAATGTTGTTAATGCGATTTTCAAAATGTGTTTCATAATGTATTATAACCCGTTCGTAACACGAACACAAATATAATTAATCCCTTTAAAAACTATGCCGCCGGCTTTACCGATGGTGTACCCTTTTCAGCCGCCTTAACCGCAGCCTTCAAAAGACTTTGTACTAAAACATTTGGTAAAACAACTTCTTTCAAAAAACTTATAGCAGGAACGAAAGTAGCAACAGGGCTTGCCGCCAACGATATCAAACCGCCAATTGGATCAACGACCGCTTTAGGTCTGAAAGCAAACACCAAATTCCCAGCCAAAGATGCAATAAGCAATTTTTTAACAGCCAGATTCGCCTTAATCGCCTTAGGGTTTTTACGAATTTTTGGGTTCTTCCAAATTCTTTCTAAATCCTTTAGGTCCAAGTCTTTATTTTTATCAACCTTACCTTTGCCTGGCCCACCTTTTTGTTTGCCTTTGGCATCATTTTTTGCTATCGCTGAATCCGCACCAACTTCTTGTCTCTTTACTTGACTTTGTTGTCCATCCTGTTGCATTGCTTCATTTTTGTCTTGGTCTTTTGTTACATCATATGCATCTGACCCACTGTATTCCGAACCGCCGCCGAATTCGTTATCTTCATATTCATCGTCAAAGGACATGTCGTCATCGTATTCTTCATCGTAAAATTCTTCGCTCATGACATACCCCCTTTTGTTATGAGATTATCATGAAACGTAAAAAACGCAAAATTAATAGTCCACCCTTTCGGCGTTTTTCGTCGACGGATTATTTACAATGTTCCCCTTACAATTGAAACGCGAACCATGACACGGGCAATCAAATGTGCGTTCGTCTTTATTCCATTTTAAATTGCAACCTAGATGTGGACAAACCGCCGATATTAAATTGACTTTGCCGTTGTCGTCGCGTGATGCCCCGACACGGTGGCCCTTGTATTTGATTACCGCACCTTGTCCGTTTTTTATACGTTCAAATTTTTTGGCGTCAACATTCAACAAATCATTGGCAAATGATGCACCAATAACACCAACATTCGAAACAGTTTCAATTAAATTCACAAATAGTGCCACACGTTGCGGCGAATAAATATTTTCTTTGAAATCGGCGTTTTTGTCTTTTTTACCAAGCACCATGTCGGCAACAACCTTTGCAGTGATGTATGAATTGGTCATACCCCATTTGTTAAATCCGGTCACCACAAACACATTATCGGCAAAATGCGAATATCGTCCGGCATACGGTAATTTGTCCAACGTAATACAATCTTGCGAACAAAATCTTGTGATTTCTTTGTACCGTCCAAAGTTTTCTTCCAAATGATGTTCAATAATTCTGTATTTGCTACGATATGGTTTTTGTCCCGTTCTCACGGGGACACCGTCAATTAAGATATTTTCGCCTACCCGTCTGTATTCAAATCCGGTTTTGTCGATACTTTCGTAACTTATGCCTTTGCAGAAATTTTCAAACCGCTCCGCCCCATCTCCCGTCGGTTTGAACGCCATGCAATAATTTTGGTGTTGGTAGATTGATAACCAATAAAACCCAGGAACATTAATATAAGGAAAGTGTGTCGCAACAATAAAATTTTTTGCCGTCAAGATATAATCACCCACCTTTAATCGATTTTCTTCGGGGGCATCTTGGACTAGAGTATTTTCAAAAATTTGTCCGCCTTTCTTCACAATATAATCCGCAATCCAATTGCAAAGTTTCAATGGATTAAATTGATAAGACCCGCCAAATTTCAATTCGCGTTTAGTTGAAAAAGGAAGTTCTGTTTCCGTCATTTCATCATATTCAATGCCAAGTTCTTTGTATGCTTCTTGTTCTTTTTTCAACGCCCTTGCGCCTTTGCCTTTTATTGAAAACAATACAAAATCTATTGATTCAAAATCACAATCTACTTTTTCTTTTTCTATAATTTGTTTGATGTCCGCAATCGCCGCTTTAGTATCGGCAAGATATTTTTTCGCAACATCCAACCCATGTTTCTTTATCAATGGTTTGTATATGATGTCTTGGGCATATGTCAATATCGCCGTTGAACCCGCGGTGACACCACTGCCGACACGTTTGGCTTCGAGAACAATAACCTTCTTCCCCATATTCACCAAATGATATGCCGACCATAAACCAGCCATCCCCCCACCGATGACAATTGCATCGCAATCAATGTCGGCATTCAATGTTTCGAACTTTTGCGGTGCATGTTTCCAAATTGTTTTCATGAGAATATTATTGACAATTACTTACCCATTTCTTCTTCGGGTTTTGGTTGATAAAATATGCTTGGGTCGATGGGCTGGACTGATTCCAATTCTTCCAATCGTTTTTTGTTATCAAATTCTTTATTCATGGTACGTGCTTCGTTTACATATTCACTTGCTGCTGCGTATTCCATAATGGATTTTGCTATCGCTATATTTTCCCTACTTATACTTTGCTTTTCGTCTCTTACAGACTGTATTAATTGCTTAATCAGCAAATTATCTGCAAGTGCACCTTGTGCGTCAAAAAATTCCCCACCTACGATTTTTATTTTGAATCCAAAATCTTTTGCCAAACTAACCATTTCCTCTTTGGTCGGCAAACTTCCTATATAAATTCCTTTATTATTGTTTTCCATATTTTCTCCTTTTCCACATAATTGTTAGATAAGGTGATTATATCGTCGTCGTCGTCGTCTATTGTCAAGGGTTTTGGTGAATTTGTTTGATTTTATTTTTCGGGTTTTACACATATTCACATCGTTGTGCTTGACAATTCGCCCGAAAATCCCATATACTAAACTAAATCTGAACAAGCGGATTCGCCAATGTGCAAATCGCGGCTGGGCCACCTATGGTGGCAGTGGGAAAATCTTATCATTCCCGTGGGACAGTATTGATTCCGAACAGGGATCGAAATTGTCTCGCGGGTTTTTGTTTGCTTTTACAAGCACAAAGAAGTCCCACAAATTTAAATTTTGACCTACTCTCACCACAGACGGGCGAGTCTTGCTCAACGCTTAAAATTTAAATTTGTGGGACGACTCGCCAAGCGAATACATTAAAAGGAGCTTACAATGAAAAATCTCACTAACGAGCAAATTATGATTCGTGTCACCAGCATTAGCCTGATTGCAAATATAATTCTTGCAATATTAAAGGCGGTCGTTGGATTCATTTTCTTCAACGTCGCCGTATTGTCCGATGCCGTACATTCGGTTGCCGATGTTTTGACTTCTGTACTTGTTATTGTAGCCGCTTTAATGGCTAATCCTAAACCCGATAAAAAACACAACTATGGACATGAAAAAATTGGTTCATTGATTTATTTGTTGTTCGGTTTCCTTTTGGTCGGCGTTGGCGTGTTCTTGGGATATCAAGGTACCATGGGAATAATCTCGCCTTCAACCGGCAACATCCATTTCATGTTGATTGCGGTAACTGTGCTTGCAATATTGGTTAAGGAGGCAGTCTTTTGGTTTACCATGCATTACGCAAAAAAAATTGATTCCGATATAATGAAGGCCGACGCATGGCACAGCCGATTAGATGGGCTATCATCAATAGCCGTTTTAATAGGACTAATTACCGCACATTTTGTGGGAAGTGACCTCGGTGAAAGTATTGCTATTTTAATAGTATCGTTGTTCATTTTAAAAATCGCAATAGAATCAATTATAAAGGCGGCGGGACAATTAACCGACAAATCGGCAAACGCCGAAACATGTGAAAAGATTAAACAAATTGCACTAAACATTGACGGA
>Ga0131853_10019195_pt1 | contig 12443 bp, 7 predicted proteins | sample TergutLab28metaG_FD_92764 | JGI IMG/M metagenome (GOLD analysis project Ga0131853, IMG submission 92764) | Labiotermes labralis P1 segment gut microbial communities from Petit-Saut dam, French Guiana - Lab288 P1 (version 2) (version 2) | ecosystem: Host-associated > Arthropoda: Insects >...
AACAAATATAGGTACTGAATATTTTAAACATGGTATATACTCTCCATTTCTTTCTCTTCAAAATGCAGTTTGTTTCATAATTCTAACGTATTTGGTTCCTGTATTATTCACATTTTATATACAAGGTGTGCTAAAATTTAAAAAAAATAATTCCGGCGCCAAAAGGATAAGCACAAAATTAGATAATATGTGACATAAATTTAAAACAGTTGCCTTCTGCACGCACAGGTTAGAAATACTGACGTCTAGAAATAAAGTGATATCTAAACCACAATTTTTTATTTAAGGGTTTAATTATGATTCTACTTGCATAATTAGCGTTAAACATTCTGTAAAACTTAAATCGCTACGAAGCAATAATCCAGCAACCACAACGTACAGCACATCTACATGTGGGCCTACAGTAGAATGGCAATAATTTCATTGTCTGAAACCGAGAATAGGGACATGCAGAGGACGAGGGAGGTTGCAAAACCTGGTACCGCAACGAACCTAAAATAATGTTTTCTGGTGACACAAACTTTGAAAACCACTGCCACACGGACCACGAGGGTTAGTGCTAAGGGCGGGGAGCGGTTAGAAACATAGCGGCACGCACGCACACACAAACACACACGCACACACAGAAGCACATTAATCTTTGGTCTGGTCTTTGGAGAGAGACTGCAAAGTAGCCGATGTCCCAAGCAGTTGTGCCGTACGGGGTGTTTTTGGAATGCTTCAGATGTGGCAAGAAGGGGAGGATAGGAACGTGTGGATTTTTCCGAGGGTAGTTTCTGTGACGTTTACTGCCCCTATATTCACAATATCGTGGTCACAAGGGAGCCATTTATTACAGAGCTAAGTTAAGTGTGTAATTAAAGAAAGTTTAATCTTTCGCTACTTTAATGTCAGTGTAATAGTAGCAACAGGGCGATGGTAATATAAGATCTGGCAATATAATCGCTAAGTATTTAGACAAGCATATAGCCCCGCACTTCAAAGTATTTGGTTCTACCAACCAAACGTTACCACACTTTATTCTACTACAACATTTCTGGTTAAATCCCTACACGATATTTGACACTCATTACATTAGAGGTGCAGTTGCATTATTCCACGATTTTTATCCTCATGTCTTTAAACGTTTTGAGACATTTCTTTGTCTTCTGAAGTTCTAGCACGTTAAAATATTTTTCTTTATTAAACTCATTTTCATGTAATCTCATTACAGTAAACTAAGGATTGCAATTCTTATTTGGCACTACTTATCACTGCAAAATACCTCGCTATAACTTTCTCGTCCCAAGGTTTTATCTACATATCACTCCAGGAGCTTCAAGTTACCAAATTCAATCTTTACTTTTCAGCATTCCGTCATGAAATATTACTATATTATTATAAAGAAACCTTATTTAACACTCAAACAATTGATATCAAGTGCTTTCGGTAGGTTTCAAGCTTCAGAAAAATCATGAAACGAAATTTAGTGGAGCCGCATAGAAAAATAAAATTTGGAAAATTCACAAATCACAACTTTTGAAACTTCTATAGGAAATTAGAAAAATAAATTCTTCTGCCATGGGTTTTAACAACTTCCTTTTATTTCAGTAAATTTTCTCGCAAAAGTGTACACAAAATATACCTTTCTTGTGTAGGCTTGAAGTTCTCTATAAATCACAAAACAGTTACCTAGTCAGCGTCCAGAAAAAATACGAAATACTCAATCACAAAGTTAGGAGACCATAGATACACCAACAACGGTAGGAACAACCGTGTGAGGCCTCAAGAAACAACGAATTTGGTCTGGTAGTTGTTTTTAGAACATTAGATTCTGTAAGCTTGTTCTGGTTTTGTTATCAGCTTGTATCCGGTGCGCGACACTATTTCAGTTTCCCAGGTTCTTCTAGTTTGCGGTGTACGAGCATGTATGGCAACACACTCTTATGTGTTCGCTGATTATTTTACAACCCATGGGTGTGGATGCTACGTTTAAACTCAAGTTCTACAACGCTGGTGGGGAAAAAGGTTTAAGTACCCAAAGTTACCAACAACTTGCCAGAAACATACACCGACCACCAGCCACCAAACAACCATTCTGTCCCAAACTCCCGAGCCAGTCTTAACTTTCGAACATCCTGCAAAATATTCCTGTAGTAGCTGGCTTCTATGCCACGTTATATAGAGTGCCCGAGTAATGTGTGTGAACATCTGGAACAATGATACAACGTTTGTTTGTTGACATTCTGATTCCATTTTTTTTAAATAAAGGACATATACCTGATTTCTGCACACAAACTAAGAATTCTCTCCATATTAGTAGAGGTGAATGACTTACTAATTGAATTAATTCTATTTATATGATGGAAGAAAGTAAGGGAAACTGACGGATACACAGTGAATGTGATAATGTTAATAGACCTTCACAATGTTCAAGACGATGATAATATTAACAATATTTCGTTTAATATCAACAAATTAAACTTTAGTCAAAGCAACCGAAATGTTTTTCTGAATTTGTAAGGAATATTCTAATTTAAAACTACACAAATTCTGTGAAATTTAAAAAGTAGCTTAATTAAACCTTCAGGGTATATTTTAGTGAATATGTCTTACACAATCCTGCTGATTATCAACGTTTACTTCTAAAACATTATTCGAGGAAAAATTCTTATTTTTATAAATAAAATGTCATAATAAATTAAAGAGCTATAATAAATATTATAATGTTTTTAGTATCATACAATTCAACAATTCATCTTTTTTGTCTCGTACTTCAGTATAATGATTTAACTTGCTCAAAGGTTTATGGATGTAAAGACTTCACTTACGACAAAGTGCAGAAAATTAAATAAATGTCACGTGACATAATATACAAATAATACGTGGGTGAAGAAGTTCAGAATTCACTGGCATACATATCTGGAAAGGAAGGCTAACCAAGAACGCCGGAAATGACACTACGGATCTAGATGATATATTATGAGTGCGTTGCAAAAGTTGAACTGAATCACGTAAACAAACTGCAACGAAGTCAAGTGGATTTAAGTGTTTCTGAGTAACTTCCAATGATGTCATTTTATAATTAGCTTTCAGGTTCCTAACTATTGGCTAGTTGTCTGTCGGCTGCTGAGGGATTCCAATTGGAGAAAAAAATCCGCTTTTGATATAAAAGATTGTTACATTGTACATAATTTTTTCATATAGTAGTTAATTCTTCGTCCTACAAAGGTACATCCGGTGTAGTCAACACAAAAATTTGTATTTCTCTTTTAGGTTTTTATCTTGCTCCGAACCAAAAAAAATAGTCAAGTTTTTCTTCTTTTCACACTCAACCAGTACACTTAGAAAACTTTAATAAATGCAATTGCAATTCTTCTGATTCATAGGAAGTAAAATGTTTGTTTTTCATTTGGAGTAGATGAAGACGAAACAACGACAGAAGTAAAAGACAATTTTAAAGATGTCGTCCTGTTACTGCCTTTCTGATACAATCATATATCTTGATTACATGGTCACCTATTCACATAACGTATCGACAGTAACACTTTGTGTCAAGAATACACTTTGTCTGTTAGAACAAGCTGCGGCTTTGAGGGTTGTTTGACCGTGCATCTTCCTCATGAAATAAAGTGAAATGCCAACTTGATGCAACTAGGTAAGGTTATTGATGTATTCTTAGCTCGACATGTTTCGGTTAGATACGCTCATCATCAGGAGCATTAGATGTTGAGTTGCAGCATATGGTTTTATGTAGCGAGTTTTTGGATGGGTGGTGGTCTTGAGAGCCGCTGCGTAGGTCGTGTGTACGGTGCGGATGGTGCTGTGCTGTGCACCATCCGCACCGTACACACACAAACTATGCAGAGGCTCTCAAGACCACCACCCATCCAAAAACTCGGTGCAGAATACCATATGCTGCAACTCAAAATCTGATCCTCCTGATGATGTGCGTATATACCCGAAACATGTCGAGCTAAGAATACATCAATAAAATTACCCAGTTGCATCAAGTTGGCAGTTCACTTTATTTCAAGTAGCGGCTTTCTTGTTACTTAGCGATTTTAGGCTAACTGACATATTGCGAGGGAAAGCATACAGATCTCTGCAAGTTTAAAAACAAATGTTCAATTCCCAGGAGCGCATTTTCAATATTTAACTTAATGTTTGTAAATAAGACGGAAGTTACGCAATTTATTTTCGTAAATTAGTGGCTGAGGGAATCAAGGTTTTTATAAAGCGGCTCCAAATTCAGTTTCACTTCTGTCAATAACCGCTTGAAATATCTTGAAATGCTGTATATTGATAACCCAAAAACAGAGGTTTTGCTTTAAGGGAACAAGAGGATAAGCAATGAAAGTAAGCAGAAACAAAACACCAAGGAATTTAGTCACACATAAATGGAAGAAACTGGATTAATTTAAAAAAAATTATACCAACAACTTGCTTATTACAAAGATTTTGGTATAAATTTTCACCATATGATTACTGAGGTAAATTGTCAGAAACATACGATAAGATGGATCTGTATCGTAGAAAACAAAGGGAAAATAATACAGCATATGGACTGGGACGGGGAAAAGGGAGATGATTTTAATGCAGTCGTTCAGTAATTTTGAAATAAGATGGTCCAAGATAATTTATTTCTCTTGTTTCATTCAGTTTCCTTGCATTTTCTTTAAGTTATTCTGTAGTTTTCCTAGTCAGTCGTAATGCAGTATTTTCTAAGATGCATTTATTAATCATCATACAAGATTTTACGTAAATATTTGATACGAAAACGTTGTTGAGATTTTGTTGAAAAGGAATTTAATTACCGCCACTTTTTCCTCCACCCTCCAAATTCACTAAAATAGACAGCACTGTAACTCAGTACCTCAGGAACCGGTAGCGTGTTTCAATCATGAGGACCTCTGATGCAGTCGGGGGAGAATTTTTTTAAATTCATTTCACACAGGACTAATAAATTTTATCAGCAAAATTTCCCATACTAAGATTTAATGTACACAGACCGACGCCCAGTTGTTTAGTCTTTTCTTCAATACGCATTTCTAGGTCTATTGCATTCTCGAAAAATTCGGTCTGAATAAATAAATCATAGTAAAAGCGTTCGATACCAAAACGCAGAAATAAATTAATTTAAAGCTACGTAGGAACAATGAACTTTATTAACAGGAAATAGATCATTTCCGAGTTTACAACCCGCTAGGTGCGATCTACTGAACAGAAAAAAAATTATTAGTCTAAAATTTAAATGCTTATGGAATTTCACATATTTGAGGAATCCCTTATATAGTGCGCGTTATCCCCACAGTCACCATCCCTTTGGTCATCATGTTGTATGTCTAGGGGATGAGAGAGGGAAAGGCAGGAGGGCGGTACTACAGCTAGTTAGTAAAAGGAGTACTGCTAGACTGCGACCTAATTTAGTATGGTAATGTCTTCCAAGAACTCGACCGCAAAATGGGCTCTGTACTTGCACTAACCACCGTCAGGCTCGTGGACCACCACCTTACAACAGCTGCAAGCTATGAAGTATAATGCGTCGGCCTGCCGGCCACTCGCACATTTCTTCCAGCTCCTGCTTCTGAAATGCTTAATTAAAATACTTTCCTTACCTCTCCACCACCCCCTTTATCGGATAGTGTTCTCAACGCGAGAGATAGACCGTTTCCCTCCCCACAAGAGTACCAACGATCTCCTGGGTAGTGAAAATAAGGTACGGGTTGGGAAATATGGAAGAGTTTCGGGAATACAAGGGCGTGTCTGAGGGGGTCAGATGGTTTGAAAATCATGGCTAAAGAAAGGAGGGTGTGCCTATTACGATAAATAGCGATATGGTATAGAAACAGCTGCAGTTCGTGCAAATTTAGGGCACAAAGGAATTGTGTTACAATGAGGGTTTTTTTGTTTATGATAAACCAACAAATGCACTTTTATAAACATGTTCAATCAAGTATTATTGTTTTTCAGCAACACGTTTCGGTCACTACGATGACCATCAGCAGGATGTTGTATAACAGGAATGCAGTGTTGTTACACCAAGTGATTTTATTAGACAGTTCTGTACAGGAGTGACCGAAACATGTTAATGAAAAATAATATCTGATTTGTCTTCAGTGTTTTACAATTATTTGTGTATTGACTGTATTCTTACTATAACATACACTGGTGATGGTGGTAGGAGTGATTGAAACATGTTGCTGTAGAATCTTATGTTTATTGAAACGTGCATCTTCTTGATAGTTGAATAAAGAGAGACCAACTTGATGTCACTTGCTTCTTTATTTCATTATTTAATGCTCAACATGTTTCGGATGTTAATACATCCGAAACATGTTCAGCCTTGAATAATGAAATAAAGAAGCAAGTGACATCAAGTTGGTCTCTCCTTATTCAACTATGTTGCTGTAGATTAATAACACGTGAATGAACATGTTTATAAACGTGCATTTGTTGGTTTGTCGTATGAGTAAACACCTTTCTTTTATGCATGGACATGAACCACATAAAGACGGTGTTGCTGTCTGACTAATAATGAACTATGATTATTGAATTGAGTTCCCACCGAATGCATGTGTATCCCCTGCGAGAATACGTAGCAAAATTACGGAGCTGCTTCAGAAATTCGGGAGAAAAAAATTATTCATTTATGGGTTCCGAAGGTTCATTATTGGTTCTACAAAATTACTTGCATCTAAGATTAAATCTCCTAAGTGCTTCTTCTATCCACGTTTTCCGACTTAAACCTGTATGCATTCGTCAACTTCTCTTCTCCCACCGATCGTACTGACTTTGATTTCATCAACATAATTACATTATTATCTGCTCTGTTCACCTTTTTTTAATTCTTTTTGGAAATCCGAGGATTTTTTTTACCGTTTCCACAACAAAAATCGTAAAATTGTATTCTAATTTCATGCCGAGAGACAGGTTTTATGCCCAAATTATTAAATACGTGGCAACTTATCTGGCAACGTTATAATTCCATAGCATAAACAGCTACAATTACCCCAGAGCTATCACAACGCCGCATGCTTTTCTGTGACCATTAAGACGCTGAGTATGCTACAGAGGCAGTAAGCACAGGGTGCTTGGACATCTGTAAATCAGACGGCTGAGTTAATAAGATCTTTGGGAACAATCAGTAGCTTTCTTTCTACTAACGGTCTTAAAAATTAACAAAGTCCTCTCAAGTCCTCCGAATTCGAGTAGAAATTTTTTACAGCAAGTGCAAAATTTTGGGCTCCTTACTCTTATTTCAGCATTTAAATTACACATTTGTGTATAGTAGGTTTCTTCTACTCCAACTTTTCAGCGTGTAACAATGGAACTTTTGCACTTCCATATTATCTACAATGTGGAAAATTCTGCACAACCATAGCTTTGCATTCAATACGGTCACATTTTTGTAAACACAATAAGCATCTTTGCTGTATAAGATAAAGTTTACTTAATCTGTTCTAATTTTATGGTGCCAGTTATGTGAAATGAGAAAGATCAACAAAATTTTAAAAAATTTTGAGACTATGGGTCGATACAAAACGCATGGGATATGACGTAAGTGGACTGAAACGCTGCTTGATCTAAATGTTCAAGTTTTTGGCTACGGCGCTGATAGAGTGTAACAAGCCTACCCTGAAGATGTAGGCAGCAAACCCCTACGAATCTTTTTTACCTAAATACGACCTAGTACGGCGCCATATACAAAAAGAATGGAAATCCATCATCGAGTTATGGCATCGTTCACAGAACATTTAAAATCTTAAGTGGACGGCAGTGCACTATGCGCCTCTGAAATACAGTAGCCGTTGATGTATTCAATATTTGCTTCCCTTTTGTTCTTACGAGACAGCTAGGGATGTGCGCGATGGCCTAATGGTATAAAACTTCATCTTCGTAAATCAGAGGGCCAATAAAACAGAAGGCAGCTGCTGCGTCTCGAGATTAAAATATGCATAGAGCGAGGGACGGGCGAGATGATATGTCAAACTCTCGTTACAATCGATTTCAAAAAAGGGAGGGAACATTTATTAAAAGCTTGTGTTGCCCTGCTTCAAGCACTTTCTATTCTAACTTCGTTCTAAATCCTTCATCCTTATTTTAAACGTTTTTATTGCCCTGAGTTTTATTCTGCGCCGGTTTAGAACAAGAACTCAAGAATCTATGTCAAAGTGTCTCAGACAATATAAAAAGTTTATATTCGAGATGGTGTTTTTACGGCAAATATAACCTTGGAAGATACAGAATTATGAACGTATAAGGAAAGACTTTGTGAGTAAATACTCTCTGTTATTTAAATATGTTTATTAAGAATATTTAAATTCCTTATTCAACAAACATGTTGCAAATTTAGACGAATGGTCTTTAATTTAAATAATGCAGAATCTTTCACAAATTTCACGAAGCAAGGAATAATTACTAAAAATATTGCCTTATGTACAACATTTCAATAAACATAGGATTTTAAAGTGTAATAGGGTGATACGAGTAGCTTAATACGGTAAGAAATGCAGGAATTTCTCTCACATAGCTAAATTCATGTACCACAGTCTTTTCCTCAGAAGCTTAGGCCTACAGCTGTTCAGTTGGCCAATAAATTCTCGGCCTTTTACAGAACCAAATTATCTCTTACCAGACTTAAAAGACACTTTTACTAGAACAACCCGAGTCCACTAAATCTCAGTCCTATTATTAACGTATTTCGAAATAATGTTACCGTCTACTAATTCCTTTTCCTTCAGGTTTTCCATATAAAATTTCACATTCACACATCTTCTGTCCACTGTGCGTTACATACCTCACCCTCCACACCCTCCTTAATACGATGAATATCATAACATACAGGTAAAGGTCAAGGTAATGGTAAAATACACTCTACAACAGGCCACGAAGGGCCAGTGGGGAAGTAGAAGCACAGCTCTACTTTTTCTTTAACCTCAGTATTAGATGGATGTGGGTTGTCAACGCCACGCCTCAGCAGCTTTACCCCGAGAAAGACCTGGTATCCATAGTACAGGAGTCTGGGTGAGCTCCAGAGATGGTCTGAATGGGTCCGGAAGATCTCGCATCACCGGGGTTCGATCCCCGAATAATATAAAGAGAGAAGTTAAAATTATGCTGTTTCTCAACATACAAAATTATATACCCCTCTGTTAGTTTCTCCTGTAGAGGCCAAAATATTTCTCTTGGTACATCGCTATCAAAGAGCAGCAACTACTCCCCACAACCTGACGACCATGGTGAAATCCTGTCCATGTACAAGTTACAATAGGATTAGTTTATTGATGTGGTGACGGCAAGACATAGAGATATTAAATCAATTAATAAAAATCTCACAAACATTGAGATTAAAGTCGCCCGGTATGTTACGAAATTTCGCTCCTGCAACGTCCGTAACTATTTTCCAGTCGATACGGAGTAACACTGCAGAAAGTTTGAATTTTCATCAACGCGGCTAGAGAACTGCAGGACTCGCTACTGTAACGTTCGTTTCACTGTTTGCCATAAATTATGGACCCCCTTATAATAAACGATACGTAAAAAATTGAGATCAAATTATTACTTTTTTTATGGTCCAGATTTGTCGTCCGATATAGCGACTACGTTACGGCATGGAAGTCCGGTCTTCATTTCACATAGGTGCAAAAGATTTTTCTCCACTGCGAATGGTCCAGACCGACTTGAGTTCTGTCAGCCTCCTTTTCAATCGGTATGGAGGGATTAAGCGTCGGGGGCGTGAAGCTAACTATCCATCTTCATCTAGTGACGAATTTAAAAATGAGGGGAGATATACTTCTAGTTCCCCCATACGTCTTTTTGGCGTGGACAAGGAAAATTTTACTTTTTCTTAAATTTATTGTTGACTGAGTACCTGGATTATGTACCCTTTAAAGATCCTTTCTTACTTAAATTATGCACAGAGTAACGAATGTTGTGGTATTTCTTGATATTCTGTTTAATAATTAACGAGATAATTTTGTAGGCCTTATTCAATGTATAAAATAAACCGAATGCCCGACCCTCAAAAGTGTTCCACTAAAGTGAAAAGCTCATGCATCGACAACAGGAAATCACATCAGCTCAAGAAGAATGCTGGCCTCTAGCGGCCCCTGTCGGCCTGCCACTTTCTGCTTCATAGGGCACCGCTCTATGATGGAGAATGGCCAATCCATCAAGCCGCACGTCTTAACACCGATGAAGCTATGAGCGGCCAACAGATAGCACAATGAAACCCAACAATCCGGACAGGACGTGGGAACTTCATGACAACCGACTGAAAGAAATCGCAAGGGGAGGCGGCACGGACCTTGGTTTCTCAGCTTCCGTGCTGACATGACGGCGTCCCTCTGCCGAAAGCGATGTTTGTAGAAACAGAGTAATTTTACACTCTTTACATTAGTAACACTACCAACAACAGCAAAACCCAACAATTTCAATATTAAGGTCTCACAAACTACAATATTTATCGTTCAAATAAGATTTTCCTGCACAAAAGGCGTTTAAAAGTCGTCGCACACGCTACTTCAATATAGTGTTAGGAATTATCAAAGAACTTCAGTATACCGCACTGAATAAATCTGTTGTCCAAGAGGGAAGTGTTTAGACTTATATCTAGCATAATTTCGCCAACGTGTTATTAACCGACATGGTGTTAAATTTTAAATATCTATATTCACACTATTTTAAAAATATTTATATACTGATCCGTCAATTTTAGCTTTAATTTACTAATTCACGGTAAGGAAATTTCAGCCTAAAGCAAACTGAAAATTCTCTCATTTTTCCTCTTATTTCTTATCTCCATTTGCCAAAAGAATTGTATGTAAATCCCGCAAGGTGGAAATAACTTCAGAACGAAACCGGTCAAAGTCTACGACCTTACGGTAATATAAGACATGTGTTTTCGCAAGAATCTTCATGTGTAGACGGCATTTCTTAACAGCTCACATACTGTCAAACTATTTTATATATATGTATTCCTTAACTTTATGGATTTTTTACATCTTATGCGTAAAAATTTCACACATTACTTACTGGCTTTCAGGGACAGGATCGGTCCAAGTTTTCAGGCTTCTTGCTTCTTTCAATACAAATGTTGCTGCATAATAATTCATTACGCTGTGATTGGACTAGAATCAAATTACAGATAACAACATACTTCAGTAACAGTTAATTAAAAATGTTACTAATTTGACTATAATCCGTTTTAATCAAAATATAAATAATTACTACGTAGCAACAATTATACTGGATGCAGAAGGCCTGAAGACTGGGATCGATCCTGTCCCTGAAACGTAGTGTGCTAAATTTTTATACGAACGTTGGCAAAATTCTCTAAAGTTGATGAAGTCAGATGACGTACACCAATCATCAGAACCATATTTTATAGCTATTTAAATATCCTGGCAAAATAATTATTTATATAATTATTTATTTCAAGTTTCCAAAATATTCGATCACTCCTATATAACCTGAGCCCGCCAGATGACCCGATCACTAAATGGATAAATCCAGTCCAGAATACTGCGTCTGTTTCTGATGATATACACTGCAATAGTAGGCCTATTTTGTAGTATAGGCACAAGTGTTGCAAAGTGCAATAATTCCATAACGTTTTCAACAAAAATTTTGTATTTTTTCTTGTTCTTTTTCCCTAATTCTGCTACCATGACGATGAGAAGGAGCAGGTATTCTGGAATTTCGGTGTGTTGAACTACAACAGATAAAACGGGGTCACACAATAAAACGCAGTAAACTTCATACGTTCAATTTTGGTTCGTCTCACAGGGATAGACACCAACTGCTGTACATAAACATAAAGACAGGTAAAATTATAATTATGAATATTATAAAAAATCATACAAAAAGTATAGCTAGTATTTGCCCAAAATGTTTATAACAAATAAATTCAAAAAGATTCTTGTTATTCATATTGTAATAAAGTGTATACGGTGGAATGCAAGGCACAGGGCGAAGCAAAACTCCGTTCCGTGAGCCTGCATTAATCCATCAATTGTGGTTCCCTGTGGAAAAACCGGGAATCTTCTGTGTTCTAGTTCAATGCTCTCTAGAACCTACCATTCACTAAAATAGTACAATACAATTTTAAGTTTGTACGGAACTTGCATCATTAAACAACTGTCACACCGGTAAATTTCTTAAATTGTAATCAGTATTGAATGCGGCCGACTTGGCGACTCTATGCGAGTTTAAGATCAAAACCTCACAAGATCGAGAAGACCGCGTGTAAGTTAATTCGGTGTCTATCAGACTTCGAAATTTAAATGCTTAGGATGGGTCAATAGCGAACCGATGGTTCATATGGCCGTCTCGTGTATTATTCCGTGTACCGCAACCAAACATATCTGTTCTTGCGTCACAAACCAGAAACTCTTATCTTAAAACTGGTGTAACACACACAGCACATACATGCATACTAATATATATATATATATATATAT
>Ga0131853_10019196_pt1 | contig 12443 bp, 6 predicted proteins | sample TergutLab28metaG_FD_92764 | JGI IMG/M metagenome (GOLD analysis project Ga0131853, IMG submission 92764) | Labiotermes labralis P1 segment gut microbial communities from Petit-Saut dam, French Guiana - Lab288 P1 (version 2) (version 2) | ecosystem: Host-associated > Arthropoda: Insects >...
AAATGTACCCCGGTAATAAAAAAAATTTTAAGGAAAAACCCGGGAAAACATTTTCACAAACTTTCCCAAAAAAAAAGAAAAAACCCAATTCCCCCCCCCCCCCCCCAGTAATTTGTTTTTCATCGTAGTTTACATTTCTGCCGCTAGGCGATGCGAGCGTATGTAGTGAGAAAATGGCCATTCCGGAGGAGAAGTCGTTTTGTGTTTCGGAATATCACACGAGTAAGTCTGTGGTTACTGTGTAACGTGCATTTCGTGCAAAGTACGCAAAGGACCATTGCCACGTGACCTCGCTGACTTAAAGGCACGGATCATTGCAGCAGTGAAGAATATCGATCCACCCATGGCGACGCGTGTGTGTGTGGCAAGAACTTGAATATCGTATCGACGTGTGCCGTGTCACCCGTGGTGCGCACATACAGCATCTCTAGTTATCAAAAAAAAAAAAAATTCAGTTTTCCTGTGTCTGTGAACAATTCCATTAAGGTAGGTCCTTTGGTTTTCTTGTTATAAATGTTTGTAATCACGAAGAACACTATGAAACGCCCTGTATAATGGCTCTGAAACTTCAGCATCTCTTCTACGTCGAGTGTGCCATAATTTCAAACCATTTATTATCCGGTATAATTCCCCATAAAATGCATATGTATTTTAATTGCACCATTCTTGGTCCACTGCTCGACAAATTAGCCATAAATTACCAAACTTCTATCCTTTGACTTATCGCTTCCATTATATGCTACCATGTTGCTTCCCATACTTCCAGGTAAAATATACAAGCGCATGTCATTTTCTTCCCAACAGATTTAAGCGATTCGCGCAATAAAAAGAAATCCTTTAAGTCTTCAAAACGCCTGAAGTGGCACTTGCAAACTATCATGTAGTCAGAACGCGTGAGATGACACGAAAAAAGTAAACACTTATCAATGCATGAAATGGGAAGGAAAACCTGAAGCTCTCGGTACAACGCTAAAACAAAGACACCTAAGTAACAAGCACTCTAAAGTAATGCATTGTAGAGGTAGTTATGAGGAGGACCAGCTATAAGCTCCGTGAATTGTTATTTTGGCACTAAATTATAGGCACCAAAAGTACTACACAAGAAAAACGTGAATTCTGATCTCGGCGATGTATGTGTGTGATTAAAAACAAATTCCTTTATTAATTCTGTATTCCTAATACTGAGTCTAAGAAACTAATTTTTATCAGAGATAACAGAGTATATGGAAAATCATGTTGTGTTGAAAATTCGCGTTTTCGATAAACGGCCCACTGAATTCGCTATTTTCTCTTAATATACGCAACAACCCATTATCAAAATTCAAATAACACTCACACCGCAATCGTTTCTGCATATCTAAGCACATTCGACGCAAACGGAGGTGTAGACTTTTATCCTCTAAAATAACCATCAGTAACCAAATTCTTATGCACCTTGGTGCCCCTTAAAAAAAATCTCTCAGTCCAAATTTATACCTTTTGACAAAATTCCGGGTGACACAGCTATGGTCGCGAGACTTGTCGCCGCGTGGTCACTTCGAAGTACCCCATCAAACCGGCTAGCAAGATATACTTACCGAATCGTGCCTTAATTCCACGAAACATAGGGCCAGGGTTCTTTCATTGCGCTATATAATTACTATTTTAAGTAGTTAGCAGGTATGTTGCTTAGAAGTAAATACAGATAAACCTAGATAATATACAGGGTCATATCTCATCTCCAGAATGCAAGAAGAATTAATTATATTCATGAAGACAATAAATCCCATAATAACGTGAATTTCGCATACTTGAGCAACACAATAAAGAATCAAAATTTCACGGAAAATGAAATTAAAAACACATTACATTCTGCGAATTTTAGCCGCAGCTTGGTTCAGAATATTTTGTCTTTCCGTTTACTGCTGTGTAACATAAAGATTAAAAGCTACAAAATCATAATTTGGCCTGTTGTTTTACGTATCATACTTGCTATCTCACATTAACCTCGTAAAGCCTAGCCATTACTTTACGTACCACCAACTCTAATATTCAAAAATTCTGCATGGTACTCACATTGCGCTTATGTTTGTGTACGGACCTCAGAATAAACAGCGACTTTGACCTCATACAACGTTAACAGATTTGTTTTGTATAACCGACGTAGAGAGTGTTTACTGCGCGATACGTGTGGAATCTTTATATATAAAACGGACACGTTTCGTCTATGAAAGGTTAGCAGAATAATGAAGGTCAAGTGGATTGCGGACATTTTTCTGGGTAGAATATTTGGACCAATAAGAAATGAAGCAAGAGGGGACTAGAGAAAATGCGTGACAACGAACTTGATGACTCGTATTCCTTGCAAAATGGGATAATGATGATCAAGTCAGAGGAGACGGAATGAGCAATACAAATGGCACGCATGGGAGAAAGAAGGTGTAAATATTGTGGTTCTGATGAAATAACCTTAAGGTAGAAGACCTCGTGGAAGAAGTAGGCACAGCGTACAATATAATATAAAGCGGATCTTGAGATGGAGGTTGTGAGATTTTGGATTGGTTTTATCTAATCCAGGAGAGGAGGCAGTGGCTGGTTCTTGTATATTTGGCAATAAAGGTTTGGGTTGTATAAAAGGCGAGACATTTCCTGCAGATCTGTAAGACTATCAGATTCTGAAGAGCAAATCTCTTCCTTTAGTTAAGTCAGTTACTACAATTATGCAATGTGTTTGGTACACGGGCTATAATGGAAACATTATTTTAGAAGTTCCATCTACTCAAGTTCAAGGAGATGGCTTGTAATTATATGTAGACCTTTACTAATGCAATTTTTGTAATCTGTGTTTTGGTATTCATCTAAGAGGGACGAAGTAACGGGAGGCCGAAATATTGCAGAAGTTTGTATTCTGCCAAATAATTTTTTAGATTATCAAGGAGATAAGAATTGCGAGATAGGTAGAACGCATGGAAACGAAAAAAATTAAATACACTATTTCAGTCAGAAACCCCAGAAGAAAGATATTATTTCGAAGCCATAGGTGGAGATGGCAAAATATCGTAATGGATTTTGAAGGAATAAGGTCTGAGAGTACGGGTGGATTCGTCTGGCCCAGAAAACGGATCAGTGACGGGCCCTTTTAATGACAAACAAAAATTTAGATTCCATGAAAGGTGGCAAATTCGTTGACTAGTTAAAATACTACTTAATTTTCAAGGCGAACTACACTCTAATTTTATGTTCAATGATAGTAGTAGTAGTTGTTTGTATCAAACCCCTAACATTCTGAATAATAATCTTGCATGTTAGCCACTGTTATTAAAAATACAAACGACGCTATAAATATTTGAGATGATAATGACCACTAATCACCTGAAGCTAACTCATGCAATGGGCAATTACAGTAAACCTACAATGTGGGTTCTCATACCGTCACTCTGGTTTGTGTTTACTAAACTTACCTGCATTATACTGACAGAATAATGCTTGTTTACGCGCACAGATATGGCAGATAAGAAAAACACAGCATGCTGCAAATGTGATAAGAATACAAATCGATCCTCGAGATTAATTCTCCATGTTTTCTTACGATCTGCATTCATAGAAGGCGGATGCCAGGGTATGAGATCCAAACAGTATTCACTTGGATTACCTTACATCACATGATTCCACAACCTTTCCCCAGCCACCCCAAATAAATCAAAGCAGTATAACTCCCACACCAGCAGCAATATAACGAGACACGAAAGGAGACGTTCCATTCAAACCTGAGTGTTGGAACTCCTCTCGATGGCAGAAAAAGGAGATTAAATTCCAGCAGCTTATTTCAGAAGAGGTGTCGACTCTCAAGGAACAACAGTGATAATGTTTTGGGAAGTACCGCTTTAACTACTAAGTCGAGCAAAATATCCGTAATTCGCTGTGACTTGTCAGTCCTAACCACTAACTTGGATAAAATATTCAGAAATTTTTTTATATAAGAGCAATTAATGTACTCCCTGATGATGGACCAGTAAGGTCCGAAACGTTTAGGAGTTTAATGTTTTTAAAGATGTGAATTGGGCCTAATGAAAATTGTGTGTATTTGTTGGTTAAAACTGTAGATATGGTACAAAAATATTTTCACTACGGTAACCTGTTACTCCGCCGACATTCGCAAAGGCAATAGCGGCATGGAAGTGTAAAGTGTTGTACAGTACCTGCACCATCACGGGTGTACAGGAGAAATTATGTTAATGCAAAACCACGATTTCATTCCTTATACTAAAATATCACAAACATTATTCGGAAACGAATCTAGCGGTGTATATGTTTGGGTCACCTGTATCTGCTTGACAAATTCATAACAGGAACATAAGAGTCAATAACCGGCCTCCAACGGGTAGAGGAGTATGACCTCTACAGGACAGCAGGCATCAAAGTCTCTTGGCACTACCCTAATAGGAAAAGATCATTTTACCACAATGACACAAACCTAGCAGACGGTGAGCGACCCCAAGGAATATTTGCATGTGAAGCTAACTGTATGAAGAATTGTAAATCACTCATTAACTAGCATTGAGATACAACAGATCAAATAAAAGCTTTGCATATGCCTGTAAACGTGATGCGTTCAATATTTTCTTGAAGTTCCAATTCACTGCTTAAAATCATATGACTTTGAACCGTATTGTATCTGTACTATAACACACTACTGCACAAATATTTGATTAAAATATTACGTTCGACCTGAGGAGGAAATCCAGTTGCTGTTACTATTACCACTGCCCACTTACATGCAATGGGACAGAAGTAGACCTGCGTTCTGCATGATTTGATATTATCACAGTAGTGCCTCTATATCAAGGATGCGCAAAATAAAGCTCACCGTAAAATACAATAGTGTAAACAACCAGCTAGATGCAACTCTGACAGTTTATTAATAACTTCAATCAGCTCAACATGTTTCGGGCGATAGTTTCGCCCGAAACATGTAGAGCTGATTGAAGTTATTAATAAACTGTCATTGTTGCATCTAGTTGGTTGTTTATATTATTGTATCAACGATGCATGATCACACTAACATCAAACTCACCGTAAAAGTCAATCGGGCTGGAAGCAATGCTCAGGAATTAATGTAAGATTATTATACTAAAACTCTACGTTTTTCTCCATATATTATATAAAAATACTTCACATGAAGGGAAAATCAACAGGCATATCTGACGAAAATGCCTGTTTAGGCATCCAAAGTATAAAGAGGGATTGATTACTTTTCCCTTATTCTAATTGCATACATATATGTTAGAAATTCGAGGAAGCTGATAAGTAAATTCGTTTCAGGCTTAGACTGTAATACCACCCTGATAAAACCCTTCTAAATATAGACTGTCACGCATAAGTTAACTGTTAATAGCGCCATGTTTGTGACTCCTGCATATTAATAAACTGTGTCGTAATTCTGAAGCTCCGGCACACGGTTACTTCAAAATAATTTTTCTGACCCGCATTTAAATTGTTTTCCTACCCCTGAGCCCACTGTGCGTTGAAGAAGGAGCATCCTTAAAGCATTCATCAGTGCTGAAGCCATCAATGTACGTGTCTTTCACTCCCATTCTGCTACATTAATGGTCATGCAGTCGATACGAACAGTCAGCTGTCATTCAAAGGCGAAAATAAAGTCAACACCTACTAAGTTTCCGTAATACAGAAGAACTCAACCTATCCGGATTAATTAGGACGGCAAGCCAACCGGATATACAGAAATTCCGGATAATTGCATACTTCTTTGAAAATAGGCTACATTGGCAGTTTGAATTTCGGCTGTAACTATTTACAACATGTACCTGCATCTAAATCTTTCGACTACGCCTGAAGTTATAGAAGTCTTAACACGGTACTGTACTTGATCTGATAACCGGTAATTTCAAGGCAAGATAACTCAGCGGAATTCTCGTAAATTTACCCGAAGGGCCACGGCCGATCCGGATAATCGGCAGTCCAGATAACCAGCGTCCGGATAAGTGGAGTTCTACTGTATCACGTTTTCTTGTATATTTACATTACCTAAATACTACGCTATACAGACATACAGATTAAGAGCGCTTAGAAAATTGTATTGTTTCTGAGGAGAATGGTGCTTCAGGAACCATCTAAATTTGTATTCAATGTGTAACAGGATAGTGGGCAATATGTGTGTTATTCAACGACATTAAGAGTTGCTAAGCTTATAAAGCATCGGCGATGATGAAATGAATATCTGAATGAATGAATGAATGAATGAATGAATGACTGCGTGAATTTATGAATGAACGGATGGATGGAATATGAAGGATAGGTGAAATAATTTCAAAAGGTGCAGACCAAAGCACTCGGTGGCAAACTGACCCAGTGTCACAAAAACGTGCCTGGGACTGAACCTGGGCGTTTGAAGTGAGAGGCCAGCGAGTAACTGCATGGGTCCTGGCATGGCCATCAGGATCGAGTTTCGGCCAAAATACCTTGTCATTATGACTGAGATATTTGTGTTTTTCTTTCTTTAAACTATAGCCAGTTAATTTACCTAAAAAGTACACTATGCTACGTTCCAAATATTATCCTATTTTAAGCATCTTCGTTAACGAGCTTAAGAGTAATTTAGTTTGTGTGGTTCACTGAATTACTTACGCTTGCCCACAGTAATCTGCAATACGGTTTGAAATCTGTACTGGAATTTCCCTGGTGTTCAAACTGAGAACACCAGTAGGAACGGCCAGTGACGTAGGACTACCTCAAGACCATTGTAAGGACTCCAGGTCAGCCCACACTCCGCCATTTTATGCCCCCACCTTTCGGGAGAGAGGCTTTCAACAACGTCCAGCACATGCAAGGTTGCGTGGACTTACGTGATGCTGAGGATCGGAATCTCACCATCCCTACATAACTGAACTGCAACGGCACGTACCAGAGACAGACGCTGTAATATCTCAGGTGGAAAAACTAAGACATTATAGGTAAACTAACAGTCATTTGAAATGGCAAATTACCCTTTTCAAGTTGCCTCTCTATTTTAAATAATTTCTACTAAAATTTTATGCACTCTCAGTTTCAATTAATTTACACAATTCATTTCCTTACTGCTGCCTCCTTCTAATTCGCAATAGGAGCTTTATCCGCGGGGATTAAGCGGTCAAGGTGTGAAGCTGACCACTCAATTCCCACCAGTGCAGAGGTTAAGAAAGTGTGGATTTATAACTCAGCTTCCCACATACTTTCCAGGCGTGTTTCTTAATTAATTACGTACCCGAGCAACAACTCATCTTTGCTTACTAAATCGAAATCTGTACCTTTAAATAATGCTCTTTCCACAACCACAATTCATTCATCTATCACTGATGCAATATAATCTTAGCAAATATCATCGTCGTTAAATAAAACACAAAAAATGAGGAAAATTTGTGTGGAATTTTAAATTTATATTTTGAAGATATTCAGTTTACTAACAACAGGTCTTAGGTACATGCAGTCGACTAATGACAATCAACTGTACAAAACTATACTGTATATTACAAAAATAACAGACTTTAAAATGCCAAACATTTAAGACACCTTGCCACCTAAATTCTGGTGCGAATAAAATTATGTGTCTCAAATTTTAGTAAAATTCTCCAATATCAAATTTCATGAAAATCCGTTTAAAAGTTCCCGAATTTCCTTGAACTTACAGGCGGTCACGCGGCTAACGGGCAGAGCGAATTTATTAGGCGGTCCACCCAGATTCAAAGGCACCTATAACATATTTACAGCATGGAATGCTTTACTGGCGCAGTTTAAGTCATAAACCTTTTCCATTTCAGTTACTAGCAGTGAAAATGACTTACATTCAGTGCGTAGATAATGACGTACTGCTCTCCGTGAACATTAGTATGCTGTATGCATAGGATGCCCTGGTATTGCACTATGCACTCTACTCACATATTTTATGATTTATAGAAGCCACGCTGCCTACAAGTCTCATTAACAAGACAGGCAATTTACGTATAAATGTAACATTGAGGCGCGTTCGCAAAGCAATTGTTGCCGTGGAGGAGCAGTAAGTATTACACATTCCGAGTGTGTGTCTATAGCCTTAGTTATCAAGCACCCAAAGCTCACATGTCATATTGTTATCTGTGGCCTGTCTAGATGCACCGTATTTTTCCACATTATCTCATAAGCGGCATCACTTGTGGGAAAAAGTTATTGAACCTGAAATTTGTGTTTTTTCTCTACAAATTTTGTCCGAAACACGTCTCGTTCTAAGAAGACGAGAGCGCGATATCATAAATGTACATAAACCTTCGTGTAAAGTACCTGTTATTCTTGTTAGATTTTAATGAAACTTGAATTTTCTTGGCAGATTTTGGAGAAACACTAAATTATCAAATTTCGTAAAAATCCGTCCAGTGGGAGCAGAGTTGTTCCATGCGGACAGACGGACGGACAGAGACACGAAGAAGCTTACAGCCGCTCTTCGCAATTTTGCGAACGCGCCTAAAACTGACACACTTCAAAAGAATCGTAAGAACAGTAATGTAATAACTGCACGTGTTAGAACGGCTGACAGTCTCATGACACTCTCTTGCTATAGCGATTATAAAATCTGTCTGCTACATGAGACCACAATACGACTGTTCACAGCAGTATTGTGGTCTTGAGGGTAATGATCCTGTTAAGTCTGGAAATTGGGAGATTTCAACCCTGAACATCGGGACAGAATTTATTCCCCGCAATATATCTACCCTAAGTACCACGCTGATTATTTCACAACCCTCAGTAGGCCACAATAAGAACTGTAAACTGCTGGATTAAAAATTATTGCATGACACGGTGTCAGTACCCGAATATCTGGCTTCCCAACATTCCAAGTCGGGTATCACAACACAGCACAATATCGTTACCGAATGTACGTGAATATCGTAACGCGACTGCAAAGAAGTCGGGATGTGTACGATCGAACCTCTGTCGTTACACCCTGTATCCTACTTTTTGTCGTGAATTTCCTTCCCAGGGAAACATGTCAATACATCTTACTTTTTACCCATTCCACGGCAGAAAACGCAACATCTTTCCTCCTCCACATTTAAAACAGACCGGTTATATAACTTACTAATATACTAACCTTTCGTTATTGAGAAGTGACATGAAATTCTCGGCAGTTATTGACCATAAGTAGCCAGTTACATAGTGCGGAGGTTTTCTTAAGGGTGTCAGATAAAAGTTTTCATATAATTTTAAAATCCATTAACATGTAAGAAGAAAACCATTGCTGGATCATGTTAGAGGAAACTCGGTGCATTTTATCTTTCAAAATATGTTCGTCTTGATGTTACATTTACCAGATAAAGCAAAATACAAACACCGTAAGAAAGTACTGAAGATTTATTGGTTAGTATTAAGGAGGATGTACAATGGGTACCGGCGGTAAAGAGCGGTCGGGGCATGATGCTGACCCCTCACCCCCTTCTAGTGCCATGGTCAAGAAAGAGTAGAGCTACATCTCTACTTCCCCTATGGGCCGTACGGCCTGTACAGAGCCTCAGTTCCTGTACAAGGGTGCACTTTACCTTACTATTATTAAGAAGGATGGTCTAGAAACAAATTTGAGAAAACCAAACATAAATTAATGTCTCATAACAACAGAAGACAAATTTTTATCAAAAAAGTAGCTGAATAGATCCTTCAAAGATGTAAAGTTTTAAATATTTGGGATGACACCGATAAATGAAATTACACTATCGAATAAATTTAAAAAAAGTGTGCTGCCAGTACATTCACAATACTTTGTGTGTCCTCTTCTCGCTTAAAACCTTCAAGATTAGAAGAAATTGTTACTTGAGTATGAGTATGAGTATGAAGCCTGGTTTCTCAAATTAAGGACGAAATGTAGACTGAGGGCGTTTGAGAGTAGGATGTTGAGGAGACAACTTAGAAGAAAAATAAATTTAGAAAAGCTGCCAGTAAACAGAATAATGAGGACTTCATGGCATTTACTCATCTTCAATAAACATTAGTGGGATATTAAACCTAAGGGACAAGAGCTAGACGGAATGTGTATCATGCATGGGAAGAATACGAGATATAAAAAAGAATTTTGCTGGGAAACCCGAAGCAAGGGAACTTCTGGAAGATATAGGTGCAGAGCTGGGTAATATGAAAATGTATCTTAAGAATTCGGATGTTTGTGAACTGAATTCTTATAAGTATAAAGCCCATTTATGGGAAAGGTTTTGGAAATGGGAATGAACATTCTTGCTATATAAAATACGGGAAATTTCTCAAGTATCTAAGCAAGTACTAGCTGCTCGAGAACATTGCTCCACTCAGTTAATTACAGCTGATACAGCTTCATTAAATATCACAAAATTTCTCAAAGATTAGTATTGTTATCCTTCTCTCACGTACGTCGTATTCCCCAAAAATCCTAAACCAAAATAGTTATAAATTTCGTTTTTGCCTCCGCGATTACCACAGAGTTCATCACGCCCTTTAATAAAAGAAACGATCAAGTTAATTATGAGTTTAATATACACATCTATGATGAAATCGTTAGTTTTATTACATGAAAACTTTCATATGAACCTACAGTCATTTTAATTGAGAGCCGTTATAAAAACACGACACATACTGCTGCAGTTGAAAACGCAAACTGTCTTAGGGTTTTTATATGCTCATCGGGTGACTAACATATCACATGATACAAGATGGCAGTGATTTCTTCAATCAAGCGGAGTATTATGGGGTACAGTAAAGGTCCATACTCTTTTACGTCATTAAATTCATGACCATAACTTTATAAGACCTAAAAGCTACTGCGTTTCGAGAACTTTCAGTTCCGCATGTCTGCTAATTGGGCAGATTTTTACACGGCGGTTCAGTTTTAACCAAATGAATGTACGTAAAACAAAAGGTAACCCGGAAAATGTTTTTGAAATAGCGGCGCCACCCCATTTTAGGCTCTGTAAAGAAGTAACCTTGATACCTAGTAGTATCGTGGATGTGCTCAAGTAAGGTAGGGGGTAAGGAGGGGAACGAGGGGATTCGAGATCTCGAAGGTTCGACCAGCTTACAAGACTTGATCACTGGACCAGACTGAGTCAGACAGACCCTTGGCCACATCTCCCTCCTTTATCACAATCCTTTAAGCATTGAAAGCCAAAAGGAGGGCTTACCTGACGTCACGCGGAAACGTTCAAATTGAACCAATGGGAGGCCACGTGAAGGTAAAGTGGTCGGTAATGTATAAAGGTTGAGGAGCGGAGAAGACATCAAGCAGTACAGTGAGTTGTTTGTAAGAAGTCGTGTTGTCTTTTTCTGGAAGGTTTCTTTTCGGCAGCCCCTGCGACCGGCCCAGACAACAGCGAAAAAGTCAGTGATGGGTAGTGAGTGTGCACTTTCTCTCTCTTTCTGTGAACCTCGCTCTCTTTTGTTATGTGATCGAGTGTGTGCAATTGAAGAGTCTTCGCAAGCTGATGGTGTAACAAGAAAATTTCTCCAAGAGCGCAAAGGAGGTAACAATTCGGCTTGGCAATTCAGTACCTTCACCCAAGATGCAGGTAAAAGCTCCTTTACTCCTGTAATTTAAATAAACTAAATATATGTTAGTAATTTTTCTTTTTGTATTGGTCAGAAGCTGGGTCCCTCACTATAAGAAGAATGTGTACCCAGGGTGTTGGAGACCAAACTGATTTGGGCATGATCTAAATAAACATCAAGTGACCACATACTGCCGAAATTCACGCAAGGCTTCATAATGCGTACAGCAGAAGTCACAAAGTTACGGCGTTCAAATAAAAGGAATAAGATGAAGAGAACACAAAGCATACATCCCGAAATTACCCGTACAATTGAATTTAACACTTTAACCGGAACACCTAAAGGCAGTGACCAACTGGGTGGCGGAAATGTAGATACAAAAAAAAAGTTAAAAATTTGTTTTGATTGCACGCGTTAAGGGTATAAGTTCGATTGCACTATATAACGACGGGGTGTCGTGAAGACACCGATGCAGTTAACTGCTGGACTGGACAGTGGAAATTACATGCTTAATTGTGTCATGTTTAGTCTCTCACACAGAAAGTGTTCATTATGTACAACGTATATTTTTAAACACAGCAATAATATTTATTGCTCTGCCGCTCTTCAAATAATATTCAAACTCAACATGGTGTTTTCTTTATTTGTATATCGGCATTTATACCTTTAACGTGATGTGCCAAAATGCTACATTTAACACCAATCCACTGTCCAATGCTATATGTCAATTGCCCAGTTCCGGAATCCATGTGCATGTGGCTCACTGAAATTACAATGACCTGTCTAATTTTACCAGTAACATTTGTGGGTTCATTCATTCAGTATTCTGTCTGACGACAGGTCCAAAGCCTCCTCTAAAACGATTCCTCCACATAGTGCGATCTAGAGCTTCCTCCTTCAAATGAGAATATCCTCTCCTGTCCTTAAGGTCA
>Ga0131853_10019197_pt1 | contig 12443 bp, 11 predicted proteins | sample TergutLab28metaG_FD_92764 | JGI IMG/M metagenome (GOLD analysis project Ga0131853, IMG submission 92764) | Labiotermes labralis P1 segment gut microbial communities from Petit-Saut dam, French Guiana - Lab288 P1 (version 2) (version 2) | ecosystem: Host-associated > Arthropoda: Insects >...
CCCTTCTTGTACAATCTTGGAGAACAGATACCATCGCACGTCGACTTACTTATGCCATGGATATCCTTCACAGATATTTTACAAAATGGAAACTTCGCGTGAACGTTAATAAAACCGAAGCCCCATTATTCACCAAACGTCGTCCCATCGCCCCACCTTTACCCCAATTTCAACGTACCATGATCCCCTGGAGTCGTAACATACGATACCTCGGCCTTACGCTTGACCCGAAACTCCTTTTCACTAAACATCTCCATATAGTCACACACAAAGCCACCGGCGTATTACTTCAGCTCTTCCCCCTCCTTGCTCGCGACTCAACGTTAACCATATGCAACAAACTCACACTTACAAATTAATGATCCGTCCGTTACTTACTTATGCCGGCCCTGTCTGGAGCAACACATCACAATCAAATTACCGACACATACAAATATTACAGTCAAAATGCCAAAGGGTAATCGGCGACTACCCCAGACGAACCCCCATACCATACCTTCACTCCACTCTCTCATTTGAGTACATTCATACTTTCATCTACCGGCTGACGGAAAAAATTTTCAGCAGTGTACCACACACTCCAACCCTCTTATTTCTCAAATAGGAAATTACTCCCTACCCGACCTCCTTGCACAGTACAGAAAATACACACACAAACAAACAAAACACCTCCTATTGTAGATTTTTACCTAACATCCACAGTGTTTTTTACATTGTATTTATTTTTCACTGCTGTAACCTTGATGTATCACACCACACCCAGATGAAAAGCATTCAAAAATATTGTTGTAAACTGGTTATCGGAACAATTTGTACACCTTATACGTACTTGCAAGAACTTCAAATGCAATAAATCATATTTAAAAAAAAAAACCTTCACCACTTTCTCCTGCATCCTTTCCAGTTAATTGGCCACTAACCACCACAATACGCAACAGTAAATAAACAACAAACAGAAATACATAGTGAGGTGAGTGCATCTATGAATTAGAAACTACATGATTCAGTAATTACTTTTACTACATAATTTCTAATAATGCACTCAATTAAGTCTGCAAGATACAATCTCCAATTTCAGACATGCTCCGGGGCCCACCCAGCCTCCTATTCAGTCGCTACCACAGTTCTTTCCCAGGAGTCCATCAACCAAGGCGTGAAACTGAACACTCATCTCATCTAGAACTGAGGCTGAGAACAAATGGATCAATAACTCTGCTGCCCCTGTATGGTTCATGGTGTGCACAGTGGGAAACCCTGATTCTTACCTTTACAAATGTCCACTTCAGCCAGCAGTACAGCAAAACTCAACATAATCACTTTCACACAACATTAAATGTGTCTACTGTTCTCTTACACATTTCATTTCAACAGCATTTATGTGTTCTGTTACCAGACTTAAGAGGTGCACGTGCACTGACACTCATATGTGTATGTTATCACGCACAGAAGCTATGCTTAGTACTACCGAAGTTACAGCTGCTTCTTCATATTAAGGTCATGTTTGGGTGTCTACACCATGCAGTAAATGTATGTTCTGATGATTCAGAGGAACATACAGCCTCCATCTGCAGGGTGACTGAATTTGGTTCAAGTGGATGATGAAATAACTGAGAAGAAGGAATTTGTTAGTTATAAAAAAGTCTGGGGGGGGGGGGGGTTTTTGCCTTTTGGGCTAAGAGAGGGGGAAAGGGGGAAGGGGTTTTTCCCCGCCGGGGGGTGGGGCCCAAGAAAGGTTCTTTTTATGTGAAAAAAGGGGGATTTTGTAAAGAGAAAAAAGGTCGGGGGGGGGGGGGGAGTTTTGCCATTTAGAGCTACAGAAGGGGAAAAGGGGATAGGGCTTGTACACAGCCAGGAGTTGAGCTCCAAGAATGGTCCTGTTCATAGACAAAAGTGGGAGACATGCAGGTGGATGCTGGAAAAAACATTACTGCATACTGTCTGTCACAGCCGAAATATAACCATAATTTGAACAAGAATGACCACAAACACCTGAAAACCTGCAGCTGCTTCTTATCTGGGCTACAGCTTTGTCTAAAGCTAAGAGAACAACACAGACTAAAGTGCCTTAGAACAATGCTGAGGGGAATTTGTGTAGTGACAGCAAAGAAGCAACAGGAGGATGGAGAGAATTGCATAGCGAAGAGCTCCATAATTTGTACCTTTCACTGAATCTTATTTTGGTAATCAAACCATGAGACTGACGAAGCCTACACAACATACAGGGGAGAAATAATAAATACATGTAAAATTTTGGTTGTGAAACATCAAAGTATGAGCTTTAGAGAAGAATAAATGAAACAATATTGTGCACAAATTCAATGCAATAAACATCCTTATCCTATTTCCTTTGTATCCACTTTAATATTATCCTGATATCCATGCCTACACTTTCCAAATAGTTCCTTTCATGAAGTTTCCTAAAATTATGTAAGCATATTTCATCTCCCCCTTGCACACTATATGCCCTGTCCATCTCAAACTCCACAATGTCATACTGTAACATCCGGTGAACAGCGCAAATTATACACTTCCTTGTTATACAGTTTTCTCCATCCCCCTGTCACTTCCACCCTCCTATGACCGCAAACTCAACTATTCAGAGCCAAGAGGCACAACACTGTTTTACAGGTTTCAGCAATCTAACTGCCAATATCATCCAATTTTCCTTCAGTTAAAACACGATGTATCTATTGTTTCATTTTGTCCAGCACTGAACCTGTGATTCACATTTGTTCCATTATTCTGTACAACGTCCTTTTACATAGCCCTGTTGATACATCATATTATTTACAAACATATAGAAAATATTTTTCCATGATATATACTGCCCTCTACTGATGAGAATATTTTGACCTTGAGATCAAGCTTAGGTTTACTTATGTTCTGGCTAAACTTATGGAGAAAACAAGTGAGTCCTTTCAAAAATATGTTCATATAACTGCATCTACCACTTTCCACTGGTTGGCACTTCTTTGTTCAATTTACAACAAGCAAAGTGAAAATTACGCACAGCTATAACCAGAGGGAACAAAACAGAAAGTAACGGTATTAAACTGCAGGCACAAGACACAACTACACTTCATCCCAAAATATTTTCATAAGAAATAAATCAGTTACTGTAAATGTTTGACTTTCCCATGCACCACAACTGACTAGATCAACAATGTTCCTGTTAAACAACAACGGTACTTTGAAGAAATCCTGCAAATGAATACTCTTTATCCAGCAAATACCTGTTCAGGTGCACTAAGATTAAACATTCTCTGCAACTAACTGTGATGTACAAAATGCCCACTTGGTATAGACTGCAGAGGTGTCAATGCAGAAATCAAACTGGCTAGCTCACATGCACTACACCAGTCCTTCTCCAACTATGTGCCATGACACAACGAAGTGTCAAGAACTCTTACAGTTGTTGCTGTACGTGTTGCAAGAACTCTGATCATCCATAACACAATTCATTAGCTAAACACTAAAATTATCAAGGCACCGTCGATCGCTAAACAGTATAACCTCAGGCACACATTTGGAGCAGAAGAGGCATTCAGTTTGTGCACACGTATGATGTGCAGTCTAAGCACCACATAACCCTGCCAAGCAATATGACATAAAGGTAACCCTTTCATTGCATTATAACAAAAAGCATATTTTTCATGTTCATTGTAAGGGGAGTAAACAGGAGAGAAAAAGATACATGAGGAAGACAAGCTATGCTCTGATTGGTTCTTGTCGAGGTTTCCAGATATGACACACCGCACACAGCCCTTCACACTCAGTGCAGGCATGATTCATTCACTCATAGGATGCAGAAACACCACAATTTTGGCCATTTGGCATGTATGTGGACACAATTCTTCATGTGTGTTATGGCACAACAAAATAAGAACAACACAATATGTCACCAGGCTCATCAACATAATAAAACCAACTTCCTGTTTATTAATCCCTCAGGCTGAAATTCCTCGACTTCACTAAAACTTGTAGGGTCATTACTGTGTTCACTACAATTTGTCACTGGTACCCCTCCTGGGGCATTTAAATCCTGTCCACAACTTACCATCCTATTTTAAAACTATTTTAAAATTATGCTTCAACCTATACCTCCATCTTCCAAGCGGTCCAGTCCCTCAGTACCACTAATTGAAATTCTGATCTCTCCCATACATGCTACATGCACTTACCTACATGATCATGCTCCTTTATTTGATCATCCTAATTGTGGTTTGTGAAGAGAACAAATTATGAAGTGTCCAGAGCAGCTCTGGGGCCCATCCAGCATCCTACTCAATGGGTACATGGGGCTTCTTCTCTGGGGGTGAAGCGGCTGGGGCATAAAGCTTACTGCTCACTCCCGTCTAGTGCCATGATGAGGGATGCACAAAGCAATACCTCCACTCCCTCACATGCCTTTAAGGTGTAGACAGGTACAATTTTACTGGTATCTCATTACAAAATTCTCTCCAACCTCCTGTTACTATATTCCTGCAAAGTCCAAATATCCTCCTCAGCACCCTATTCTCAGACTTCCTTTGTCCATTTTCTTGTCTTCACAAGAAAGACCAAGTCTCACACCAATACAAAGCAACAGGTAAAATTACACTTCTGTATACCAAAATTTTTTAACTTTTAGACAGAAAAAATGAATACAAAGAGTACTAAAATGTAGTAATACCAACCGTTGTAATTTGTATCTCCAGAGGCAAGGCGGTGGACAAACGTGAGTACGGTTCCGTCGAGAATGCTGCCGCTGGACCCTGTTTTCATTTCCATCACTTGGTTTGAGGAAGGACGTGCAGTTTGGGAGCTCACTGTTTTGAAACATTTGTTGCTGGTTACCTGCATCACAGACACAAGGAACATCAATTCCAGCTTCCTCATCTGAAACCTCTACCCTGAAGGGTCCTTTGTCTTTACATGGAAGACGTGGCATCACAACTGACATCTCAGGTGGACTCAAATATTTTGTTGAGTCAAATCCACTAATGTTGCTACTCGCACTGCCGATACTGGCACTGCTGCTACTGGCACTGCTGCTACTGGCACTGCTACTTCTGACACTGCTGCTACAGCTTCCTGATGATTCTATAAGCTTCTTTTTCTCACCACGAATTTGCTCTATTTTCTGAGCAAGATGTGAAATTCTTTCTGAGCACTTCTCTGAATAATTTGAAAATATTTCTGGGAATTTAAATTTTTTATATTCGTCAAGACTCATGTCAGAAATAACTGAGCCAAATGGTGGTGTCTTCATGTTGCACTCACATGAATAATCATCATCACACCTACAGGAGCTATGCAGTTGTTCCTGAATGATCCTATGTTTCTTTACAATACCTTCAAGGCCACCCATATTTTTATGTAATTCTGTGTCTGTAATTTTACATGAATTCTGCATTTTTTCTGGAGCCAAGGTACTTTGTATCTTGGTGTCACCATGTCCAAATTCACTGTAGGAATATGGTCCAGTCACCTGCAGTACTGATGTCATAGAACAGGCCTCTCTACTGTCATTTGCAGCTTTGTGATACGCTGGAACATCATCTGTCATTCCTTTCCTCTTATCTTTAACAGCATTTACCACATGTTTTACAGTACGTAACTCAGATTTCTGATCAGTATCAATTTTATTTTCTGTTGTCTGTTTCATTTCTGTGCTTTCTTGTGTACTTTGTTTAACTGTTTCATGAAGTGTTTTGCTGTCCATACCTTCTGTCACACTTATTTCTATATCAGGTGTACACATGTCACTTGTGCTCACATGCAGATCCTGAACACTTTCCCTACTCATGGCAAGGAGACGTAAAATGTAAGCTGCTAACCAAGGGTTAATTCTGAATATTTCAGAACCTCCTGCTGTTTGATAATCATGCCATTCTGTCAATAGCTGTTCAAGATGTTGAATGTCAGAAGCAATGAGCTGGTCTGGCAGGCTTCTGTAAGAAGTACTTCCATCTGACACGGCCTTATCTGTAACAGCATTGGTCCAGATCACATCCTGCCACCGTTTTGTTTTGTCTAATGCCTTATCCTTATCTTCTCTTGTCTTACTTTCACTTCTCTCAATCATCAAATCTGTTTTGAGGTTCCCTTTACCAGACACATCTATTTCAACATCTGTTGTCATAGTTGCCTTCTCCTTGACACCTCCACTGCATGTACCATGCTGCTTGTATTTCGACTTGCCAGTCTTACTGTCCACAATATGATGCTTCTCTGCTGCCTGTGGCGAATTTCCATGTGAGATTACCGCGCCCTTTCTGGGAGAAGTTGACTGGTGTTTCTTCTGTGTCAGTTCAGAGACACTTACCACAACTTTCACTCCTTCATAAGATGTTGAGCTGCTCGTCTCTGAGCTCACCTCTACACTGCGTTCTCTGGTTTTAGAGACTGATATGTCAAAACTGTATTCACTGAGAACTGATATAGAATCATCTTTTCCAACGATCTCAATTTCACCTCTGTCAGTCAAATCTATTTCAGAAACCAGATTCTGTTCTTTAACAACTTTATTTTCAACCTTCTCTTTCCTATGTTTTCTACATTGCTTACCACCTGCCCTCACAATTAAAGCATCACTCTCTCCATTTCCTTCAAGATCTCTATGATTTTCACATTCCACTGGTAAATTAATTATTTCTTCTTCACGAATTTTATGATCACCATTGTTTTTCCTTCCACCAAGTAACACTTCGTCATTTTTTAGTCCCTCTGCTGCCGTTGTAACTTTCTGTTCACGACGTACGTACTCTTCTTCATGACTGACATCATCATGTACTTCAAGTAAAGATGACTTTACCTCAATTGACCTTCTGTCAGCAGAAGACTGGTCAGTGTTGCCAGCCATAAACACGTTGCCCTTCTTAGGGGAAGAACTTGCATTACCAATCGGTTCTTCTGGTACACTGCCATGCATTGTCATCTCATCCATAAGCAGAGTGTACTGAGAGTTGATCTGCTCTAGCAAGTCTTCTAAAGTTAAAACTTTCTTCTCAGAACACACAGCCCCAGTGGTGATGTGTGTGTTGGTGCTGATGGCTGCTACATTGACAGTATTTGCAGGTGAAGCAGGCTTCTGTCGTGGTCCAGAGAGTGTCTGACAGTTGGCAACATTCAGCCTGGCTGGACTGTCCTGTGCCTTCCCTTCCCAAGGGTTTGAACTATTTGACTCTGAAACATAATTACTTTGAATGTGCAAGTACAACTCTTACTGTCCAGGAACAGTGAATTTTATATGTTTCTGTAGGGTAAACCACACAGCTGGGAGATTTGAGTTTCTCACAACAGTGCTCCTGAACATTCATGTATACCGGCATACAACACTGTGTCAAAATGTGGACTAGTTACAGATGTTTCGAACAATCACAGTGACTCCATATTCAAGGTCAAGCAGTTCAACAGGAATGCCTGTTCATCTTGGGCTATTCCTCTTGGACAATATGACCCTGTAAAATGGTGCCAACTACTCAGGCAACAATTACAACCCACAACAACTGCCTATTGTATGCAAACAATGCCAAGTTTACTGGTAACTGAAAAACCACATTGCATGGCAGCTCCTCAGCTGACTCAGTCTGCAGCTGTGCCTAGAGTGAGAGAATATTTTGTAATGCTTTCACCCTTTTTTTGTCAGTTTCTTCAAATTCTGAAAATCTGTGTCTTTCACTATGTCAGAGAAGAGGACATTTGAAACACAGAATGTTAAATCAACAAAGCATCATGAAAAGCCTTAACTTTGGAACTGAAGTATGAACTTCAGAGTGAACATGAGTCAGAAATGAAAGTGAATGGGTTAGCAGTCAATTAATTTTATGTTTCCATGAACTAAACCCCAATTTTTTACCATCACACTTGTGTGACATATGGGTCTCATATATGGTGGCTTATCTCAATATTGTACATACCTTGCATTATGTTCATATTTATTCCGTCTTCATTAAACCAACACATAATGCACCGTCTTTCATACAAGTCATGCTGTTTGATTCATACTCCGAAAAATTTCGGCACTCATCAGAGCCATCTTCAGGGAGTGTCGTCTCAACTGTTAACTTCTCAACATGTGAAATGGTCTCAAGCAACTGTCAAACTGAGTGTTGCAGAAATGCAGTCTTCACTCACGATACACAATTTCTAAAGGTTCATGACAGTCACCTTGCTGATTAATCATTTTAAGTGTTTTACCTTTTAAACCACCATGGTGCAAAATACTACAGCAGAGGAACTACAATATAAATTTAGGTGCACAAATAACACTTTAAAATCGTGTGTTTGAAGTGATAAGTGTTAAAGTAACTTCAATGACCAACCGTGAAGCTTTAGAAATCATGAATTATGAGAACGCATTTCTGCAACACATCATAGGACAGTTGCTTGACACCATTTGACATGTTGCAAAGTTAATAGTTGAGATGGCACTCCCTGAAGATGGCAACGACAAGGGCTGAAACACATCAGAGTATTAGTCAAACAGCGTGACTTGGCGTATGAAAGACAGTGCAGAACGTGTTAGTTTAATGAAGACAAAACAAATATATCTTAGTTTGCAACCATCAGTCAGGAACCAATAAGACTGCAGTGTCAGGGGTCATATGTATTCAAATATGACAACTTTCCTTGTCCCTATTCAAATTTCAATGGGCACATACCTGCTACGGATGAAGGACGCGACACCAAGTGTTGTTGTGCGCTGTGGTATACACTTTCAAATGCTGAGTCCATATTCTTCTGTCGCTCTCCACACAGCTCTTTACGTCGGTAATCCTCTTGAAATATCTCTGCCTGCAAAAGCAGTAAAAATGTCATGCAGAAATACAACTAAGGTTAATACGTATGTGGCTGCTATATCACAACATTAATTACACTGCAGACAACATCAGAGATTCCCAGGTGGATACTTCATGGCAACAATGAAGCCTAAGCCACAACAATATGTCTCCTCTCATCTACCGTAATATCACCCAGTTACAACCCTTTTCAGGGCCAATACATTTCTTTCATAAACAATGTTATTCTTGCAAGATTTGACATTTCTTCAGTGTTTATGTTGAGGATTCTGGTCTTCTGAAATGTTACGCTGTGTAGCAGGTAATTTAACATATCTGGATATTTTGCAGGCACACTGATCCTTCAAAATGCTGGGAAATAAACGATCAACAAACGTCACTTCCAAGAAGACTTACATCTTCTGCTGCACCACTGTGAGAAGCTCAAATAAAGTTCACTGCTTGCCATACTGTTTCAAGTTTCATAAACCTTTACACTGTCCCATATTCAAAGTGTCCTGGAAGTTGCTTTACTGAACTGACACTCACATTCCAGGAAAACGTTATTTTATTTAAAATCAACACGTAAGTTGAGTACATACACTGATGACACAACAGCTGACAGGAAAGAGAGCTAGTGTACCCACAATGGTGCCAACTGCTGCCAGTAAAAAGCTGAGGGCAAGTAAAAATAATTATAGGTACATACTTCACTGTCTGGGTAAACAAACTTTTAGGACACCTGGTTATATTAATAAGGCAGACAAAGACAGCTCAATTACTTTCCAGGGGATACCGTTGTATGGTAGCCAGATGTGCTGAGAAATACAAAATATCTGCAAAAAGAGAAGCAGCTAAAAAAAATATTGACACACAAACTTGGAAATTGTATATAGTCAAACACAACTGTGTCACATGGGTGTATTTAATGGCTAAATGGACAACTACATGTTTCGGCCCGTAGTTGTCCATTTAGCCATTAAATGCACCTATGTGACACAGTTGTGTTTGACTATATACAATTTCCAAGTTTCACACACACAGCGAGGATGACACACTTCCTAGACACACAAACCTTTCATTGTTGCACAAGTACAAAACAAGAGAAATACATATAGCAGTGGAAGAAATACATTTCCCACCACCTGAGACAGCTGGGACACTTTAACTGAATGGGGCTGATGATGTTACATACTGAAAATCATTGGTAATGAGTCACCGGGACAAACTTTTACACACTAAGCAAAAATGCACCAAAGACCCAATTTTTTTTTACAATAAATGTATGAATATAGCTGCTGTGTTTAAGGGGATGGAGTGCTCAAAGAGAAGATTTTTAAGCTATTTATCACCTGAACAATGGTGGGGTCACTGTTACATACACACAAATTGAGTAGGTTCCATATAGGTATTTTCCAGCAAACTGAAGACTGTGAAGTGGGGTCACATCATGTGCAAGTTCATCTCATACTCAAGTACATACATTATGTTACAGACCAGTGGTGCACATATCTCAGGCACCAGCTCACCTGGGTAACTAAATTTTGTGTGGTGGTGCATAATATTAGTGGGTCCAAAGAATGAAACTTGCTTCATATCACCTGTCTGGCACCTAGATTTTGAAATGGCTCTGAAGTTTTTTGAAAATTTGTGGACCCATTTTATCAACACCACTCCACAACAACATAAATATCTCCAGACTAGAAACTCATGCTCTTTTTCAAAATAAATTACACCTTTATGATACATGTAAGTTCATGCAACCAATGCTAACTCACTGGAAGACTGTGTGGCCAGGTACTTCGAATAAGCCTCTCCTCTCGGGCGAGTGCACGCAAGTCATCCAACAGCAGCCTGTAATCCTTATACATTCGCTCCCTTACAAGAGCTTGCTGGCCCCTGCCATGCAGCATTTTGCTGGTGTTTTCATCTAACAGAAACCTGCTAGCAGCGAAGTTCTGCGATTCGGCCTCAGCTGCCTGAGTGGCATCCAACTAGAACATCAGAGATCAGCCCAGTTATTTGAAAGATGTTCAGTAAGTAATATTCCCTGGGCCATACAAATCAAAAGAGAAGTCATCACAGTGCTAAATGTACCTCATTTATTCCAATAAAGTGCCATTATATTTCAACATAATACCTGAGCACATTCATGTAGGAGTCTTATCTTGAAAGCAGTTTATAAATTCCATCGTGGTACAGACTGGACTCTTACATTTGTGGACAATATTATGTACCGTTCTGATGCATAACTCCTTCGCTTCAGATAAATTTTTAATTGTCACTCATCAGCTTTACAAAATCAGTTCCTACACTTGTGCTGTGTTCAAATCCATCACTGACATGTCTGGCTGACCAATGCGATCATAATGATGGATGACGGTTCGACCACTTTCAAACTGTCAACACCGTTTGCTGACATGCTGCACCCTCACTACATCATCACCATACATGTCTGTGAACTTGCGGTGAATTTAAGTGTTGGAACATGTTGAGTTGAAGCTCCACCCTCACAATATGGACGGGGAGAATGGCTTGACTTTGAGCAGGTAATGGAAAATTCTCATTTGCCTCCTTAGAGAAAGTAGATGTCCCCTCGTTAGTGGTCACTAGCTCACAGTCCTTTTGAAAACCATACCCTCCTTCCTCTTCTCCCACACTGTCTGTTGGTTCCATGCCACAGTGCCACTTTACATCACAGCCCTTGCAGGATGTACTTACTCTCCAATTCCCCCTGGGCTCGGGCATCTCTCCTCCCTCCTCTTCTTTTCCTCCATCCAATTTTCTCCTCCTTTTTCTTTCAATTCCTATTTTTTTGTTTTTCCTATTGTACTATTTATTTATTAATTTTTCTTTCCTTCTATTTCATATATATGTTGTTCCTTTGTCTTCCTATCTGGCGCTTGGTACTGACTTCACTTTCCTAGGCTGTTGTACCTCAGAGTATCATGGAGCCACTACACTTCTCCCCTTCCCTCCCGCCACCCTCACACTGCATCAACCCTACTGACTGGGATCATGCTTACTGACACCAATCACCCTACAACTTTCTCTATATAAACCACACACCAAGAGTTACCAGCTTGCTTCTTGGATTTCTTGACCCCTGCAGATGGGTCTGATAGGTTGTCCCAAAACGTCGGTAAGGAATTACCAACAGACACCGCATAATATCTTGGAAGAGTGCAGATCTCATTTACTTTGCAGCAGAAGCCTGGGTCATGCATGTATCACCCACAAAATCCAAATCATGTTACAAACGTTGTCGCATGACAATGTTGCCAATGCCGTTATAGCATCTGACAGAATGACTCTTGTGCCACTGCTTATGTGTTACCCTAACTCAAGTGCCACCTCCTACCGAAAAATAAAATGCTTTATTTAATTCAAAAGTCACAGAATAGTGAACCTCACTAAGTGAATACCCTTGTAGCACCCAATTGTGTCAATGTGCAGCAGGTAAGCTAAACACAATGTAATTTTGGTGTGATGAATCACACACACATGCTGTTGCACTCCCGCTTCATTCTCAGCCTGGATACTGCTATTTTGAATGTAGAATTGCAAGTTTTTCTAGTCCACTCTGGCAAGCACCATGATAATTCAATACACTGCCCCCTCTCACCCCCGCTCCCCCCCCTCACACCCCACCGACACAGCTCCCTACTCCCCCCCCCACGC